>ERZ808240.2905-NODE-2905-length-17759-cov-24.565974_pt1 | contig 17759 bp, 12 predicted proteins | sample MGYA00521084_ERZ808240 | MGnify/ENA primary metagenome ERZ808240 (study PRJEB31516, sample SAMN03275571) | gut metagenome | biome: mammalia-associated habitat; material: feces | host: Papio cynocephalus | place: Kenya | collected 2012-08-06 ... | reverse complement strand
TGGGAAAAAAGGCTTTGGTCAGAATTAAAGATGCTTCGAGCTCTTTGGGGTAATTTGAATAGTGGATTATTCAACTGATATATATGCAAAACTATATCCTGATATTGTTGTGAAACTTCCTGAAAGACTGATATTTCCATCTATACGTTCAAATATTTTATTTGCCATATCATTAGTATCTCCTGCTACTACATTATTTTTACAAGCAATATAAATAGCAGTTTCACCATTTTCAATAAGTTGTTTTATTTTATTGTAAAACTCATCATATGAATTAGTCATATAGCCAAAATCAGAGTTATTAACTCCATAAAAATAATTTTCATCGGTAGTTTGTACGACCTGCTTCATAAGATAATTATCTGAATCATACCTATATTCCTGACTTATAACATCAAGTGCGGCATTGAAATATGTATATCTATTATTTGAATTATTACCAGAAGAATTCTGATAACCATCATCATCCCATGTTACATCAACTACATATTTTTTATTATCAAGAGTTATAACATTCCATATATGTTTCATTGCCTCATCTCCTGAAACTTTACCTATTTCAAAGCCAGCCATTTTACAAAGCATATAAAATGAATCTGTATAACCCATACAATTAGCACTGCCATCAAGGAATGCTCCTGTTGCTGTTCTGTATCTCGGAATATTATCATATGTATATTCATCATTATCATTTGTATAATATGTAACCATATCACAAATATAATCATGAATCTGCTTTTCCTTTACAATATCAGCTGCGTTTTTATCAAGTTTATTCTCTAAAAAATCAACTGCTTTATTATATACAGCAAGATTATCAGAATCAAGTGCAGATGCATCTCCAGTTTTATATGCATTAATTATATATGCACTTGGATAATATCCAACATTGATAAGGGCATATACCCCTTTTATATTATCATAGGATAAATCAGCACTATGAAACTGTACTGCCAATATACCGTTTTCATCAGAAGCAAAATCCAAATCAAGCGTATCATCAGAACATTCACCGGCTAATATTACCGGAATATCTGTTCTAAATTCTGCTGCATTCTTATTAATATATTCAATAAATTCTTCATTATTATTAACAACCATTTCTTCAGACCAATCAATTTGTTTAACAAAATCAGGCAACTGACTTTCAGAATACTTTGAAACAAGCGATGCGGCGTTATTCTGTACTTTCTGCGATTCAGACACAATTTCAGAAGAAGTCTGACAGTCTGTTGAAATTTCAGTTACTGGAACAGTTTCAGTTATTTCAACAGGCTGAGTTTGTGTTATCTGTGAATCAGATTCAGCCGCTTTATCATCAATATCAGAACTGTTACAACCTGCTGACAAAACAATGATACTTATACACGCAAATAATAAAAATTTCTTTTTCATTATGTACTCCTTTTATTTATAAATTCTATCAGCATTAATTATATCATAAATTAACCGAATTTTCAACAATATGACGATTTATCATATCTATCTTTCAACTTCTGGAGAGCCTTTTTCTCAATTCTTGAAACATATGAACGTGAAATGCCTAACTGCTGGGCAACTTTTTTCTGAGTATGCGGGATATTTCCATAAATACCATATCTAAGGCAGATAATTTGAAATTCTCTTTTATTAAGGCATTCATCTATAAACTTGTAGACTTGCTGAGTATCGATTAAAACTTCTACTTCATCAATTAAATTCTGACCATCTGATATAATATCAATCAGGCTTATTTTATTACCATCCTGGTCAGAATCTATTGGGTCATCAATATAGATATCACCAGAAGATTTCTTGGCAGAACGGAAATACATAAGTAATTCATTTTCAATACATTTACTGGCATATGTTGCAAGTCTTGTACCCTTTTTATAATCGAAAGTAGAAACAGCCTTAATTAAACCGATTGTACCAATAGAAATCAATTCATCCTGCTCCTTAGATTTTGAGTAATATTTTTTAATGATATGAGCGACAAGGCGGAGATTATGTTCTATAAGTTTATTTTTAGCATTCTGGTCATTATGCTCTTTCATATTGATAAAACATTCAAGTTCTTCATCTTTTGAGAGAGGTTTTTTAAAAGTTCCCATATTATCCACATGGAGAGCGAAGAAAATAATATTTTTAAATGCCTCAAAAATGACAGAAGGAATCACAGGAACACCACCTTTTATATAAATTATAATAATATATGAAAAAAAAAATTATATAATGCAGCTATTGACAATTTAAATAAATGTTATTGACATAAATACATTGAAATATTATAATAATTAAATAAAAAGGAGGAATTAAACAGGTGATAAATTATATTATTGGTGGTGCAGGAACGGGAAAATCGACAGAAATAATCAGGTTGACTGAAAAAAAGATTGATGAAGGAATTTCTCCTATTATAATCATTCCTGACCAGTTTTCATTTGAATTTGATAAAAAATTATATACAAACCTCGGGCTTAAAAGATATAACCAGACAGATGCATTGAGTTTTTCAAGGCTTGCAGAATTTATTTTTCTTGAATATGGCGGAAAATCAGGTGAATATGCTGATGAGCTTGCAAAAACTGCAATTATGTATCAGGCTATAAGAGAAGTATGCAAAAATAAATCTTTAAAATATTTTATAAAACAGGCTGAACGTGAAAATTTTATTGAATATACACTTAATCTGATGGAAGAATTAAAAAAATCAGATATTTCAATATCAACGCTTTATGAAAAAACAATAGATAATAACAATCAGCTTCGGGATAAAATTAATGATATAGCTTTAATAGGAACTGTTTATAACGATATTCTTGAAAAAAACAAATTGAAGGATAAACTCAATGATATAACTGAAGCTGCTGAAATTGCCGGCGAAAACGGTTATTTCAAAGGAAAAACAATATTTATTGATGAATTTGACAGTTTTTCATTTGACGAACTGAAAATGCTTGAAGTTATAGTTTCTCAGGCAAAGGATATTTATATATCATTAAGAGCTGACAGCACAGATGATTTCATGTCAAAATACTCTGTTTTTTCATCTGTCGGATTTACATATTTCAAATTCAATGAAATGGCGAAAAAATATAGTATTGAATGCAACACTACTATTTTAGATAAAAAATACAGGTTCAAAAGCGAAACAATAGAACATATAAGCTCAAATATTTTCAGAAAGGAATCTGCCAGCAAATGCAACAGTTCAGATAATTTTAAAATCATAGAAGCAAGGGATTTTTATCAGGAAGCAGAATATATATGTTCAGAAATATGCAGGCTTATAAGAGATGAAAGCTATAGATACAATGATATTGCAATAATTTCAAGATATCCGGAGGAATATTCCGGAATATTTGAAAGCTGTTTCAAGAGATATCATATTCCTTATTTCATGGATACAGAAAAATCAGTCATGCATACTTCAATTATGCTTATGATATCAAGTATTCTTGAAATAATATCACATGAAAAGCCGGACACTGAAACAATTTTAAGATACGCTAAAACTCAACTGCTTGGAATTAACTATGAACATATATCAATGCTTGAAAATTACTGCTACAGATGGAATATACAAGGATATACATGGAAAAGTCCTTTTACTGCTGATATTGAGGAAAATACAGCAATTGAAGAAACAAGAAAAAAAATTATTGAACCTCTTGCTGAACTGAGAAAAAAATGTATTAATACAGATGGTTTTCATATATGCACTGCTATATTTGAATACCTTGAAGAAATGGAAATTCCTAAAAATATAAATGGTCTTGCTGATGATTACAATAAAAACGGTTATGAATATATGGGCAAGGAATTAAAAAGGCTCTGGGGCTGTCTTATGGATATTTTTGATGTTCTCGCAAAAATACTGAGTGATACAAAAATATCGCCTTCACAGTTCTGCAATATTTTAAAATCCATGCTTAAACAGAATAAATATAACAATCCGCCTCATTCTCTTGATGCAGTTACTGTTTCTTCATCCAGCAGAGCCAGACTTAATGAACCTAAGGCTGTATTTGTTATTGGCGTAAATGAAGGTTTTTTTCCTGCTGTATCTATACCGCAGGGATTACTTTCTGAAAATGACAAGGAAAACTTAAAACATTATGGCATTCAATTCTCAAAAAATTTAGCTAATGTTATAACAGATGAAAAATTTAATTTTTATAAAACTGTTTCCGCCTGTTCTGAAAAACTTTATATAAGCTATCCTCTTTCTGATGCTATGGGGAATTCAAGATTTGCTTCAAATATAATCAGTCAGATAGATAATATGTTTTTGGCAAATGTCAGATACTACACTCATAACTATGATTTTTCTTTCTACTCCCCTACCAAGGAATCGGCATATTATAATTATGTACAGCATTTCAACATAAATAATGATGATATAAAAAATATTGAAACAGTTCTTAACAATATTCCTGTTTATAATGATAAAATCCAATATCTTAAAATGATAAACGAAAACTATGATTTTCACATTGACAATAAAAAGCTTATGAAAAAAGCTTTATCATCAAAATTTAATATATCTGCTACAAGATTTGAAAATTATAATGAATGCCACTTCAAATTCTTCTGTCACGATATACTGAAAATTTATGCTCCGAACCGCAAAGATATAAATCCCATTGAAACTGGAAATATTATTCACAAATGCCTTGAAAATATTCTTGTTTCCTGTACTTCAAAAGACGATTTTGCAAAACTTTCACATGAAGATATAAAAAAAATAATAACTCAGACTATGAACGAATACAGAGAATCAAATCTTGGTGGAAATTTCGCAAAGTCTGCAAGATTTGAAGCCAATTACAGCAAAATCAAAAATACTGCCTTTGAAATAGTATTGCATCTTCAGGAAGAACTTTCTCAATCACAATTTATTCCCGTTGATTATGAGCTTAAAATATCAGAAAAAGACGGTGACAAGCCTTTAAAAATAATAACTCCAAATGGAATAGAAGTAATTTTAAACGGTAAAATCGACCGTGTTGACCTGCTCGAAAATGATGGCAAAAAATACATACGAATTATTGATTATAAAAGCGGCAAAAAAGATTTTTCACTTGCAAATCTGCTCTATGGAATCGATATGCAGATGTTTTTATATCTCTTTTCTGTTATAGCCAGAACAGGAAAATATAATGGCTGCATTCCTGCCGGTGTGCTTTATCTTCCATACTCAAAACCTGAATGCCTTAAAGGTAATGCTGATAAAAAATTATCAGATATAAAAAACAAATCCTATAAAATGAAAGGTATCGTTCTTCAGGACAGAACTGTTCTTTCAGCTATGGAAAGAAACATCAAGGGAATATATATTCCTGCTGCTGTTACTTCCAAAGATAAGGGAAGCGGTGATATACTCCTTGATGGCAGAGTTTCAACATATTTAGATGAAAAACAATTCTCAAATCTCAGAAAATTTCTTGAAAAACTTATCGGCGAAATGACAGACAACCTCTATAATGGAGATATATCTGCAAATCCTTTTAAATCTTCTGAAAAAGATGTCTGCAAATTCTGCGATTATGCTGATATATGCGGAAATGCAGGAGATACAAGGTCAAGAAAATGTTCAGCAGATGACAGCAAAACAGTTATGGATATACTCAATTCAGATGAATAAAATACTCCTGATTTTCTTATTGCATAATGATATTTACTGTGATATAATAATATGGTTATGTTTTAAGGGAAGGATGTATCTAAAAAATGAATGACAATTCAATATTAAAAATATTTGCAAAGTTTGTATCATTCAATATATTAAGTATGATAGGGCTTTCCTGCTATATACTGGCAGACACATATTTTGTTGCAAATGGTGTTGGAAAAACAGGTCTTGCAGCTCTTAATATTGCTATCCCTGTTTTCAGTGGAATCCTCGCTATAGGTGCAATGTTCGGAATAGGTACGGGAACCTGCTATTCCATAATGAAAGCCCGTGGAAAAGATTATGAGGCAAACTCTATATTTACAAACTCAATCATTTTTGGACTCATAATTTCAATTGCTTCAGTTATATGCGGCATACTTATACCGGATAAGACTGCAATGCTTATGGGTGCTGATTCTGAAACACTCGAACTGACAAGCCAATATATACAGATAATAATGATTTTTGCTCCATTATTTATAATAAACAATATTCTTACCAGTATGCTCAGAAATGATGGTGCTCCTAAAGCTTCTGCTTTTATTATGATAACAGGAAGCCTTTCAAATGTTGTTCTTGACTATATATTCATTTATCCTCTTGGATACGGTATGCGAGGAGCTGCTGCTGCAACTGTTGCTTCTCCGCTTATAAGCATTATTCTTTCAGTAATATTTATTATAAGCGGCAAAATAAATTTTCATTTTGTAAAATGCAGACTTGAATTTAATATATTAAAAAAAATAGTTTCATTTGGAATATCTGCATTTATAACTGAAATGGCTTCAGCAATAACAATACTCATATTCAACAAGCTGATACTTATTTATTCAGGAAATACGGGCATTGCTGCCTATGGTATAATCGCAAATCTTGCACTTGTTGTAACCGCTATTTTTAATGGCATATCTCAGGGAATACAACCTCTTGCAAGCAGCGGTTACGGTCTTAAAGACAGTAAAAGGCTTTCAAAAATTCTTAAATATTCAATTATTCTTACAACTGCAATATTTTTAATTATATACCCATTATCATATATACTGACTGACAAACTTGTAGACGCTTTCAATAATGAAAAAAATGCTGAACTTGCAAAGCTTGCGTCAGATGGTTTAAGACTCTATTTTATTGGATTCATATTTGCCGGAATAAATATAGTTTCTGTATCATTTTTAAATTCAATCAATCACACAAAAAAAGCTTTCGCTATTTCGATAATGAGAGGTTTTGCTGTTATTGTGCCAACTGCTCTCATACTTTCAAAAATTGCACAAATGAACGGCATATGGCTTACATTTCCAACTGCGGAACTGATAACATTTATTTTTTCAGTTATTTCTCTTATGAAAAAGGATTTATATAAATTTGACTGATAAATCAGAAACACCCCTGATACAGAACAGTATCAGGGGTATTTTTTAACGCAAATTCGATGGATTGTTATTTTTGTAGGGGTGAACTGTATTCGCCCGCCTGAAATTCTGGTAAATCTAACGGGCGACCGATGGTCGCCCCTACAGAATAAACGAAAAATTCCTTGTTTTCAATTATAAAATTTTGTTGTCGAATTGGCATTAATTAAACTGGCTTGGATGTCTTGTAAAGAAATCAACTCTTGGTTCAAGGAATTTAAGTTTATGAGAATCACTGTTACAGAAGCTTTCCATAGTATCAAATATCTTATCCCAGCTCCAGAAACTCTCATCAAGCTGGAGATATTCAAGTATTTTTTCAGTGCCGTCAGGAGCCATTGGATGCAGCAGAACAGCGGCTGTTCTTATCATATGGAAAACATCAATAAGAGTCTGTTTTCTGAGTTCATCATTTTCAGTTTTATCAGCGTCACCGAGATTTTTAACCATATATTTACTTGCTTTTCTGATATAGGTATCAAGAACATATGTTGCCTGATGAAATTCAAAACGATACATAAATCTTTCATAATCAAGAACTGCTTTTTTAGCGGCTTCCAATACTGAATCACTTACTTTTCCAACCGGCATAAATCCGTCATAATATTTCTGTACAGTGTAAAAACAGGTTCTTATAATACGATTGAAAACATTTGAAAGCAAAAAGCCATCTTTTACAACCGGGTCTGCATCTTCAGACTTTGCGTCCGGATTAAGCGGTTTAGGCTGGAAACTTACACTTCTCTGACCAAGTCCGAGTCCGAGATAATGCATTCTGAGCTGTTCAGCTGTATAGTAATCAAGAAGTTCATCTGCCATAGGCGGCTTTACTGAACCGCTGCTGCTGGCTTTTTTATCAAGGAAAAGAATATGATTGTTAGCCATGAGAATCGGGAGCTGAAGCTGACCTTCATCAGGTTCTGTTTTAAGATTATCTTTGCCCTGAAGTGCCATAAACATAGCCATTTCAGCAATTCCATAGAAATATATATTATCCTGACCTATAAACTGATATACCTGTGCATCTTTAGAACACCAGTATTTTTTCCAGTCATCGATATTCTGACCGCTTTTTTCAAGATATGCAATTGTAAATGATATAGGTGCCCAGAGAGATTCAGGCCATACCCATACAGTAAGCCCCTTTTCACCTTCAATTACCGGTGCAGGTACTCCCCATTCAATATTTCCGGTAAGTCTGAATGGAACAAGTGTTTTTCCTGTTCTGTAACGGATACCGTTTTCAGTAAGGACTTTACAGGCTTCATCACACTGTTTAAGCTGATTAAAAACTATTGTAAATGATGATTTTTTCTTTTCAATTTCAATTGTATGAGGCGGAAGAAGATTTTTTATTGCTTCATATTTTTCATTAAATTCATTTTTAATATATATAACAGGTGGCTTTAAGAATTCATTTATTGTATTTGAAACAAGAGGACGGACATTTTTCTGCTTTTTGATTTTTCCAACATATTCAGTAAGCAAATCATTAAAGTCAGTAAGATTGAAATACCAGTTTACAACGTCCTTCATAACAGGAGTTTCACCAGTAAGCGTACTTTTTGGATTAATAAGATTTTCCGGCATATACTGATGGCCGAGGTCACATTCATCTGCATAGCCCTTTTCTGAACAACAGCCTTCAACAGGACATTTTCCGATAACCTGTCTGCCGTTTAAAAACACTCCCATTTTTTCATCAAAGAACTGAGATGTTTTAATTTTTGAAAGGTGGCCATTTTCATAAAGTTTTCTTATAAACTTATCTGAAACTATATTATGAATTTCGGCAGGTCTGTCAAGACCGGAAGCTCCGAAAAGATTAAGGCTTATTTTATAATCATCAAGAGTTTTTTTCTGTTTTTCATGATTCTGTCTTACAAAGTCTTTGATAGTTCCATCAAATTCGCCGCTGTCATGAAGTTTTCTGTAACTTTCGGCGATAGGTGAACCATAGCAGTCTGTACCTGATACAAATATTACATTGTCTTTTCCTATTCTGTCACGGAGAAATCTCGCATAAACATCGGCGAAAACGAAAACTCCTCCTATATGACCGAAATGGAGAGTTTTGTTTCCATAAGGCATACCGCCGGTTATAACGGCTCTTTTTGGAAATACAGGGCGTTCCTGATATTTTTTATTTTTATAATCGATTTCCTTTTCCATTGAAAATCCTCCCTATCAAATAAATAGCATTTATAATTATTTTAACATAATATCAATAAAAATGCAATAAAAAGATTTCATCTGTACTTAATTTAACGCAAATTCGATGAATTATTTCTGTAGGGGCGACCATCGGTCGCCCGTTGCAATTACCAAAATTTCATGCTGATAACCAATGATTTTCCATGCAGAAAACAAATATTAAAATTATGGTTTAACCATAGTTCGGGCGGGCGACCAATGGTCGCCCCTACAGAATAAACGAAAAATCTCTTGTTTTCAATTATAAAATTTTTATGTCGAATTAGCGTTAATTTAACGCAAATTCGATGGATTGTTTTTTTGTAGTTCGCCCGTTGCAGTTTACTGGAATCTTGGGCGGGCGAACACAGTTCGCCCCCTACAGATTATGAAGAAAATTTTTTCAATCATAAAATTTTGTTGTCGAATTGGCGTTTATTTAGCACAAATTCAATAAATCGTTTATACAGAATGACAATTGGTTGTCTGCCTGAAATTCCTGTAAAACAAAACGGGCGACCAATGGTCGCCCATACACTATTGAATTAGCGTTATTTAACCAATTAATTTTTCAGCAGATGCAAGCTTTACGCATATACAGAAAAGCTTTACTGCTTTTTTCAGCTCATCAACTGAAGGATATGAAGGTGCAATTCTTATATTTTTATCATCAGGGTCTTTTCCATATGGGAAAGTAGCTCCGGCAGAAGTAAGAACTACGCCTGCTTCCTTGCAAAGCTGAACTATTCTCTTTGCACATCCGTTCATTGAATCAAATGATATGAAATATCCGCCGTTAGGCTTATGCCATTCTCCTATGCCAAGAGGTGCTATTTCAGCTTCAAGAGCCTCAAGAACTGCATTAAATTTAGGAACGAGGATATCACGATGCTTTTTCATGTGTTCTTCCATGCCCTTTATATTCTTAAAGAATTTAACATGTCTTAACTGATTTATTTTATCATAGCCTATTGTTGCAACTGCAAGCTGTTTTTTAATATTTTCAATATTTTTAACACTTGAAGCCATTACTGCAACGCCTGCACCTGAAAAAGATACTTTTGAGGTTGAAGCAAATATAATCGGCATATCTTCCTTGCCGTTCTTTCTGCATTCATCGAGTATATTAAGAATTTTTGATGGATTTTCAGTAAGATGATGGATACAATAAGCGTTATCCCAGAAAATTCTGAAATCTTCAGCGGCAGGTGAAAGGGCTGCAAAACGCTTTACTGTTTCATCTGAATATGAGATTCCCTGAGGGTTTGAATACTGAGGAACACACCATATACCTTTTACTGACGAGTCGTTATTTACATACTTTTCAACCATATCCATATCAGGGCCTTCCGGAGTCATAGGGATATTTATCATTTTAATGCCGAAAAATTCACAGATTGAAAAATGTCTGTCATATCCAGGCACCGGACAGAGAAATTTTACTTCATCAAGTTTACACCATGGTGTACTGCCGTTTACGCCATGAGTAACAGCTCTTGCAACAGTGTCATACATTGCGGTAAGGCTTGCATTTCCGTATATGATAACTTCTTCAGGCTTTACACCTATCATATCACTCATAAGTCTTTTTGCTTCAGGAATACCATCAAGGCAACCATAATTGCGGCAATCAATACCATTTTCAGCTGTAAGGTCTTCAGAACTTGAAAGACTATCGAACATAGGCATTGTAAGGTCAAGCTGTTCAGATGAAGGCTTGCCTCTTGACATATCAAGCTTGAGATTAAGAGCCTTGAAATCATTGTATTCCTTTTCAACTTCATTTTTAAAAGCAGAAAGCTGTTCTGGATTCATTTCATTAAGTTTCATAGTATAAAAACCCTCCGGAAATAAATTATTTTAATTATCTAATATATATAATATTACAAAATCAGAAATTTTGCAAGTGTTTTTATAAAATCCTGCAAATTTTTTTTAAATTAACTCAAAACAAGCAGATTTACATGATATTTTTTGAATAAAAGCACTGATTTCAAGTCAATCTGTAATTCAGATACAATATAAATTTGTTTCCCATGCGGGAATATAGAGCTGATGTCTTATAAAAAATTTATAGTCCGGATTTATCGAATGAATAAGCAGAGGCAATTTGAACATATCTTCATTGCGGTGATAAAGTGATATCATAAGTTTAGGAGAATGTCTGCGTATAGTATTTTCTGCACCTTTTATTGCCTGATATTCAGCACCTTCTATATCCATTTTAATTATGCCGGCTTCCGAACCATCAAGGATACTGTCAACACTTCTTGCCTGACTGAGAACACCTGATTTTTTTACAGATGACTGTCTGCCGTTTCTGGAATCAAAAGGTATACAGGTGTCACAATTCCATGCGACGGCATTATGAGTTTCTATATTGCTGAAATTTTCAGTATTTCTTACAAGCTTTTTAAAATTTTTGCTGTCAGGCTCAAGAGCGATTATTTTTTTATAATCCTTGGCATATGAAATAAATTCGCTTACTGTATCGCCATTATAAGCTCCGAGGTCAATATATGTTTCATCTGAAGAAGGTCTGATAATATCGTTATATACTGAACTTTTTTCTGAAGTACATCTGTCAAGGTATTCTATTTTTCCGCTTATTTTAAAATTCATGACATCTGCAAAGACTTTTTTTGAATCGTCATCTGCAAGCATATCATAAACCTGCTGAATTTCTGCTGCATTTTCAAGACAGTATTCATAAGTAAAGAGTCCATCACCTGCAACAGGAACATCAGGAGCTATAACAGTATGTTTTTTGGCAATATTCTTTATTTTTTCATAAAGTGACTGATATCCTGCAGCAAAAGCAAGAACTATAACAAAATCTTCAACTTTTTCTTCAAGTTCTGAAAGCTTATGGACAAGATGTCCACAAAATTCATGACCTCTTACAAATTCATCGCTTGCAAAAAATCCGGCAACAGGTATTTTATACTTATTAAAAACATACATTATTTTCAAAGCTCCGTCACCCATTCCATATATAAAGACGGGTCTTTTTTCATGCTTTAAATTTTCCCAGCATGAAATTTTTTCTGTTATAAAATCCAGCATATAAATTTATCATTCCTTACATATATTATTCATATTTTATTTTATCATAAAATACTGATAAGGTCAATTACAATTTAATTCAATGTAATAAATAACGCAAATTCGATGATTGTTATTTATAGGGGCTTCCTTAAGTTCGCCGCCCCGATTTACTATAATTTCAGGCGGGCGACCAATGGTCGCCCCTACTAAAAATTCTTTTGTTTTTAATCATAAAATTTTGTTGTCGAATTAGCGTTAAATAACGCAAATTCGATGATTGTTATTTATAGGGGCTTTCTTAAGTTCGCCGCCCCGATTTACTATAATTTCAGGCGGGCGACCAATGGTCGCCCCTACTAAAAATTCTTTTGTTTTTAATCATAAAATTTTGTTGTCGAATTAGCGTTAAATAATGTGAATGTTACAAACTACTTTTAATGATGATTGACTTTTTTAAATAAATGAAATATAATAAATTAAAGTTAGACACTCATAATATCGAAAGGCGGAAAAATAATGAAAAGGATACTTATCATTGAAGATGACAAAGCTCTTTCGTCAGGTTTATGCAGGGCTTTGAAAAGCCATGATATTGTTACAACAGCTGCGGATGATTTGGAATCGGCTAAAGCTATGCTTTCAGCTAACAGTTTTTCGCTTGTGCTGCTGGATATAAATCTGCCTGATGGAAATGGATTTGATTTTCTGCCATATCTGAAAAAAGAATACGGTTATCCAGTAATAATACTCACAGCAAACGACCTTGAAACCGATATTGTTTCAGGACTTGAAGCCGGTGCAGATGATTACATAACAAAACCATTCAGTCTTGCAGTATTAAGAGCAAGAGTAAATACACAACTCCGCAAATCTGAAGAAAAAAATCAGAAAAACAGATACATATGCGGAGAATATGTTTTCGATTTTGACCACATAATTTTTACTGTGAACGGCGTTCAGACAGACCTCAGTATAACAGAACAAAAGCTTCTGCACATTCTTACTGATAATGCAGGCATAAAACTTTCCCGTGAAAAGCTGATAGACCGTATCTGGACGGACGGAGCAGAATATGTTGATGAAAATGCTCTTTCCGTAGCGGTGAACAGACTCCGCAGCAAACTTAATGCTCAGAAAAGAATAAAAACAGTTTACGGTGTAGGATATATGTGGGATGAAGGCAATGAATGAAATAGTTTTTGTTGTTGTAATCCTGATTTGCATAATTGTTTCAGTGACAGTTATTTTATTGTATCGCCATCACACTATAAAAATTATATGTTCAATTGATAAAATGATAGACAAGGCAATTGCCGGAACTTTTACCGAGGAAAATATTGATGAAAGTATGCTGTCATCATTGGAAGCAAAGCTTGCACGATATCTGACAGCATCGGAACTGTCAGCGAAGAATGTTTCAGCAGAAAAAGGACGTATAAAGGAACTTATTTCTGATATTTCCCACCAGACAAAAACTCCCATTGCAAACATACTGCTTTATACCCAATTGCTAAAGGAGCAAAAACTTGATGAACAGGTTATGTCTTGTGTGGATGAAACTGAAAAGCAAACGGAAAAACTGTCTTTTCTTATTATTTCACTTGTAAAGTTGTCAAGGCTTGAAACCGGTATTTTAGCATTATCACCAAAGAAAAACAGCTTTATGCCAATGATTGAAGAAATATATCGCCAGTATATTCCTAAAGCTGAATTAAAGGGATTGAATCTTATATTAGAAATAACAGATGCAAAGGCTGTTTTTGATGAAAAATGGTGTGCCGAGGCTATTGGAAACATTGTTGACAACGCCATAAAATATACAAACAATGGTTTTGTGAAAATCAGTATAAAAGAATATGAGATGTTCTGTGCTGTAGTTATATCTGACAGTGGTCAGGGCATATCCGAAGAAGAACAGGGTAAAATATTCACTCGCTTTTATCGTTCACCATCTGTTTCCGGAAATGAAGGCATTGGCATAGGTCTTTTTCTTGCAAGAGAGATAGTAACAGGCTGTGGCGGATATATCAAAGTATCGTCTGAATTAAACAAGGGTACTGTTTTTTCTGTATTTTTTCAAAAATAATTCTTTCAAAACTGTTAGAATTATTTTTGTTCAGAAAGAATTGAGAAAGATTTATATGATATTATCTGTATTGTAGAAAGAAATTTCTATAGTACAGATTTTTTTATGGAGGATTATATATGACTGTATTATCAACAAGCGAGCTGCGTAAAATCTATGGCAGCGGTGAAAACATTGTTCATGCACTGGACGGAATAAATCTTAACATTGAAAGAGGCGAATTTGCTGCTATTGTCGGCACATCGGGCAGCGGAAAATCAACTCTTCTGCATATGCTGGGCGGACTGGACAGACCTACTTCCGGCAAAGTGGAGGTTGACGGAAAGGATATTTTTTCACTTTCTGATGAAGAACTGACTATTTTCAGAAGAAGAAAAATAGGCTTTGTTTTTCAGAATTACAACCTTGTCCCCGTTCTTAATGTTTATGAAAACATTGTTCTTCCGGTACAGCTTGATGGCAAAGAACCCGATGAAAACTACATACATGGCGTTATTGAAACGCTTGGATTAAAAAACAAGCTTCAAAATCTTCCGAACAATCTTTCAGGCGGTCAGCAGCAGAGGGTTGCAATCGCCCGTGCTCTTGCTTCAAAGCCTGCTATTATTCTTGCAGATGAGCCTACTGGGAATCTCGACAGCAAGACATCACAGGATGTCCTGGGACTTCTGAAAGTTACAAGTCAGAAATTTTCACAGACTATTGTTATGATTACACATAACGAGGAAATAGCTCAGCTTGCTGACAGGATAATCCGTATTGAAGACGGCAGAATAATGACAAGGAGCTGATTATAATGAATGTTTCAAACAGAAAATGTATCCGCCGTCTTAGCATAAAAAGTATTAAAGCGGCAAAGCAGAGAAATATCATCGCTGTAATTTCAATTGCACTTACAACAATAATGTTCACATCTCTTTTCACCATAATCATGTCAATTGCAAACGGATTTCAGCAGTCAAATTTCCGTCAGGTAGGAGGATATGCTCATGGCGGATTTAAAAATCTTACTATTGAACAGGTAAATGAGCTGAAGGATGATAAGCTTATCAGGGACTATTCCATTCGCAGAATTGTTGGTATCCCTAATGATGAACCTTTCAACAAAGACCAGGTTGAGATAAGCTATTGTGATAAAAACGCCGCAAAGTGGATGTATTTAACTCCGACAGAAGGCCGTCTGCCAGCGGAACATACAAATGAAGCAGCGGCTGACAAAAAGGTACTGGCTCTGCTTGGCACTGAGCCTAAAATAGGTTCAGAATTTACTGTGACATTTGATGTTGACGGCAAAGAAACTACAGAAACATTTACATTATGCGGCTTTTGGGAACATGATGAAGTAGCAGTGGCAAGCCATATACTTATTCCTGAAAGCCGTGCAGATGAGATATTTAATAAGCTTGACATAAAATCCGATGACGGCATGACAGGACGTTATAATATGGATGTTATGCTGAAAAGCACAGCTCATATTGAAAGTGATATGCTTGATATTCTTGCAAGACATGGATATCAGAATGTAACAAATGATGATGATAATTATATTGGAATAGGAGTAAACTGGGGATACGTTTCAGCTCAGCTTTCTGATAATTTACAATGTATTCAATATATCTGTTTCAAATGATATACGACGTTATGGATTATTAAAGACTATCGGCACAACAGGCAGACAGATAAAACGAATGGTATACATAGAGGCATTAATGCTTTCTGCAATAGGAATACCTATGGGACTTATACTGGGCTGGCTGTTCGGTTCAGTACTGACACCTGTTGTCTTAAAACAGCTTAATGGCATTGGTGAAGCAGTTTCAGTAAGTCCTGTTATTTTCGCAGGTGCAGTACTTTTTTCACTTGTAACTGTATTTATCTCATGTATGAAGCCTGCAAGGACAGCTTCAAGAGTGTCACCTATTGAAGCAATAAGATATACCGAAGGCAGTGGTATTAAAAGAATTATCAGGAAATCCGGAAAAGGTACACTGCTGTTTAAAATGGCTGCTGCAAATCTCGGCAGAAACAAAAGCAAAACGATAGTGACAATAGTTTCAATGGCATTGTCAGTGGTACTGCTTTGTGTAACATTTGTTTTTACTGATGGTTTTGATATGGATAAATATCTTTCTGACAAGGCACTTGCGGATTACATCGTTGCAGATGCTTCTTATTTTCAGTATGATGTTTCAGGAGCAGCACTTTCTGAGGAAACTATCGGATATATTGCATCAAATATTGATACAGAAGACGGCGGACGTACTTACCGCACATCAAGCACAGTTTATGAATATGTGCCGGAGGATTGGTACAGACAGCAGATGAGTAAATGGAATGATGAGGAGAATGTCAACAAATTGGTTGAACGAGAAGAAAAACAGGACGGACTTTTGCAGAATAATGTTATGCTTTACGGAATGGAGAATTTCTGTCTTGACAAACTCAACGTATTTGATGGTGATATTTCAAAGCTGAATGAAGGAAATTATATTGCCGCCGCTTATTACAGCGATGATTATGGTAATATTAATCAGGAAAGCAACTGGGCAAAAATCGGTGACAAGGTAAAACTGAGGTTTGTCAATAAATTTGAATATTACAATATGGAAACCGGCGAAATATATCCGTCTGAAGATGATATCCCTGAAACAGTATCATGGTGGTATCGTCCTAAGGAATATCATGATGTTGAATATGAGGTTGCTGCACTTGTTAATATACCGTACAATTTAAGTTATCGTTATTATAGCTCAGACCAGTTTGTTCTTGGAGCAGAAAATTTCAAGAAAGCAGCTGCTGACACAGCTGATATAATGTACTATGCCTTTGATATTTCTGATGATACAGAAAATCAAAGTGAGAAATTTATGTCTGAACTGACACAGAATGTAATGCCTTACCTTGATTATGAAAGCAAGGCAATTTATGAAGCAGAATTCAGTTCGTTCCGCAGTATGTTTGTTATAATGGGCAGTGCACTCAGCTTTATAACAGGACTTGTTGGTGTATTGAATTTCCTTAACGCAGTACTGACAGGAATTTTTGCCAGACAACGTGAATTTGCAGTGCTTCAGTCTGTTGGTATGACAGGAAAGCAGCTGAAAATAATGCTTGTTTATGAGGGACTTTTCTATGCTTTGGGAGCGGCTCTTTCAGCATTGTTTCTGAATGTAATATTCAGTCCGCTTATTGCTAAGTTATTAGAAAATATGTTTTGGTTTTTCAGTTTTAAATTCACTGTTCTGCCTATACTTATCACAATACCGCTTTTCACAATACTCGGCATAACTCTTCCGCTTATTACATACAGATTTTCGGCAAAAAAATCAATTGTTGAAAGACTCAGAAAAGCAGAATAAAT
>ERZ808240.2903-NODE-2903-length-17767-cov-13.275971_pt1 | contig 17767 bp, 14 predicted proteins | sample MGYA00521084_ERZ808240 | MGnify/ENA primary metagenome ERZ808240 (study PRJEB31516, sample SAMN03275571) | gut metagenome | biome: mammalia-associated habitat; material: feces | host: Papio cynocephalus | place: Kenya | collected 2012-08-06 ... | reverse complement strand
AGACCATTGAAAAATGTGACATTGTCTACCGGGTAGAAGACGGCAGAGCAAAAATCGAACGGGGAAGCTTATAAGCCTATGAGTAAAAAACTGAGCATCATCGTACCCGTCTACAATATGGCGGCGGAGGGAAAACTGAATTACTGTCTGGACAGCCTGGTGGGGCAGACCATCCGGGGAATGTATGATTATGAGATCCTCTGTGTGGATGATGCTTCCACAGATGAATCCTTAGAGATCCTGTTAGACTATCAGAAGCGTTATCCGGAACTGATCTGCGTGATTCCAAATGCGGTGAATCTGCGCCAGGGTGGTGCGAAAAATGTGGGACTTAAGAACGCAGAGGGCGAGTGGATCGGTTTTATCGACAGCGATGACTGGGTGTCCCCGGACTATTACGAAAAGCTCCTTGCAAAAGCGGAAGCAACCGGGGCGGATCTGGTGGGTTGTGATTACAGCCTGGTGGATCATCATACCTTTGAAGTCGGCAAGGTTATTGTCAACAATACTCCGGACCAGACCGGGGATCTGACGAAAGAAAAGCATGAGAGACTGTTCATGCGTCCCGGCAGCATGGTGCTGAAGATTTATAAACATAGCGTGCTCCGGGAGAACCACCTGGATTTCCCGGAACATATTTTCTACGAAGACAACTGTGCAGGTCCCTTATGGAGCCTGTACTTTCGACATTTTGAGAGAGTGGAGGAACCGCTGTATTACTATTACCAGCATGCGGTATCCACGGTACATCATATCACAGAAGAAAAGTGTCGGGATCGTATGAAGGCAGCGGAGCTTTTATACACGGAATGCGAGAGAAGAGGGTTCCTTACGGAATATTCACAGGAGATTGAGTATCGTTATACGGAACTGTATTACGCGATTACGTTGTTCTCTTATATGGGAGGGGTAACACATCCTAAGCTGGCTTTTATCAGACAGCTTCGCAAGGGTGTGGAAGAACGTTTTCCTGCATTTGCACAGAATCCTTATTATCTGGAGCATACAGGAGCACCGGAACAGAAGCTGATCCGGATGCAGAGCAGATCGGATCTTTTATTTTTTATCTACTATCGTATCAAACAGTGGATCTGGAAGAAAAGAGGTAATTCATAATGCAGACAGCCGGCAAAGCAGTGGCAATCATAACTGCAAGGGGGGGAAGTAAGAGAATTCCCCATAAAAATATCAAAGAATTCTGTGGAAAGCCTATTCTGGCATACTCCATTGAAGCAGCACTGGCTTCGGGGGTATTTGACCGGGTCATGGTATCTACCGATGATGAAGAGATTGCAGAGACCGCAAGAAAATATGGAGCAGAAGTCCCTTTCATGCGCAGTGAGAAGACGGCAAATGATTATGCCACTACGAAAGATGTGCTGGAAGAAGTGCTGGCAGAGTATGAAAAACGCGGTGAACATTTTGAAACGTTGTGCTGCATCTATCCCACGGCACCGTTTATCACACCTGAGAGGTTGTCGGAAGCAATGCACCTTCTGGAAGAAAAAAAGGGTGATACCCTGCTTCCGGTAGTACGTTTCAGCTTTCCGCCCCAGCGCTGTGTGGTACAGGACGGAGATGGGTATCTTAAGTTCAAATGGCCGGAATACCGCAACAGCCGTTCCCAGGATCTGGAACCTTATTATCATGATGCTGGACAGTTCTACTGTCTGCGGGTGTCTTCTTTTTTGGCACAGCAGAATCTGATCATGGAGAAGACAGTACCCATGGAACTTCCGGAGACCGAGGTACAGGATATCGACAATGAAGAAGACTGGAAACTGGCAGAGATGAAATATCATATGCTCGGGAAAGCATGAGGACACAGAGTATGGAGAAGATGAATAATCTTAAGATCAAAATCGGAAACCGCCTGATCGGAAGCGGAGAACCGGCATATCTGATTGCGGAAATGTCGGCAAATCATGCAGGGAGCATCGAACGGGCGAAGGAGATCATTCATGCCGCCAAAGAAAGCGGTGCGGATTGTATCAAAATCCAGACATATACACCGGATACGCTGACCATAGACTGCCACAATAAATATTTCCAGGTGAATAACGGTACCTGGGAGGGAGAGAATCTCTACAGTCTCTACGGTAAGGCTTATACTCCGTGGGAATGGCAGCCGGAGCTGAAGGCAGAGGCAGATAAGGCAGGAATAGATTTCCTGTCTACACCTTTTGACAATACCGCAGTGGATTTCCTGGAGGATATGGGGCTGGAGTTCTACAAGATTGCTTCTTTTGAGATGATCGATCTGCCGCTGGTAGAGTATGTGGCATCGAAAGGTAAACCGATCATTATGTCCACCGGCATGGCTACCCTGGAGGAGATCCGGGAAGCTGTGGAGACAGTATATCACACCGGCAACAGACAGCTGGTGCTGTTAAAGTGCTCCAGCGCTTATCCCGCAGACCCGGCGCAGATGTATCTCAGGATCATCTCGGATATGCAGAAACGTTTTGGACTGCCCATTGGTCTGTCGGATCATTCTATGGGTTCTATGAGCGCAGTGACGGCAGTAGCTTTGGGGGCATCGGTTATTGAGAAGCATTTCTGCTTAAGCCGTGAGATCGAGAATCCGGATGCTTCGTTCTCCATGACACCGGAAGAATATAAGCAGATGGTGCAGGATATCCGCAATGTGGAGGCTGCCCTGGGAACACCGACCTATGGCGTGGAAAAACAGGAAGAGAGCAGCCGGGTATTCCGCAGATCTATTTTTGCGGTGAAGGATATTCCGGCGGGAGCAGAGCTTACGGAAGAAAATATCCGTATTATCCGTCCCGGTTACGGTATGAAGCCCAAATACTGGAAAGATGTTCTGGGAATGCGGACGGATCATGCCATGGAGAGAGGAACGCCTCTTACCTTTGATGCCCTGGAGAAAGGTAGTATTCTGTTTTTGACCAATAATACGAATACAGATAGTTTGTACCGGTGGCTGAGAGAGCAGGGAGAAAAGGTCTATCGGGTGGAGAATAAAGTAACGGCGGAGATGATCGCACAGATGAAGCCGTCTCTGATGATCAGCTTCAATTACCGTCATATTATTCCGCAGGAAGTGCTGGATCTGATGCCCGGCAGAGTGATCAACCTGCATACCTCTTATCTGCCTTATAACCGTGGCTCCAGCCCAAACTTTTTCAGCTTCCTTGAAGATACTCCCAAGGGTGTGACTATACATCTTATGAGTGCTGGACTGGATGAGGGAGATATTTTATGTCAGAAGGAACTGCACTTTGATGAGGAGAGCGAAACGTTTTCCTCTACTTATGAAACTCTGATGCAGGAAATGGAGACACTGTTCAAAGAGAACTGGCAGCAGATCAGGGATGGAGATATCACGCCCGTGAAGCAGGCGGGAACCGCCACTTATCACAGAATGAAGGATCTGGATGCTATCCGGGAAAAGGTGGATTTTGACTGGAATATGAAAATTGCCGATTTTAAAAGAGCTTATGAAAAGGCAACAGGGAAGGACAGAAACAACTGATGAAAGTGTGGATCCGTGCAGACGGCAATGAACATATAGGAACAGGTCATGTCATGCGCTGTCTCGCCATTGCGGAGGCACTGGAGGCAGCAGGGGTACAGGTGTGTTTTGTCATGGCGGATGACGGAGCAGCCGACCTGGTAAAAAGCAGAGGCAAAAAGGTAAGAATCCTGCATACACAGTATGATCATATGGAGGAGGAACTGCCTGCGCTGACAGCTGCCATGGAAGAAGAACATCCGGATATGCTGCTGATTGACAGCTATTATGTTTCGGATGCTTACCTGGAGCGACTGACGGGACAGGTATGGACAGCCTATATCGATGATAAAAGCTTCCATGCCTATCCGGTGAATATGATCATTAACTATAATATATACGGGGACAGAAGCCTGTACCATCCGGAGCCGGCTTACAGTCTCATGGGAGCAGCTTATGCGCCCCTCAGACCGGAATTTCGTAATGCGGAATATAATGTCCGGGAGAAGGCGGAGGCAGTTCTTCTGACCACCGGGGGAAGTGACCGCTATGATCTGGCGGGACAGATTCTTCGGGCAGTGCCGAAGGAGATACCGGTGGTATTTCATGTGGTCAGCGGAATCTTTAACCCACATTATGAAGAGCTGTGCCGTATGGCGCAGAAGGATGAGAGAATCCGGGTGCATCGTAATGTAAGCAGAATGTCGGAACTGATGAAGGAATGTGATATCGCCATAACGGCAGGTGGCTCTACCATGTATGAGCTCTCTGCCATAGGAGTTCCCATGATCAGTTTTTCTTTTGTAGATAATCAGGAGAAGATCGTAGAGACCTTTTATCAGAAGAAAATCACCTGCTACGGGGGGAATTACCTGACAGAAGGTGACCTTATGCCGGGGCGGATCGTGGAACATATGACAGAGCTGATGAAAAGCAGAGAACTGCGGGAGCATTACAGCAGTCTGGAACGTCATCTGGTAGATGGAAAAGGTGCCATCAGAATCGCGGAGGAACTTTGCCGGATTTATGAAGAAGATAGAATTTAGCAGAGTAAAAATTATATACAGTACGATTGCAGGCGTAATGTTCGTGGTACTGCTGTTGCTGTTTTTCCCGGGGGATCGCGAATATCAGAGGATTCCCTATGAGGTGGTGTTCCTGGGAGACAGTGTCTACGGGCTGTGCCGGGATGAAACCTCCATTGCGGCGAAGCTTCAGGATAAGACGGGCTTAAAATGTTATAACGGCGGTCTCGGCGGAACGGTTCTGGGCAGAGCGGACGAAGAGAGAAGACTGGGATATACCAAGGATTCCATCTCTGCGGCGGGTCTGGTGAGGTCTTTTGCAGTGCAGGATTTCGGCGTGCAGCGGACGGTTCACATCCGGGAGTCAGCAACGGACTATTTTGAAGATACCCTGGGAGATCTGGGACAGATCGATTTCACGCAGGTGAAGATCCTATTCATCGGCTCCGGATTAAATGACTATCATTCAGGCAATCCCATTGAAAACACCGTGAATCCCTATGATGAATATAGTTACTGCGGTGCCATCCGCAGTATTGTCAGGGAACTGCGGGATGCGTATCCGGATCTGCGTATTATTTTCATTACGCCGCCCTATACCTGGTATACGATACCGGAGCTGACCTGTGAGGAATACGATCTGGGAGGCGGTGTGCTGGAGGACTATGTGAACGCCGAGATCGGGATCTGCGAGGCACTGGATGTGGAAGTGATCGATATCTATCACGATTATTATCCTCATGAGACCTGGGATGACCTGTATCTGTATACGGATGACGGACTGCATCCCAACGAAGCGGGCAGAGAAAAAATAGCACAGACCATCGCGGAATACCTGGACAACTATTCAGAGCCATGAAATATTTACAGATGGGCGTCGAATGCTGGCATTCGTAAGAACAGCTGAAAATATTTCTTAAGGAGAATAATACATGAAAACACCCTGGGAATTTTTGCAATATAGCAGAGCTAAGATCAAAACTACATGGAAAATTGCATTTGTATCGGCATTCGTCATTGGTCTGCTGATCCATCTTCCGGTGATGCTGTCGGATATTCCGAACCATGACGGATTGAGCAGCATGTATTTTGATCAGAATATGATCACTTCCGGACGGTGGTTTTTAACGGTGGCATGCGGGTTTTCCTCTTATTTTACGATTCCGTGGGTTATCGGACTGATCGGCATGCTGTGGCTTTCTCTGGCATCGGTGGTATTGACGGAGACCCTGGAAGTTAAGGATCCGCTGACCATTATTGGCGTCAGCGGACTGCTGGTATCTTTCCCGGCACTGGCGTCTACCTTTGCCTATGTATTTACCATGGACGGTTATATGATGGCGCTGTTTCTGGCGGTACTGGCAGTGCTTTTAACGAAAAAATATAAAAAAGGCTGGATTCCCGGAGCTGTGAGCCTTGCCTTCAGCATGGGAATCTACCAGGCATATCTGCCCTTTGCTATTTTATTATGTGTATATGTGATCCTGCTCTTTTTCATGGAGGAGCGTGGTCTTAAGGAAAAGGCACGATATGTATTGCGGTATCTTGGCATGGGAATCACCGGAGCGGTCTTGTATTATGTGATTCTGCAGATCCTGTTAAAACTGCAGGGCAAAGTACTGGATACCTATCAGGGCATCAATTCCATGGAACAGGGTGGTTCCGGTCAGGGGCTGTTCACCACCTTAAAAGGAATGTATTATGATTTCCTGGCATTTACGGTGCATGGTGATGTGCTGGTGAACAATATTTTCTCCTTCGTGGCATGCGCAGTACTGGTGCTCTCAGTGGTATTTTTACTGGTGAGAAGGATGCTGCAAAGAAAATGGTGGAAGAATCCGGCATTTTTCGTTATAATAATTCTGTTGGCTGTGGGACTGCCACTGTTAACAAATGTGATTTTAATTATTTCCCCGAATCTGACCTATCATCTGCTCATGCGATATCAGTGGGTATTATACCTGATACTCATGCTTGGTTTTACGGACAGATATGCGGGTGAGAATGGAAAAGCGGACACCGGTATCCACTGGGCGGCACTTGCGGCTGTCGTGATTCTGGTGTTCAACTACGGAGTATCGGACAATATCGGATACTCGAATCTTGAAAAAAAATATGAGAAGACCTATGCGTACTGTGTCCGACTGTTAGACCGGATCGAACAGACCCCCGGGTATTATCAGGGGATTCCCGTGGCGGTGGTGGGTGTTATCGGCTATGATGAATTCCCCACGACGGATATTACGGGAAAAGTTACGGACGGCATGATTGGGTTAAACGGTGATTATCTGATCTATAAGGGAGCGGATTACCAGGCGTTTATGAAGAATTATCTCGGTGCCACCCTGAACTTCCTGGATCCGGATACCGTTGGTGAGATTTATATGACACAGGAATACATTGACATGGATACTTTCCCGGGGGCAAACTCCACGAAAGTAGTGGACGGCATCCTCTATGTCAAGACAGAGAACTGCGGAAGGGATTAAGTATGGCTTTATTATCAATCGTCTTACCGGCATACAATGAGGAACAGAATATTGCAAATACGGCAAAAGTGCTGGGAGACCTGCTGGATGCCCACGGAATCGATTACGAGCTGGTATTTATCAGTGACGGATCGAAGGACGGAACCTTTGAACGGATACAGGAATGTGCCGCACAGAATCCCCGGGTGCGGGGAGCGGAATTCTCCCGGAACTTCGGAAAAGAAGCCGGTATTTTTGCCGGACTGGAACTGACCACGGGAGATGCCGTGATCGTGATGGACTGTGACTTACAGCATCCGCCAGAGGTGATCCCCTTAATGTGGGAAAAATGGCAGCAGGGTGCAGAGATCGTGGAGGGCATCAAGTCCGACAGAGGACGGGAGAGCCTGGGATACAAGCTGTCCGCGGGACTTTTTTATAAGATCATGAGCAAGCTGATCAAGATGGATATGAATGCCTCCTCGGATTTCAAGCTTCTGGACCGGAAAGTAGTACAGGTGCTTTTGGAACTGCCGGAGAGAAATACGTTCTTCCGGGCACTGACCTTCTGGGCGGGATTTAAGACCGAGACTGTGGAATACGAAGTGCAGGAACGGAAATACGGGCAGAGCAAGTGGTCCTTCTGGAGTCTGATGAAGTATGCGATTACGAATGCGACTTCCTTCAGTACCCTGCCACTGCAGTTAGTGACTGTCATGGGAATCATATCGATTCTGTTCAGTGTGATCCTGGCAATACAGACGCTGGTGCGTTACCTCATGGGTACGGCAGTGGAAGGATTTACCACGGTGATCCTGCTGATCCTGATCATCGGCGGATTCCTGATGCTGAGTTTAGGAATTATCGGACATTATATTGCAAGAATCTATGAAGAGGTCAAGGGCAGACCGAAATATATCATCAGTCATGTGACGGCGAATGTGCCTCAGACAGCGGTAGGCAGCTGGAAGAGAGAGCACAGAGCAAATTAGAATACAGCTAAAACAGCGGAAAAGAGGATGAATCATGGTAGATATCAAGTTTAATGTACCGCCTTATGTGGATAAAGCAACGGACTATATTCAGGAATGTGTAAAAAATCAGAAAATCTGCGGTGATGGCGAATATACCCAAAAGTGCAATGCCTGGATCGAGAAAAAGACCGGCACGGGAAAATGTCTGTTGACGACCTCCTGTACCCATGCAACGGAGCTGGCAGCGTTATTGTGCGACATCAAGCCCGGGGATGAGGTGATCATGCCTTCTTATACGTTTGTGTCCACAGCGGATGCTTTCGTACTGCGCGGTGCGGTGCCTGTGTTCGTGGATATCCGTCCGGATACCATGAACATTGATGAGACCCTGATCGAGGAAGCCATCACAGAGAAGACGAGAGCCATCGTTCCGGTACATTATGCCGGTGTGGCATGCGAGATGGACACGATCATGGACATTGCGAAGCGGCACAATCTGAAGGTTGTAGAGGATGCTGCCCAGGGAATCATGTCCACCTATAAGGGAAAAGCTTTGGGAACCATCGGTGATTTCGGCGCTTACAGTTTCCATGAGACGAAGAACTACAGCATGGGTGAGGGTGGTGCCCTGCTAATCCGTGATCAGAAAAATGTGGAAGAAGCGGAGATTATCCGTGAAAAAGGAACTAACCGCAGCAAATTCTTCCGCGGTCAGATCGATAAATATACCTGGGTGAATTACGGATCCTCCTATCTGCCCAGTGATATGAATGCGGCTTATCTCTATGCACAGTTAGAGATTGCCGATGAAATTAACGAAGCCAGACTTGCCTGCTGGAACCGTTATTATGAGCAGCTGCTGCCGTTAAAGGAAGCAGGGAAGATCGAGCTGCCCGTAGTACCGGAAGGCTGTGTACACAATGCCCATATGTTCTATATCAAGGCAAAGGACTTAGAGCAGAGAACACGCTTCATCAGCTATATGAAGGAGAATGGGGTACTCACGGTATTCCATTATATTCCGTTACACACGGCACCTGCGGGACTGAAATTCGGACGTTTCCACGGAGAAGACCGTTACACCACGAAAGAGAGTGAGCGCCTGGTAAGACTTCCCATGTACTATGGACTGACACTGGATCAGGTGGATTTCATCAGCGGATTGATTAAAAACTTTTTTGAATTAGAGGAGCAGTAACATGCAGAAAGCACGCAGAGCGCTTGCGGATACTGCAGGCAGATTTCTGTTCATAGGCATCTCGGTACAGATCGTGCTGGGAATCTGTTGGATGATCCGGTCCTTTGGCATTTTCCCGGAATTCGGGGACAGCTATCTTTGGCTTCGGGCTGCGGATACCTTTGTGTGTGATGACTACATGGGGATCGGATACCCTCTTTTTCTGATGCTTGCAAAAGGGATAGAAGCTGTGAGTTCTATCCCTTATACTTTTTTTGTATATACGGTACAGATTGTGTTCGCATTTTACAGCGGCGTGGTATTTTTACGTTCCTTTGGCGGGACAGCGAAGAAATGGTTCTCGGTCTGGGGGAGCCTTGGACTGCTGACATATCCCTTCGCCATGCAGTGCCATCTGGCAGTGCTGCCAAATTCTGTGGGATATTCCTGCCTCCTAATGGAACTGGCAGTGCTGATCAGACTTTTGCGTGAGGACGGAGCAGAGGAAAAATTACCGATTAAAAGGCTGTTCGTAGTCGGAATCTGGTGGATGCTCAGTGCTCTGTTCGTAGTGGAAAACAGATACCTGGGGCTGGTACCGCTTGTGGTGGTGTGGATCCTGCACCTGATCCGTATCCGACAGCCTGGAAGACAGAGAGTGGGCAGAGAGCTGTTGCTGCTTGCGGCAATGGCGGGAATTTTGTTCGCATTGGTACCGTTATGGCAGACGCAGGGCAGCTACGGCAGAGCGGAGAATACGTTAAGTGCTGCAATGATGCGCAGATTTACCTGGACACATATGCGGGAAGAAGAGGAATATGACGCATATCCGGAGGAACTGAGGGAACAGATGACCTGGAAGGAATTTAAAGCAGCCGGTTATTATGCAGGAACCATGGAATCCGGGATACAGAAAACCATAGAGGATAAGATGGGCAGCGAGGATGCACAGAAGTTGTTCCGGAAATATGCCATATACGGACTAAAGACATATTCTTCCGACAATATCCACCAGATTGTCTGGGATATGGCGGGATATGTGATGCCGTCTATACTTTTACAGCTGTTTTTGGACGGAAGAGGATATGATACCTTTTCCGGCAGAAATGTAGACATTATGATGACAGGAGACCTGAAACTGACAAATGTTCTGTTAAAATACAGCAGCTGGTGGTTCCTAGTGGGAATTGCAGCGGTATTTCTCGCAGTGGTATGCCGAAAAGCGGGCAGGAAAGATGCGAAGATCTGCAGTTGGCGGATATTGCTGCTGTGCGCGGTATCGGCACTTTGTATGGTCTTATGGTATACCATGCAGGATGCAGGATGCTGGGATTATAAGAATGGATTGCTTCCCGGAATTCTGTGGCTGGTAGGAATGATCTTAAGTGTCGGAAAGGAGGAACCATGACGGAACGCAGAAGAGCGCAGATCTGGTTTTTTCTGGGAATACTTGCTGTACTGGCCATGGGGATTCCGTATATTATTTTGGGACAGGATGCTATCTTCGTCTATCATGATCAGCTGGATGGAGAAGTAATCGCATATCTCCTGAAAGCAAGACACCTCTGGGATGACAGCGGTATTCTGCCGGAATTCATGAACGGTGCAGCGAAGACGGCACTGACTCTGCCGGCACCGGCGTGCGTCCTGCTGTATCGGTGGCTGCCGGCGTGGTCAGCACTTGCCTGTATGCAGGTGGCCGGAAGCCTGACGGGATACCTTGGCATGTATCTGTTACTTATGTATGTGGCGCAAGGTTCGCAAAAATTGTCCCGCAGACAGGGAATGAAGGCTTTCCTTGCCATGGCAGTGGGATGTCTGTATGCGTATCTGCCGTTTTTACCGGTATATGGGTTGTCCCAGTACGGATTGCCGCTGCTATTATACAGTGTGTTTCGGCTGGGAGAAGCGGATAGTAACAGGAAGACTTATATTGCAGCTTATTTGTATGTGATTTTTTTGGGCGTAAATTCGTCACTGGTGCTTGCAGGATTTGCCGTGCTGGGGATCTGGGCATTGTGGGAAGTGATTACACTCCTGAAGAAGCGTTTTCGGGCAGGTCAGGGGATTGGCTGGCTGCTTCTTTTGACGGTATATTTATTGGAAAACGGAGCCCTTCTGCGGGAAATCATTGGCGGAGTAGGGGAAATCTCTCATAAGTCTGAGTACAGCCTGACTCCCGTAGCTTTTTGGGGACAGTTGTGGACGAACCTCCTGCAGGGAGGACAGCACAGTGTGGATTATCACCGGTGGATTTTAGTTTTGGCAGTATGCTTTGTCGCAGTGACAGGAATCCGTGTGGGAATATCTAAGGATAAAAAATCTGTAACCGGACTGGAAAGGGAACTGCTTTTATCCTGTGGCGGCATTTTACTGTTTGCCTTTGCGGCAGCTGTGTGGGACAGCGGCGTGGGAGTGAGTATCCGATCTGGGCTGGGAGCACTGAAAGGCTTCCAGGCGAACCGGGTGTTGTGGCTTAGTCCCTGCCTATGGTATTTTGCCCTTGGATGCTGTCTGTTCATGACAGTGGAATATCTTCCCGGAAAGCAGGAGACCGTGGAAGGTGCAAGAAAATGGCTGGCGGCAGGGGGATTGCTTCTGGCTGTGGGAGCGACCCTGCTTACGGCAGCACAGGTTCTGCTGAAGAGTAACTTAAAGCCGAATGTGCAGAAAATGATGGATTCGGACTACAGAGCCATGAGTTTCCGGGATTATTATGCTGTGGGCGTGTTGGAACAGGTACAGCAGTATATCCGGGACAATTTTGCAGAAGAGCCGAAAGACTACAGGGTGGTAAGTCTGGGAATTGATCCGGCGGCAGCGCTGTATCACGGTTTTTACTGTCTCGATGGGTATTCCAATAATTATGATCTGGCATATAAGCACCGTTTCCGTGAGATCATTGCACCGGAACTGGCAAAAAGTGAGTATCTGAAGGAGCAGTTCGACGGCTGGGGCAACCGTTGTTATCTGTACAGTGCGGAATGTCCGGGATATTATACGGTACAGAAAGGCGGTTTCTATTTTCAGAATTATGAGATCAATGCACAGAGCCTGAAGGAACTGGGCGGACGTTATCTGCTGTCGGCGGCTTACATTGATCACTGTGAAGATACGGGGCTGGAGCTTGTCAGGGAAGATCCCTTCGAGACAGAGGACAGTTATTACCGGATCTATCTCTATCGCGTTATGGAATAAAATCCGGCGACATGCCGGATATAAGACAGGTATAGGAATATGAGTGAAACGAACAGATGGAAAAAAATCCTGCCGGAGCTTCTGGCAGTTATACTGTGTCTGGGACTGTTGTGTGTGGGTGTCAGCCAAAAGGAAGGCTATCACATGGACGAACTGTTAAGCTTCGAACTGGCGGATGCCAGGTATAATCCATGGATCGTTCCCACCCAGCCGGAAGGACGTCTGGCAAAATTCGTGCGGGAAGAGATACAGGGGGACAGCTTCGGTGAGACCCTGTCGAATCTGAAGAGTACGGTAACGGATGTGCTGAAGAATCGTGGCAGCAGCAAGCTGTTGTCCTATAAGGCGGATGTTTATGAGGAGCCGGTCTGGATCACTTCCGGGCAGTTTCGGGATTATGTAACGGTGGACGGCAGCGATGCATTTGACTATCTGTCGGTGTATTTTAATGTGAAGGATGATAATCATCCGCCGGTGCATTTTATGCTGTTGCATACCATGAGCTCCCTGTTCCGGGGGACTTTGTCACCGTGGCTTGGATGTACGATCAATCTGATCTGTGTGGGAATCACGTTGTGGCTGCTGCTTCGGCTGGGAAGGAAACTTTCAGAGATTTTTGGTATGGAAGAGCAGGGAAGGCTGTTGGGGATCCTTGCGGTATTACTGTACGGGCTCAGCACAGGAGCGCTGGCTTCGGTTCTGCTGATTCGCATGTACTGCCTCTTATCCTGTCTGTGTGTGGCATTGCTTTCCATGCATGTGGAGAAATGGAAGGAACATGGATTTGACCGGAAAAATAAGGGACTCATTGCCATTACGGTGCTGGGATTCCTGACCCAGTATTTTTTCCTGTTCTATTGCCTCCTGCTGGCGGCAGTGACGGCAGCGGGACTTCTGTGCAGTAAAAGAATGCGGGAACTGTGGATCTACATCAGGTCCATGGTAGTGGCAGCGGTGATCGGACTGGTGCTGTTTCCCTTTGCGATAGCCGATGTGTTTTCCAGCGGAAGAGGTGTAGAGGCTCTGGATAATCTGGCTTCCGGATTCGCCGGATATGGAGCGAGACTGCTTGCTTTTGCGAGGATTCTGGCTAACCGGACGGTTGGGGCAGCGATATTTTGTGCATGTGGCATTGCGGCGATGGTGTATGCTGTAATCTGTTGTTATCGCAGACATCGGGGGCAGGAAGCCCGGATGTCCGGAATGGTCAGAGGTACTGTGTGCATGCTCATCATTCCGGTAGTGGGATACTATCTGCTGGCATCCCGGATGTCACCGTATCTGGTGGACCGGTATGTGATGCCCATGTTTCCTATGATCGCATTATTGCTGGCAGTACTTTTGTGTATCTTTGGGAAGAGACTTGCTATAGTCTCCGGATGGAAGGCGCGGTCGGTGGGGATCGCACTGCTTGCTTTGATTCTTGTCGTACAGGGACTGCGCCTGGCATCCTATGACGGAGAATATCTCTATCGGGGCTACGGGCAGCAGGAACAGCTGGCGGAGGAGTATGCGGCACTTCCCTGCATCTGTGTCTATGCCGGAGTGGGATATTATGAGAATCTTCCGGAATTCATGCACTATGACAGGACGCTCTTAGTGACGCAGCAGGAGCTGGCAGAACGGAAAGATGTGGAGTCTCTGCAGGCACTGGAGCGGGTAGTGGTACTGCTCAAGCCCGGAGTGGACGAAGAGACCGCCACTTCGGTTCTGCGGGAGAAATACGGCATGGAGCCGGAGGAGACCCTGCTTTCCGAAGGGGTACACGGAGATAAAATTTATTTGTATGCAAAATAGCAGAGAACGGAAACGAGGGTGAAAAATGATCGTAGTTCGTTTGATTTGGCTTGCGGTGCTGGTATTTGCCCTGCCCATGTGGGTGGGAAACTGCTTCGCGGGTGTGGATAAACCTCATAAGAATATAGTCTTTCTGTGGATCAGCGGACAGATGCTGCTGTGGGCGGGATTTCAGCTGATCTGTGTCCCGGTGATTCTGACGGAAGGAAGGATAGAGAAGGTAGTATTATGGTATGGCGTTTATATCATAGGGCTGTTAGCAGTGCCTGCGGTGTTGTGGTTTCGGAACCGCAAGGGTCCACGTCCGGTGCGGACGCAGAAGAAGCCGAACCGGGCGACGGTGATACTGTGGGTGATCTTCGGAGTCCTTTTACTGATCCAGCTGGTAATGGCGGTAGTCATGGTCTACAGTGACGGAGATGATGCCTACTATGTGGCAATCTCCACAGCAGCGCAGGAATCGGGCAAAATGTACCAGAAACTCCCTTATACCGGGATGAGTACAGAACTGGATGTACGGCATGGACTGGCACCTTTTCCCATCTGGATTGCCTGGCTTTCACAAATGACAGGAATTGCCGCAGTGGCAGTGGCGAAGACCCTGCTTCCGGTTGCACTGATTTCCATGACCTATGGCGTATTTTATCTGATTGGCAGCAGAGGGCTGTCCCAGGGGAAGAATCTGCCGCTGTTTTTGATCTGCACGGAAGTACTGGTTCTATTTGGAGATTACTCTTTTTACACCGTGGAGAATTTTATGATTGCCAGAAGCAGACAGGGAAAAGCGGCGTTGGGCAGTATTCTGATCCCCATGATTTTTTTCCTGCTGTTAGTATTGTTTCGCAGATTGCAGGAAAATCAGAAGATTACGGTGGAATTCTGGATTCTGTTAACCGCAGTCATGACATCCTGTTGCCTTGCCAGTACCATGGGAGCGCTGCTGGCATGTATGCTGATAGGCATAGCCGGGATCTGCGGAGCAGCTGTCTATAGAAAATGGAAGATATTGCTGCCCTTAGCGGTCTGCTGTGTGCCCTGCGTAGTCTATGCGGGATTGTATCTGGTATTAGGGTAGCCGGTGCTAGTTGAAGTAATCGGAAGGTTAGACCGGAGGCGGAGGATAGAAATGGAAGCTTTGAAGCTGTTTCAGGAATATATGGGAACGGGTCTGATCATGATCTGGTTCCTGATAAGTCTGTTGTATCTGTGGCTTACGGAGAAACGAAAGCACATCCGGGTGATGTTTCTCTATGTGCCATTGGTGTTATTACTTGTGTTTTTCAATCCCCTTGTAGCGAAGGTGGTATCCGGACTGGCAGACGGGGAGATTTATTACCGGATTCTGTGGCTGCTGCCGGTGACCCCGGTGATTGCCTGTGCGGCGGTGGATTTCTGTGGAAAACCTGCCGGCTACAGAAAGTATGTGGGGATAACGGCGGCTCTGATTCTGCTCATGATATCCGGAAGCCTGATCTACCGGAATCCGTATTTTCAGAAAGCGGAAAATATGTATCATGTACCCACGAGTGTGGTAGACATCTGTGATGCCATTGAAGTGCCCGGCAGAGAAGTCATGGCGGTATTTCCCGGAGAACTGTTACAGTATGTGCGACAGTATTCCAATGTGGTGTGTATGCCTTACGGACGGAATATTGTCGTAAGCAAATGGATTGTACAGAATGATCTGTATGATGTGATGGAGCAGGAGACCATAGATGCTGCAGAGCTGGCGAACCTGGCAAGAGAAGAGCAGTGCGCGTATATTATCCTGCCGGAGTCGAAGAGCCTGGTAGGAAGATTACAGGACCAGGAGTATGAAGAATTCGGAAGAATGCACGGGTACGTCATCTACAAGGATTCGACCGTGGATTTGTACTATTTTTTAAATGAATAATACCATGAACGCCCACGGCGAACGGAACATCCTTCCTCGATGTAAGGTCTCCCGGTGGGAATTTTCTGACGAAAAGTGAATAGCGGTTCTAATCCGTACGGGCACGGCTCCAGTTGCCATCCATGGCAACGTCCGCCTGTCGCGAACGTCCTGTTCGCTCCACCCTGATTTTCAGCACTTTTCGAGAAAATATCACCACCTCCCGACAAACATCATCGGAAGGACATTCCATCCACCGCGGGCGTTCTGTGTTTTGGAAAGCCTACGAAAAAACAGTAGCCCTGCCAAGGGCTACAGGGATTTGATACTATTTTCTAAATTTAATTCCCCTGCGAAGCATAATCCTTCGCATAGTAGTTCAGGAAGTATTCAAAGCGCTTGGCGATGATCTTACGTCCTTTTACATTGAGGTGCAGGTTATCTTTCAGGTATTCCTTCGCGTTGTCCTCGGTGATGCTGCCGTACAGGTTATCCATGAAGGAAACGCTGTGCAGATTCGCGGAGTAGCACTCCTTGATCACATACGTGGACAGAACATCGCGGTTATTATAGATATACATATCAGAACTTACATAGTCCCCGTTCTCATCCACTGCGTAAGCATACGTGGGAGACATTACGATGATACGGATCTGCGGATACAGGCTCTGCAGAACTTCGATACTGGCTTCGAGATTACCCGTGAACTGCGTCGGATCGGTAGGGTTATCGTCGTTGTACATGGGATTACCCAGCAGATAATCGGTGGCATCGTACATGATTGCTACAGTATCAATGGTATTGAAATCCAGTGTCTTAAGGGTATTGATTACTTCTTCCGCATCGGCGGGAGTCTTGTCACCCAGCTGTTCGGCAGCCTGTACATAATAGTTATCGATCGGGGCACCGGTTGCCAGGTTTACCAGCCAATACAGACAATAGGCATCCATAGCGGCAACGGTAGGATCATAGTTCAGTTCCTGTGCCGCCAGATAACTTCCACTGATGGAACAGTTGTATACGGTAGCGCCGGTCTCTTTGGCAATCAGGTTCGCCAGACTGTCGGAAGAATCCCGGTCGTCCGCAAACGGAGCGTTTCCGAATAGTACAATATTGGAAGCATCGGTGATCACCATCTGTCCGTTCTCATCTGTCAGAGGGAGAATGGAATCCCAGCTGTCGTCATAAGTACCCTGCCCGTCCTTGAAAATATCGGACTGGCTGACTCTCTGTCCCCAGTGCGTGAAGCGGTAGCCTACAAGTCCGACGACAACCACCAGAATCAGCGCAAAAAACACATGCACATTAAGAAAACGTCGGATACCTCTGGGAGTCGGAGTCTCGTCCTCCTCGGGATAATCTTCCTCTTCGTATTCTCCTGAAAAATCTTCATACTCGTCTGCCTCCAAAGAAACATCGGAAGTCTGCTTTTTATTTGCCCTATGTGCGGATTTACCAGAATCTGTGTCTTGCATAGTTTCGTTTTCCAGGTCTACAATCTCAATATCCGGCATGTCGCCTATTGGTGAAGTGTGGATATTACGGTTGTCATCGTTTCGTTTCATGAATTAAATCTCTCCATTTCAAGTTCAAGTATCTGTCATTGTGTTGTGGTAAAAAGAGTTATTCTGATTTTACTATTATACGGAAAGAAAGTCCATAATATTAGAAAGATTTAAGAAATTCTGAAGAAATGGGCGAATGCCTTGATGTGGAGAAAAGACAATCCCATCTTCGACACTTAAAGAAAAGTATAGTGGCAGAATCCTTTGATTTT
>ERZ808240.2902-NODE-2902-length-17769-cov-6.703342_pt1 | contig 17769 bp, 22 predicted proteins | sample MGYA00521084_ERZ808240 | MGnify/ENA primary metagenome ERZ808240 (study PRJEB31516, sample SAMN03275571) | gut metagenome | biome: mammalia-associated habitat; material: feces | host: Papio cynocephalus | place: Kenya | collected 2012-08-06 ... | reverse complement strand
GATGGAGGCGGCCTATGCTTGAATTTCTGACCACGTTCGACCTGATGCTCCAGAACCTCACTAACTGGCTGTCCTACGCCGCTATCGTCCTTGCCCTTGTTCTGGCTGTCGGCCAGCTCATCTACTTCATCATCGAGAAAAAGGAGAACCGCCATGAGCATCTTTGAGAAACGCATGAGTAGCTTCGTTGACCGGGGAAACCGGCTCATTGCAGAAGGGAAGACCGAGGAGGCCATGAAGCTCATCACGCAGGGTCTCCAGCACTACTCCGACCTGATTCTCCGCGCCTTGACACCGTACTCCGAGAGTGACGCTGGCCTCCTCGTCTTCGCCCTCCGGCATATCGCCGACGAGATCGAGAAGAACAACCCGGCTGCCAAGCCGCTCTACGAAGGTATGAAGAAAATCGTCATTGCGCCGCCGCTGACTGAGATTCAAAAGGTCAAAAAGGCAAACCGCAAGTAACGTTACACACTTTGTATACAGAAAATTAAGATGAAAAGCTGTTGCAAAAAGTAATGTTCTTTGATAGAATATGTATAAAGACATCTTTGTCTTGAGAGGACGTATGATAATGACGATACGGTATTCAAAAGATGCCCTGAAGTTTCTGAGCAAGCTCGACAAGAAATCTGTTGTTAGAATCAGAGAGGCTATAATCCAGCTCACTTTGACCCCGCCGAAAGGTGATATTAAAGTGATGCAGGGGTATACTGATGGTCGTAAGCGACTGCGCGTTGGTTCGTGGCGCATTATTTACAAGTACGGCATTGATAGCGAAGTCGAGATATTGTACGTCATTGATATTGGAAATCGCGGAGACATCTACAAGTAAGGAGGTAGGTATTATGTCAAGCACCGCAATGAATGCAGCTCGTATGCTTGATATGCTGCCTGATGATGACAAGGCTTTTGCATACGAGTTCATCAAGAAGCTCGTGAAGGCTTGGGATCCTGACTTCACGAAGGTTACTCCCGAAGAAGCTGACGAAATCAAGAAGGCCGAAGAAAGTGGCTTTGTTGATGAGGCCGACATCGACTGGGACAATCTCCAGCAGTATGCCGGATAAGCGAATCAAGCCCATAAGGTTCAGAGAAAGCCCCACGCGGGGCTTTCTTTTTGGCCTTCTACAAGTTGAATATGTTAATAGGGAAACAGCCTTAATTTTTTGCAATACAATATGTCGCAAAAATCAGATATTCTATACGATTCCGTTACTTTGGCGATGCGATGCTTATCTTGTAATATGTATTATAGTGCTTTGCCGCTTTAATCATCCCGACTCTGTATCCGCAGATGGAAAAGACTCCGCTGCGGCAGGATCGCACGGCTGTTTTCCGTGCGCAGAAAGGAAAAACATATGCCTTCTTTGACGACCTATAAACTGCTCAAGCAGGAACACAACGCCCGGCGGGGTGAGTTCAAGACCGTGCACGGCACGGTCCAGACCCCCGCATTCCAGAATGTTGCCACTGCCGGTGCCATCAAGGGCGGTCTGTCCGCCCATGATTTGAAAGACATTGGCGCTCAGGTCATGCTCTGCAACACTTACCATCTGCATCTGCGTCCCGGCGATAAGCTGGTGGCAGAGATGGGAGGACTCCACAAATTCACCCGCTGGAATGGTCCCATCCTGACCGACAGCGGCGGATTTCAGGTTTTCAGCCTGGCCAAGCTGCGCAAGATCACCGAAGAGGGTGTGACGTTTGCATCTCATCTCGACGGCCACCGTATTTTTATGGGCCCTGAAGAGAGCATGCAGATTCAGGCAAATCTGGGCTCTACCATTGCCATGGCTTTTGATGAGTGTGTGGAGAACCCCGCACAGCATGATTATTCCAAGGCCAGCTGTGAGCGTACTACCCGCTGGCTGAAGCGCTGCAAGGCAGAAATGGCCCGTTTGAAGCACGAGGGTATCTCTGTCAATCCCGATCAGCTGCTATTCGGCATCAATCAGGGCTGTACTTTTGCAGACCTGCGTGTAGAGCACATGAAGCAGATCGCTGACCTTGATCTGGATGGTTACGCCATTGGTGGTCTTGCCGTGGGTGAACCGACTGAAGTAATGTATGAAATGATCAGTGAAGTGGAGCCTTATATGCCCAAGGACAAGATCCGCTACCTGATGGGTGTCGGTACACCGGGCAACATCATTGAGGCAGTTGCCCGAGGCGTGGACCTCTTTGACTGCGTTATGCCCAGTCGGAACGCCCGCCACGGCCACCTGAATACCTGGGGCGGCATCATCAACATCAAGAATGCCAAGTACGAGCGGGACGAGCGCCCCATTGACCCGGCCTGCGGCTGCCCGGCCTGCCGCAATTATTCCCGGGCTTACATCCGCCATCTGTTCAAGGCAGAGGAGCTGCTGGGAATGCGGCTGGCCGTCATGCACAATCTCTGGTTCTACAACCATCTGATGGAACGCATCCGGGATGAACTGGATGCAGGCACCTTTACGGCGTTCCACGACCGGTATGTTAAGCTTCTTGATACAAGAATTTGAGATTTAGCCTTGAAACATGCCGGATAAGCGCGTATAATAAGTTTATATGAATTTGAGAGGAGATTTTGCCCCATGCAATTTCTGACTACGACCGAAAGCTACATCAGCCTCTTCTTCACCCTGGCCCTGATGCTGGTGATGCTCTACTTCCTGATCTATCGCCCCCAGAAGAAGCAGGAGAAGAAGGATGCCGCAATGCGTTCTTCTCTGGAGATCGGCGATCAGGTCACTACCATCGGCGGTATCATCGGCCGTGTGGTTGCCATTAAGGACGACACCTTTGTTCTGGAGACCGGTGCTGACCGCGTGAAGATCCGCTTCACCAAGAATGCCATCTCTTCTGTTGAGAAGCTGAATATGGACAACGCTTCCAAGAAGTAATTTTTACCTGATTTGTGTTTTGAACGCGCTTTCCTGCATACAGTAGGTGCAGGGAGGCGCGTTTTTATGTCTGATACCAAAAAGTTCCCGGCTGCCGACCTGCTGCTTGCTTCCGGAATCGGCAGCGTCGCGGTGATCGGGTCTCTTGCAGGTTTTGCATGGCTGATGATAAAGCAGGGGATGACACAGGAAGCCGCAGTGCCTTTTGCAACTGCTGCTGTCTGCTTTGGCAGCTGTTTGGGCGGAATGCTTCTGACGGCGTTGCAGAAAGAGAAAGCTCTGCTCTGCGGGGCAGCAGAGGGGGTATTCTTTGCCGGATTGCTTTTTCTCCTGGGCACACTGAACCAGAGCGAGTGGGGAGCCGGGCAATTTATCCGGACTGGGCTTGTGCTGCTGATGGGCGTTCTCGGCGGGATTCCGGGGATGATGTTTGCCGAACGCAGGCGGCACTGAATGCTGGCTACGCGATACAGCAGACATACCCGGCGGCGTGAACCATCCGTTTTTAGGCATCCGAAGCAGCAAAAACAGAGAGGGCAAAGTTCCATGTGGGTCTATCAGGAGAAAAATTCCAGTACGAATGCACTTGTTCCGGCTCAGACAGAGAGCCGCTCTTTTGCTCTAACAGAAGAAGACACACGAAAAAATGCAGAAGCAGCGGGGGAGATTTCTCTCAAAGGATCTCCCGCCGATTTTTCTGTGCATTCTTCCCGGCGGAAGTTCTTTTATGCCAGCCGCAGCTGTATTCTTCTGGCAGCGGCATATCTCTTCGGAACATTTATGGCAGGTGTTCTGCAGGCTCTGTGCGATGCAAAAGAAGCAGAAGCGCTGGCCTATTATCTGAACTGCTGGAGGAATATATTTTCAGCATCCGGTCCATCACAAGTCGTGGGATTGTTCGGCGCAGAATTTGTGGTCGTTATCGGTGCGGCGGCGTGTTTCCTTCTTCTGGGGCTTTCTGCCATAGGTCCGCTTCCCATCTTTTTCTTTGCAATGCTCTATGGGACAGGCTCCGGTCTGCTTTCTATCCAGCTGCTGACAGGTCTTGGCTGGAAACAGCGGGCCCTGTTCCTGCTTACGGCAAGTCTGCCCACCTCATTGGCTGCCGGGGCGCTCTGCCTGTTCGGGACTTCCGCGCTGGAAGTCAGCAGTCGTCTTCATACGTTTTCCTTCAGAAGAGCAGGGAAGGGGAGTGGAACTTTGCGTCCGGCAGGAGCAGGACTGCTTGTGGGGCAATTTGTTCTGTTGAGTGTTTTGCTGTGTCCGCTTTGTGGTGTGGCGACAGGACTCGTCTATCTGACCAATCGATTGATTCAGCCCGGATAGTTTTCTTGCGGCTTTGCGTCAGGTGTGGTATGATATGAAAAATAGTAACTGTGCAAAAGTAACTTATAGAGTGAAGGCAGGGAGTTCAGGATGAAAGAACCGAAACTGAAAACAGTATACGTCTGTTCCAACTGCGGGGAGACAAGCCCCCGCTGGATGGGCCGCTGTCCGAGCTGCGGCAGCTGGAACACTATGAATGAAGATGTGGTCGCTGAGACACCGAAAGCCGGACTTACCGGAAGCAAGGCCGCCGTGGCTGTCCGGCAGGAAGGTGTCACTTCTCTGACGGCGAAGCGTCTTGCGGATATCAGTACAACCGAAGAGAAAAGCCGCATCCTGACCGGCATTTCCGAGCTTGACCGTGTACTGGGTGGAGGTATCGTTTTGGGCGGCGTCGTTTTGCTGAGTGGTGAACCTGGCGTGGGCAAATCCACGATGCTGCTTCAGCTCTGCGGCGCGATCTCCAACCAGCATACCGTGCTGTATATCACAGGTGAGGAGTCTGTCCGGCAGGTGAAGCTCCGCGCAGCCCGCCTGAAGATCCCTCAGGAAAATATTTATCTGGCTGCAGAAAATGACGTGGATGAGATCTGCGGCCTTATCGAGAAAGAAAAACCGGACCTTGTTGTCATTGATTCCATTCAGACCATGCGGTGCATGGATATTTCGTCTTCTTCCGGTACGGTCAGCCAGGTGAAAGAAAGCGCGGCCCGTCTGCTGGCTGTAGCCAAAAAGCAGGAGATTCCCATGTTCATTGTGGGCCACGTCAACAAGGATGGTGCGATTGCAGGCCCCAAGGTCATGGAGCATATCGTGGATACGGTTCTTTATTTTGAGGGAGATAAGATGCTGCCCTATCGTATCCTTCGCGCTGCCAAGAACCGTTATGGTTCTACGAATGAGCTTGGCATGTTCGATATGACGGGACAGGGGTTGGAAGAGATTGAAAATCCCTCTCAGATGCTTCTGGAGGGCCGCCCGCTGGGGGTGTCCGGCAACTGTGTGGCCTGTACGATGGAAGGAAGTCGCCCCATTCTGAGTGAGATCCAGGCATTGGCGACAAAAACGAATTTTCCTGCGCCCCGTCGTGCCTGCAGCGGTTACGACTATAACCGTATGAATCTGCTCATTGCCGTGCTGGAAAAGCGGGCAGGGTATTTCTTCGGAAATCTAGATGTTTATATCAACATTGTCGGTGGTATCGCTCTCCGGGATACTGCGTGCGACCTCGCTGTTTGTCTGAGTATGGTGTCTTCGCTTCTGGATTGTCCGGTCAGCGATAAGTTGATTGCCATCGGTGAAGTTGGTCTGGGCGGCGAAGTCCGCAGTGTTCCGAATCTGGAACAACGTCTGCGGGAGGCAGAACGCATTGGTTTTGAGCGTGCGGTGATTCCCAAGCACAGTCTGTCCCATCTGAACGCCGCCGATTATCCGGGGATGAAACTGATTGGTGCCGCTTATATTGCCGACGCCATCCATGCTTTGAAATCTGACCGTTTGTAATAATAAAAAGGGGAAGCCATGTCGATTTATCTGAATGAAAAGAATCCGGAGAAGCATAAGCCGTTTGACGACGCTTCACCGGATATCGTTGCCTATGTGCGGTATCTTGAGGTCATTGCCGGAAAAAGTCCCAATACTGCGTTCAGCTATTACTGCGACCTGCGCAATTTCAGCCGCTTCATGAAGCGCCGGAGGGGACTTGTTGCCGCAGATGCAGAGATGAAGGATATCGACCCGAAGGGACTTGATACCGCTTTCTGGGGCAGTGTGACCAAGGAAGACGTCTATGAATATCTGTATTTTCTGAATCGGGAATGCGGAAACAAAAAGTCTTCTACTGCCCGGCGGCTGGCGAGTCTCCATGGGTTTTATGATTATCTGGTCAATCAGGTCGATTTGCTCAAGGAGAACCCCACGGCGGCTATCAAACCACCTAAGCAGGATAAGGTGCTTCCCAAATATCTGACGGCAGAACAGTCGGTAGACCTATTGGAGAGCACGCAGACGCAGGGCGATTTCCCAGAACGGGATTATTGCATGGTCGTGTTGTTCCTGAACTGCGGAATGCGTCTTTCAGAATTGGTTGGAATGAATCTTGGCGATATCGATATGGAACAGCGCCAGATCCGTCTGTTCGGTAAAGGACACAAAGAGCGGATGGTCTATCTGAACGATGCCTGCATCGAGGCGCTGCGGCTTTATCTGGCGAAGCGCAATACGATGGAAGGCCTGAATCCCAAAGAGCGTGCAGTTTTTATCACCCGGCGGCGTAAAGAACGCATTTCGAACCGCAGGGTGGAGCAACTGGTCACAAGTGCCATGAAGGCGGCTGGTCTGCGTGGCTTTTCTACCCATAAGCTGCGCCACACGGCAGCAACTCTGATGTATCAGACTGGAAATGTGGATATCCTGACACTCAAGCAGCTTTTGGGCCACAGCAGTGTGGGTACAACGCAAATTTACACGCATCTACAGGAATTTCAGGTGCGTGCAGCCATTGAACAGAATCCGCTGGGTGAAATAAAAAAAGCAAACTTGGATACAACAAAACAGGAAACAGGGAAGAGTAATCCGGAATCCGCTCCTGCTCCTGACAAAAATAGCGGTGAAACGAGCGATTCTACGGAGCCTATGGCCGCATTTGATGGTGCTGCACAGGAAGGCTTTCGGGCAGATATCTCTGACCTTATTAGTGTTAGTGAGGCCAAAGATGAACCTGTGTGAAATGTCAGTGGAATCGGGCCGCTGAGCTGTAAAGGAATAACCATCTGATATAGCGTGAATACACTAATAAATGGTCCAAAGCAAATGCAGACAGTGTAATTGTTATTCTATAAGCACCAGACAATGCAGCTAAGTGTGTGCAGACTTAAACAGCGCAATTATTGCAAGCCACGTGAGTTAAAAACTAAAAGCTGCGACGTTGGAGAAATATCTAATCTATAAGAAGAGTCAGACGCTCATCAAGAAACAATGCAGCGAATTTACATACAGATAAAAAGCAAAATGTATGATATAATTTGTACAACAATAAAAATATGCAAATCAAGGCTTGGGATGGCTAGAAGAGGCCTGAGCGGCCGGAAAGGCTCAGAATCAGGAAAAAGGGCCTTTTTCGCTTCCCTATCTTTCATATAACCTGCATTATACGAAATTTTATCGATTTCAAAAACAGAGGCCCCCTTCCTCCTTTCAAAGTTTTCGCAGGTTTTGGGAGCCTCTGTCTTTTTTGAATAGATCCGGTTTATGCTGCTGAGTCAGTTCAAGTTACCGTAATCGATTTGATCAGAATGATTATTCCGGCAGCTGCGTATCCAATGGCTGCGTACCAAAGTACGCACAGATAGCTTCATAATAAACACGCGCTGCTTTTTTGCAGCCCTGCGTGTCTCCAAACTTTGATACATCTTCCTCGCTTGTCACAAAGCACTGCTCTGCCAGAACTGCCGGACAATCTACGTCTTCCAATAATGTAAAGCTTCGCTCGTCCCTTGTCTCAGTGTGGGTGCTCTCCACCAGCTGCTTGACATCACCCTGATAATAGATATACCGAATGCCTTCATGTCCTCTTAGTTTTGCTCCCGCCACCTGCATCCCCTGTGCCAGCTGCTGGGCAAAATAATAGCTTTCCTGATGCCAGGTGCGGCCCGGGACAGATGGATAGCACTCGAAACCTGAAGCCTCCGAACCTTCCGGTGCAGAGTTTCCATGAATCGAAAGCAACAGCTGCGGACTCTGCGCATTGACAGCTGCTGCTCTCTCGCTGGGCTTTGCTGTAATATCGTAACTCTCACGGGAACGCAGCGGAATGTAATTGGGGTCTGCTTCCAGAAGCGCGAGAAGATATTCCGACGTCCGGGCTGTCATCTCTTTTTCTTCTATGATTCCCCTTGCACCCGGGTCACTTCCCCCATGTCCGGCGTCGATACAAACACGATAAGGAGGATCACCGACCACAGGACGGAACGGTTCTTTCCCTGTTTCATTCCGGGATGACCTTAAGGCCGCTCGCCAGAGCAAAAGCGCCAGCACAAAACAGACTGCACATACCAGAAGTCCGATCAACATTCCCGGTGCAGGACGATTCTTCTTCCTTCGCCTTGCATGTTTCGCATACTTTGAACGTCTCCGCATCACTTTACTTCAGCTCAACGACGGTGACGCCGCTTTCACCCTCGCCGTAACGGCCAAGTCGAAAGCTCTTGACCATCCGGTTGCCTCGCAGGTGTTTCTGGATAGCCGTACGGAGCGCCCCAGTGCCGTTGCCATGGATAAGATACACCACAGTCTGGCCGTTCATGATAGCACGGTCAATGAACGCATCTACTTCCGGCAGAGCTTCATCGACCGTCAGGCCCAGCAGATTGCACTCCATCTTGGCGCTGCGCTGCACCCGCTCTACCCTGCCGTTGGGTCGATTTGCATCACCTGTCAGGCGGGAGTAGCGCTGCTGTGCCTTTGTCTGAGGTTTCGGATCTTTGATCAGCTTTTCCGGCTGCTTGAGTCCCTTGAGCGGCACTTTCGTCTTGATGATGCCGGCACGCACCAGCACATCGCCATTTTTATCCGGCAAAGCAAGCACTGTGGCCAGCTGATTGAGTTCTGCGATGCAGACCTCCTGCCCTACTTTGACTTCCTTTAGCGGTACAAATTCCTTGACCGGATTATGCACCACTTCAGTGCCCACAAAGAGCTTTTCGGATTCTTTCTTGGCAATCTCGCGGGCACGCTGTGCTTTCTGCTGTGTGCTCATCCGCTCATCTTTCTGGATCTGGCGGAGCTCATCCGTCAAAGCATATGCCTTGCTCTCCACTTCCTGTGCCAGTGCACGTGCCTTGGCTCGGGCAGCTTCCAGTTCGTTTTCGCCCTGCTGGATAAGTTCGTCACGCTTTTGGCGGGCTGCGTCAAGCTGATGCGCTGCCTCATTTTTCAGCTCTTCTACCTCATTCTGACTTGCTTTGAGCTGAAGTTTCAGGTCATCCAACTGGCCCAGAACGGCATCCAGACGCTTGTCTTCTGCGGACAGGTGCTGCTGTGCCGCTTCAATGACCCGCTCCGGGATACCCAGCTTTTCGCTGATGAGGAATGCATTGGACTTGCCCGGAACACCCACACTGAGTTTATAGGTAGGACGAAGGGTCTCCAGATCGAACTCACAGCTGGCATTGACGACACCCTTTGTTTCCAGAGCAAATACTTTCAGTTCTGCATAATGCGTAGTTGCCATCAGAAGCACACCGCGGCGGCGCAGTTCTTCGATGATCGCCACTGCCAAAGCTGCACCTTCCGCCGGGTCTGTGCCCGCACCAAGCTCATCCAGAAGCACCAGCGTATGCGGCATGGCAAGCTCCAGAATGCCGGTGATTTTCTTCATGTGTCCAGAGAAGGTGGAAAGGCTCTGTTCAATGCTCTGCTCGTCGCCGATATCGACCAGAAATTCGTCAAACACGCAGATTTCGCTGCGCTCATCCGCCGGGATGAGAAAGCCGCACTGCGCCATTGCGCAAAGCAGACCGGCTGTTTTCAGAGTGACCGTCTTACCGCCGGTATTGGGACCCGTAATGATGAGCGAGTCATATTCCCTGCCCAGCGCAATGTCTACGGGTACGCACTTCTTGGGGTCAATGAGCGGGTGCCGCGCACGGATAAGAGAAAACGAACTATCCGTGCGGACAGCAGGTTTAAAGGCTTTCATATCCAGTGCAAGGCGTGCCTTTGCCAGAAGGACATCGATCTCCAGCATGGCCTTGTAACTATACTGGAATTGAGGCTCGATCTCTGCGACCTGACCAGTAAAGGCAACCAGAATGCGCTCGATCTCTTGCGCTTCCTGTGCGCGATACTGCAAAATGCGGGCGTTTGCCTCCACAACGGCCTGAGGCTCCACGAATACAGTCGCACCCGTAGACGAAACGTCGTGGATGATACCGTTCACTTCACTGCGGTATTCGCTCTTGACGGGGACGACATAACGGCCATTGCGCATGGAGACGACGCTCTCCTGCAGATACTTGGAGGTGTCCATATTGCGGACCATGCTTTCCAAACGGTCACGAATGCTGTTTTCGGTCGCGCGTATTTTTTGGCGCAGTTCATTCAGCGTGCGTGACGCTGTGTCTGCCATAGTATCCGGTGCGAGAATGGCGCTGGATATCTGTTGTTCCAGATCGGGTTGAGGCGCCAATGCATAAAACAGATCATCCGTGGGAAGGGCGTCGTGTTCCGACGAACCATACCAGTTGGAAAGATTCTGAAAATTGCGAAGGGCACCTGCCACCATAAGCAGTTCGCCCATAGAGAGGACGCCGCCCTTAACCGCACGGGCTGCCAGCTGGCTGACACCCTCTACCCCGCCAAACCGTGGGGAACCATTTTTGATAAGCAGTGAATTGATAGCGTCTGTCTGTTCCAGCGCATACCGCACTTCATCCGGGTCGCACTGCGGTTCCAGTGCAAGCAGCATATCGTGGGCTTCCTTACACACACAGCCATCTGCTGCCCGGGCAATGATCTTGTCCAGTTCCAGTGTTTTTAAATAACTTGTTTCCATCGTAGTTCCTTATCTATCGATTTGCATATGGGTCATTTTCTTTGTGATACGACCCGCGTCTGCTTCTGATGTTGTCCGCCCCTTTGTTTAAAGTTAAGGCAGGACGGATTTGAGAAAGTCATAGCTTTTCAGGGGCTTGTCTAAATGGATCAGTGCATATTGCTCCGCCACAGCAGAAAGTTTTGCCAGACTTCCCATGGAGATGCGGAAGGCAAATATCTTCTTGTCCTCTACCAGGCAGATATGCCTCAGAGCAAACAGCGCTCCGGCATCCAGATTGCACTGCTTCCCGGCTTTCTGCGCACAGGATTCACAGAGCAGACACCCCTCCGCCGGGTCAAAGTAAAAAGCGGGGCCGTCATAGGCACCACATCCACGGCAATAAACCAGCTGCGGCAGAAAACCGCACTCGCTCATCGTGCGCAGTTCAAATACCGCTTTGATGACCCGAAGGTCTGCTTTCTTTTCGCTTATCATGTAAAGGCAGTTGAGAAGAAGCCGAAGTTCTTTCTCTGCTTCCTCCCCTGTGGGCGAAAGCGATGAAGCCATCTCTGTCATATACATGGCCAAACTCATTCCCTCAATGGAGGACGAAATGCCATGAAAGACATTTTTGACGTCTGCTTCCCGTACCGTATACATATTCCGCCCGGGCACCAGAACGAACTCGGAATAGCAAAAAAGCCCGCAGGCGCTGAACAATTTACTTTTCAGCCGCAGGCTGCTCTGGGCCGAAGCTGAGATCACACCCAGCCCCGGCGTCAGAATCGTAATGATCCGGTCAGATTCTTTATACCGGGTCTCTTTCAGGACAAGGCCCGGGGTCACAATGGTATCCATCCGATTTTTCTCCTGTCGTATCAGCGGCCTGCCCGATAAGCTGCCGTCTGTAGTCCAGATAGCTCATGATATCCCCTGTGCAGACAAAGGTCTGCCAGCTGAGCTCTGCATCCATTGGACAACGCTCCCTTCCATAAGGTCTATTCTCCCCCTATGATATCGCGCTATCCCCGGGAAATCTGTCCTGTTGTGGAGTTCAGCGGTTGGGCTGCTGTTTGAATCCAAAGTTATTGAGCATGAATTCATTATCCCGCCAGTCTGCCTTGACTTTGACCCAGCACTGCAGATTGACGCGGCAGCCGAGAAATTCTTCGCAGTCCGCACGGGCCGCGCTGGCGATCTTCTTCAGCATAGCGCCGCCTTTTCCGATGACCATTCCCTTATGGCTCTCACGCTCACAGTAGATGTTCACGTCGATATCCACAAGGTCTGTGCCCGGACGCTCCTTGAAACGCTCCACCACGACAGCAATGCCATGGGGAATCTCGTCCCGCATAAAGAGCAGTGCCTTCTCACGGATAACTTCTGCCACGAGTTCTTTCTCCGGCATATCGGTGTAGGCATCGTCATCAAAATAGTGGGGGCCTTCCACCGCATAGCGGCTCAGGGCATCGAACAATTCCTCACAGTGGTCATTTTCCCGGACGCTGACGGTATAAACATCGTCAAATACACTCAGAGCTTTCAATTCCGCTTTGCGCGTCTCAAGATCCGCCGGGTCTTTGACAAGGTCCGTCTTATTGATGACTGCAATGGCCGGGCCGCCCTTTTTCAGAGCTTCCACCAGAACCATCTCAGATTCGTTCAGTGCACCATAAGGCTCAAACAGCATCATAGAGACATCCACATCGGCGATGGAATCACTGGCGGTCTTGTCCATCCGCTTGCCCAGCTTATTGTGGGGCTTGTGTACACCCGGGGTGTCCAGCAGAACATATTGCAGCGTTCCGCGTGTGATAACACCCGTGATACGAGTCCGGGTCGTCTGGGGCTTGGAGGTAACGATTGCCACCTTCTCACCTACCAGCAGATTGGTCAGGCTGGATTTGCCTACATTCGGACGGCCAATGACCGCCACAAACACAGAAGATGTATCATAATGACCCTGAATCGGTGTTTCTTTTTTCAAAATAGAACTCCTGTCTCTGATGTTGTTTTACTCGGTATAGCTCACCGTACGGGGCAGACCCAGCTGCGTGAGAACAGCTTCTTCCTTCTCACGCATCCGCATAGCCTCCAGACCACCGTTCTCGTGGTCATAACCCAGCAGATGCAGCATCGAGTGGACCGTCAGGAAAGCAACCTCCCGCTGCAGCGGATGGCCATACAGGGTAGCCTGTTCCTGTGCACGCTCCATGCTGATGACGATATCGCCCAGCATTTTGCAGCCATTGTTCTCATCCACATCGAAGACGCCGTTCTCTCCCAGAGGAAAGCTCAGCACATCGGTAGGCATGGGCTTGTTGCGATACTGGTTGTTCAGTTCAGCGATAGCGGCATTGTCTACGAATGTCACGCTGATCTCTGCCGGCTCGTCAAAATGCTCATACTCAAGCACCGCATTGCAGGCGCGGCGGATCAGGATGCGAAGGCCGGAAGGGACCTTGATGGCTTTCTGTGAATTGGTGATCAAAACTTTATTGGACATAACTCGTCCTCTCCTTTCGATTGTCTGTGGTTATTTAAACATTACGCTCTGACATTTCAGCACTTCTGCTTCCGTCAGAGCAGAGATTGTCTTTGGTTCAGCGTTTTGCCGGATGCGTAGCTGCCTCGTATGCCTTGATGATCTCCTGCACCAGACGATGCCGCACCACATCTTTTTCGGTGAAATAGCATTGCGCAATACCGTTCACGCCTTTGAGGACCTGCAGTGCATCCACAAGGCCGCTGCGGGTACGGTCGGGCAGATCGATCTGGGTCACATCACCGGTAACGACCACTTTGGAACCGACGCCCATACGGGTCAGGAACATCTTCATCTGCTCCGGCGTCGTATTCTGCGCCTCATCCAGAATAATAAAGGAATCATCCAGGGTGCGGCCGCGCATATACGCCAACGGAGCGACCTCAATAATTTGCTTTTCTACCAGACGTTCATAGGTCTCCGCGCCCAGCATGTCAAACAAACCATCGTAAAGAGGCCGCAGATAAGGGTCCACCTTCTGCTGAAGGTCACCAGGCAGAAAGCCCAGCTTCTCACCTGCTTCTACGGCCGGCCGGGTCAGCACAATACGGGAAACATCCTTTGCCTTGAACGCCTTCACTGCCATAGCCACTGCGAGATAAGTTTTGCCGGTACCCGCCGGGCCGACGCCAAAGGTGATCGCATTATTGCGGATGGAGTCGAGATATTCTTTTTGTCCCAGTGTCTTGGGCCGAATCGGACGACCCTTGACCGTTACCGTTACAAAATCTTCGGTCAGCTCCCGGACGCGCTTCTCCTCACCATCGTGAGCGAGGCTCAGACAATAGCGCACCGTCTGATCTTCCAGTGGTGTGTGATTCTCAATCAGGAGCAGCATTCCCTCTATAGCCCGCGCTGCCGCCGCCACATTGGCCGGTTCACCCGAAATGCGCAGCATAGTGCCGCGGCATACTGCCGTTACGGAAAATTCTTTCTCCAACAGCCGGATATTCCGGTCACAATTCCCAAATACTGCCGCAGCGATCTCGACGCTGTCCAGCTCAATGCTTTTCTCTGCCATGCAGACCCTCCTGAATCTATCATTTGATTCCGGCTCTATTGTACCACCAAAATAGCACGAAGAAAACTATGAAAAGCGCACAAAATTTTTCCACCGCATCTGGCGCTTTGACCGAGAAGCTGTGAATTTAAATCACATAAATTCCAGAAATATGCCTCAAAGAGCAGTTCTAGGCTTTGACTTTGCAATTATTTATCGACTTTTCGCCAGAATTGCGGATCGTACCATAAAATCCCGAATCAATATTGACAGTTATAAACTTTTATGGTAAAATATCTAGCGTTGCAACAAATGTAATATGCTACTGTGGCTTAGCTGGTAGAGCAGCTCACTCGTAATGAGCAGGTCGCCTGTTCGAATCAGGTCAGTAGCTCCAAAAATCCTACAAATCTACGTTCAAAACCGTGTGATTTGTAGGATTTTTTCTTATTTATTCTTTTCAATTTTCACAAAACCACAACAAAAACCGCAACATTGCCCACAAAACAAGGCAAAACGACACGCCCTGTGAAGATACCTTACAGGGCGTTATACGTATTTTTATGCTTTCTTTTTCTGAGGTTCTTTCAGGACATCCCGCACGGTCTGCCCTACCCGTCGAATGCTTTCCTCGTTGGCGTGCGCATACATCCGCAACGTGGTGCTGCTGTCCGAATGTCCCAACCGGGCTGCGACGCTGACCACATCGGCACCGCCTGTGATGGCGAGACTTGCAGCCGTGTGGCGCAGCTTGTGTGGGTGGAAGTGTTCTATCCCGTACCGCTTACCGAAACGCTGAAAATAGCGCGTGGGCGTATCTGGGTGCATCGGATCTGCGCTGTCCTCTTGTGTGAACACCCAGCGCACCATCACCGGCTGGGTCTAGCGCAGTTCTCGAAGCAGTTCTACTACATCGGGAGAGATATCTACAATACGGGTCTTCCCATTCTTCGGAAGGGTCTCATATACACCTTTATCTGCTGTATATTGTAAATTTCGTTCTATCGTGACGGTACCCGCATCCAAATCTACAGCCTGCCACTGTAAGCCGCACGCCTCACCTCTGCGGCACCCCGTGTCGATCAGCAGTAAAATAAACGCCTGCCACTTCAGCGGTTCTCCTTCCAGACAATGAAGAATATACCTTGTTTCCTCCGCTGTAAATGCCTTATGTTCAGTCGGAAGCGCAGCATCCTTTGACTGCTTTGGGCGTGACACTTTGTCCATCGGATTCACATTCAGCGTGTCGTCCATGACGGCGGCTTTGAACAGCCCATGCAGCACCACGTACACCTTTACCCTGCTGGCAAAGGCAAAGTGCTCTGGCAGACCCGCCAGCAGAGCCTTGAGCATGGCTGCGGTGATTTCCGGCAACGGTGCGTCACCCAGCACAGGATACACATGCTGCTGCAAGAGCTAGGCATAGCTGATACGGGTCTTTTCTGCCACGCTTACCGCCTTTTCTGGCAGGTACACGGCCTCGGCATATTGACGCAGGGTCTTAATTTTAGCGGCTTCCACAGCTTCGGCGGCAGTTCTCTGTTCACTCTCCTGCCGGGTCAGCACTTCTCCATCTTCCAACTGGTTTTCCAGATCAGCAGCAAAGCGCTGCAGTTCCCGTTGAACCGCGCGCTTGCTCCATGTGGGTTCCGGCCTGAAGGTGCGCCAGACACGCCGCCCGCGGCCATTGCTGGCCTGCACCTGATAGACCACATTGCCGTTCTTATCCAGCTTTTCCTTGATGCTGGCCATGCAGCACACCTCCTGTTCCCTGCTCTTGGTGTTGGCAGCACCGGGGGCGTTTTTGTTTTGTTGAACTGTTGCGGATTTTGCAGCAGTTGGAACAACACGCAAAAAATGCACGTTGTTTGTTCAGAGCTTGAACTATTTCCAAAACGGAAGCAGTTCTGCACGTAAATTTACGTATTTTCATTGACATGCGTAACAATACGTTCTATAATATAAATATCGAGAGGAGGTCAACCAGTGCGGTACAGCGAACTAGAAAAACTCCTAAGAAAAGCCGGATGCACAGTGTTCCGGGAAGGCTCAAATCATACGATCTGGTACAGCCCGATCACCGGTGAAAAATTCCCGGTCGGACGGCACAGCAAAGAAGAAATCCCTATCGGAACCCTAAAATCCATCAAGAAAGCTGCGGGGCTTGAATAAGCCTCCTCTTTCGCTACCTGTTACGGAGGTCTTATTATGGCAAAGTATCTTTATCCCGCAGTATTCACCAAGGAAGATGCCGGTTATTCGGTCAACTTTCCCGACTTGAAAAACTGCTTTACCAGCGGGGCAACGCTGGAAGAAGCAATGGACATGGCAAACGATGTCCTGTGCCTGACCCTGTACGATCTGGAGCAGGACGGTGCTGCCATTCCCGCTGCCAGCGCTGTAAATGCTGTGCCGCATGGCGAAAACGAGTTCGTTTCTCTGGTTGGCTGCGACACCATTGCTTACCGCAAGTTTTTCGACAACAAGGCAGTCAAGAAAACGCTGTCCATTCCCAGCTGGCTGAACGATATGGCCGAACGGGCAGGTATCAACTTCTCCGGCACGCTGCAGGACGCTTTGAAAGCAAAACTGAATATCGGCTGATGCCCGCACTTCCCGCCCACCGGTACGCCCGGCGGGCGTTTTATTTTTTACCCCACCCAGTGCGTCCAGCCGACGGCTTTGCCCTCGATATGCACCTCTTCCAGCTGGGGGCCGGTGTAGACCATCGGAGCATAGGCAGGGTTTGCAGGCATCAGAGTCATTGCCCCCTCGCTGTAGTACACCCGCTTTAAGGTAGCTTCTTCTCCGATGCGAACGGCGGCGATCTCGCCGTTCTCCACCTCAGGCTGGATGCGGATATAAACCACATCCTTATCATGGATGCCAGCATCCACCATGCTGTCGCCGTGGCAGGTCAGCGAAAAGTCGCACCGGATATTCTCCGGCACATCCACACGGCCCTTGATGTTCTGCTCTGCCAGAATGGGCGTGCCGCAGGCAATGCTGCCGATCAGCGGCACCTTCTTCATCTTAGGCATCGGCTCAAAGCCCGGCGGGATAGGGTTGGAAGTGGTACTAGATGTCGTCGGCACATCGTCCAAGATTACGCTTTTCGCTATTCCAAAGTAGTTTGCCATTTTCTCTACTGCGCCCATACGTGGCACCTTGATTCCAAGTTCCCAAGTGGACACTGCTTTGTCGCTAACTCCTGCAATCTTACCAAGTTCAGCCTGCGACAATCCGCGCTCCAGTCGGATTCTTTTAATATTTTCAGCGATGCTCATTTGAATCACTCCTTATATGTAGAGATTACACCAAAAGTAGAGTCGTGTCAACATTTATTTGAAAGTTTTCTACTTTAAGTTCTTGACATTCTACCAAAAGTAGAGTATAGTATTCACAGACCCAGACGAAAGGAGACTAACTATTAAAAGTCAAGCCCTAAAATGAAAAATCCGCGAACCATTCGCTC
>ERZ808240.2901-NODE-2901-length-17770-cov-43.459498_pt1 | contig 17770 bp, 26 predicted proteins | sample MGYA00521084_ERZ808240 | MGnify/ENA primary metagenome ERZ808240 (study PRJEB31516, sample SAMN03275571) | gut metagenome | biome: mammalia-associated habitat; material: feces | host: Papio cynocephalus | place: Kenya | collected 2012-08-06 ... | reverse complement strand
TGAAGACCTTATATTTCTCTTTTGCAAAACCTCTTATCCCGAACTGGGGTATATTCTGACTGCAAGATGCTGCAAGTTGGGGCTGAGACAGTCATCATGACATCACGATGACAAAAAAAATCCCAACTGCACATGTTTTGGCAGTTGGGATTTATGTGTAAGTGTCCACTTGTGTATTCCTCTTTGGAGAAACTTTCACGATAAGGAAACGCTTGCCCTGTTGTCATACAGTGTCAAGGATGCACCTTGAAGCGGATGCGGAACATGTGTGTCATCTCGTCCCAATTGGTGCCGAGCATCTCAAAACGACCAATCTGTGCGGTGGAGCGCACGTGCTTGCCGATGCAGGGACACACGTCGAAATCGCCGATTCGAACCAGCCGAAGGGTTTCCGAGGCGTCTTCTGGCAGGCGGTCAGTCTTCACGCCGGCCGGCAGGTGATTGCGGTCCACATATTCGAAGGTGACAGGCAGGTCGGCTTCTATCAGCTCGTTCATCTTGTCTTCGATGGCCTTTTCCTCTTGCCGTGATGGCTTATGGTCGAGCTTATAGCTGATTTTGCTCTTCTTGCGCTCGATGTGGGCGTTGGATGAGCGCTCGCAGCCAAACATGCGAATCATGACTTGGTTGAGCAGATGCTCTGCCGTGTGTGCCGGTGGGAACTCTTCCTTGTTGTGAGCATTCAGCTCGTAAGACTTGTTTTCCATCTGTATGCTGAATTTCAAGATGTTGCCAGAGTAAGCCGCCACGTCCATCTCCACGATTCCGTCTTTCTTGAGAGAGAGCGTAGTGTGTTCGCCTGTCAGCAGATTGGTCGCCTCCACTTCGCACTCAGGCAAATGCAGGAAGTCGAAAGCGTGTCCCGGGATGGTCACTCCGACATGGGCAGCGTCGCCCGAGAAGTTGGCTACCACCAACAGCGCCTCTTCTTCTTTTTTGCGTAAGAATGCATAGTGATGGCGCGGATTGAACAGTGGAGACTGCGGGTTGACATACATGAGGTCGAAGAAATCGCCTTCGCGGATGGTCTTTTCCTCGTTGGCCATGCACAGCACCTTCTGGTAGATGCTCATGAGCCGTTTTTCCTCTTGCGTGAGATGGCGACGGTCATAATGGCCGCGGCGAAGCGTGTCGACACACCAATAGTCGAAGATGGTGGTGAGCCCGTCGCGTCCGGAGAAGCCCTCAGCATCCATGCCGCGCTCGCCCAGTTCCTGTCCGGCGTAAATCATGACAGGATTGTCGCGAAGCAAGGCCGAAACAATCAGTCCGGGGATAGCCTTTTGGCCGTCGCCACAGAAGAAGTCGCTGGCAATGCGCTGCTCGTCATGGTTCTCGAGGAAATAGAGCATGTGGTCCTTGATGTCGTCCACGCTCTGCCAATAGTAGGTGATGCTGCTTGCTGGACGGCGGTTGCAGATGACGTCGCGCAGACAATCGTACATGCCCACCTTGTCGTAGAGGTAGTCGAAGCCGGCCTGAACATACGTGCGATATTGTGCCGTGTCATAGACCTCGCCGATGAACACCAGTTGCGGATGACGCTCCTTCACGATGCGCGTGGCATAGCTCCAGAAGTTGTGGGGCACCATCTCTGCCATGTCACAACGGAACCCGTCGATGTTCTTCGAAGCCCAGAAGAGCAGGATATCTGTCATCTTGCTCCAGGTGCTCGGTATGGGATCGTAGTGGTAGCTGCGTCCTCCGGCGTCACAATAGTCGACACCATAATTGAGCTTTACGGTCTCGTACCAGTCGTTGGCATCAGGATGGTTGTCGAAGCGGTCGTTGCCGGTGCATTTGGCGGGAAACTCCACGTAGGGGTCTTCGCCAGCAGGTGTGGCTGTGGGGGCAACAAAGGGTTGGCCCGGGCAGTAGTAGAAGTTGTTGGCAGGTGAGAAATGCTTGTTGACATCATCACCTTCGCCCAGGTCGGCAACGCCTTCTGGTCGGCAGATGGAATGGTATTCGCGTGCAACATGATTGGGCACGAAGTCGATGATGACCTTCATGCCTGCGTTGTGGATGCGGGCCACCAACTGTTCAAACTCATCCATGCGGCGGTCTACGTTGACGGCGATGTCGGGATCGATATCGTAGTAGTCGACAATGGCGTAGGGTGAGCCAGCCTTACCCTTCACCACAGCGGCATGTTGGCGTGGAATGCCATACTGGCTGTAGTCGGTGGTAGTGGCATGACGGATGACACCCGTGAGCCACACATGGGTAAATCCCATGTCGTGGATGCGACGCAGATGAAGCGTGTCCAAATCGTTCATCTTTCCCACCCCGTTCTCTTGCAACGAGCCGCCAGCCTTGCGTGTCTGGTTCTTGTTGCCAAAGAGGCGGGGGAGAAGTTGGTATATGATGATTTTCCTATTCATTGATTATCGTAGGAAACATCATTCTTATGCGATGCCGTGAGCTGTGACAGCCTTGTCGATGCGACCGATCATGCCTTGCAGCGCCTTGCCGGGGCCGCACTCCAAGAAGTCGTCAGCACCATCGGCAATCATGTTCTGCACGGTCTTTGTCCAACGCACGGGCGAAGTGAGCTGTGCGATGAGGTTGGCCTTGATCTCTGCGGGATCCATGTGTGCGGCAGCATCCACATTCTGGTAAACGGGGCACTTCGGAGCCTTCACCTCTGTCTTCTCGATGGCAGCCTGGAGCTCCTCCTTGGCGGGCTGCATCAGCGGAGAGTGGAAAGCACCACCTACGCGGAGCGGCAGGGCACGCTTGGCGCCAGCGGCCTTCAGCTTCTCGCAAGCCTCTGTAATGGCCTCGCTCTCACCGGAGATGACCAACTGCCCGGGGCAATTGTAGTTGGCTGCGACGACCGTCTTGCCGCCTTTGCTGATTTCGGCGCAGATTTCCTCAATCTTTTCGTCGGGCAGGCCGATAATGGCAGCCATGGTGCCGGGATTGGCCTCGCAAGCCTTCTGCATGGCGTTGGCACGGGCAGCCACCAAGCGCAAGCCATCTTCGAAGTTGAGGGCGCCGGCGAAGGTCAGGGCTGAAAACTCACCGAGCGAGTGGCCAGCGACCATCTTGGCGTCTTGCTCGCCCAGGCAGAGGGCAGAGATCACGCTGTGCAGGAATACAGCAGGCTGGGTGACATTGGTCTGCTTCAGCTGGTCATCGGTGCCTGCAAACATGATGTCTGTGATCTTGAAGCCGAGAATCTCATCAGCCTTGTCGAACAACTCTTTGGCCAAAGGATTATTGTCGTAGAGGTCTTTGCCCATGCCGACAAACTGTGAACCCTGTCCGGGAAATACAAATGCTTTCATTTCTTTATAGTTATTATGATATTATATACTCTGTATATTGGTGCAAAGTTAACAAAAATATCTGAATTACAGGGATGTAGCTGCAGAATACTTGGGGTGCTGCTTCGCAAAAAGTTAGCAAAAAGTTACCGAAGTGCTTACTCCATATAAAAATCCCGTTTGCCGGAAAGACAAACGGGATTTCAATATTCTGCTTTGTCGGAACAGCTTACGCTTGTTCCTTCCTTATGCTCTGATTACTCAGCGGCGGGAGCTTCCTCCTCTGCTGCGGCGGGAGCAGCCTCCTGAGCCTCTTCGGCCTTGGGAGCCTCCTCAGCGGCGGGCTCGGCGACAACCTCCTCGGCCTTCTCGGCAACAACCTTCACAGGAACCTTCACCTCAACATCCTTGAAGAAGTGGACGGTAGCCTCAAACTCACCGACCTTCTTGATGTCGTGCATGGTGATGATCTTGCGGTCGATCTCAATGCCCTTCTTGCCCAACTCCTCAGCGACGGTGGCGGCGTTGACTGAGCCATAGAGGTGGCCAGTGGCGGCAACCTTGGCGACAACGACAACCTCGACATCCTTCAGAGCGGCAGCGCGCTTCTCTGCGTCAGCCTTGGCAGCGGCAATCTTGTTGGCCTGCTGCTTCAGGTTCTCCGCGAGCACCTTCTTGGCGCTCTCTGAGGCGATAACGCCCTTGCCTGTGGGGATGAGGTAGTTACGGCCGTAGCCGTTCTTCACCTTAACAATCTCGTTCTTGTATCCAAGTCCGATGATATCTTCCTTCAGTATGATTTCCATATCTTAGCCTCCTTTTCTATTACTTCAACAAATCGGTTACGTATGGAAGCAGTGCGATCTGGCGGGCACGCTTGACAGCCTGGGCCACACGACGCTGATACTTCAGTGAAGTGCCTGTGATGCGGCGGGGAAGAATCTTGCCCTGCTCGTTGAGGAACTTCTTCAAGAACTCGGGATCCTTGTAGTCAATGTACTTGATGCCGCTCTTCTTGAAACGGCAATACTTCTTCTTCTTGGTGTCGATAGAAGGAGCGGTCAAATAACGGATTTCTGAATTTTTCTGCTCTGCCATAATTAAGCCTCCAATTTTTTACCCAGTTTGGCACGACGCTTCTCAGCGTAAGCAACAGCGTGCTTGTCGAGCTTCACGGTCATGTAACGAATTACTCTCTCATCGCGGCGGTAACCGGTCTCGAGAGTGTCAATCACTGATGGCTCAGCCTTGAATTCCAACAGGCAGTAGAAACCTGTAGACTTCTTCTGAATAGCATAAGCCATCTTCTTCAAGCCCCAGGCCTCTTCGTTCAGAATCTCTGCACCTTTGTCGGTGAGCATCTTCTTGAATTTAGCGACCGTTTCCTTCATCTGTTCATCAGACAAAACGGGAGTCAAAATGAAAACGGTTTCGTATTGATTCATACTACTTTGAATAGAAATTAATTGTTGTTTTGCAAAATGCGGGTGCAAAGGTACAAATAAGTTTGCAGAAAATGAGGTCGGCCGCATGATTTTTTTCTTATTTAACACAAAAAATAGATGCATGCACACCTTTTCTTGTTACTTTTGCACTCGTCATGAAGAAACATTTGCTTCGTATAGCCCACTTCTTGCAAGCATACTCCGCATGGTTAGGCCTGCCCTTGGTCTATGTGGGGGTGCTTTTGATGGTGGCGTTCTATGTGGCGGGACTGACCGACCACAATTTTTTCCTTCTATTCCCTCTGGCGCTTATTGTTGCTGGCGTCATGGGGCATGTGCGCCACGAGAAATCGGCTGGGGAATACTGACGTCCATTTGCAAGGCGCAAAGGGCGGCGAACATGCTGTAGTGGCAGTCCGCCGCCTCTTTAGTGGTTCGAAAGGTGTTTAATCTTCCTCGGGCACAATCAGTTTGTAGCCTTGTCCGTGGATGTTGATGATCTCAATCTGGTCGTCATCCTTCAGGTGCTTGCGCAACTTGGTGATGTAGACATCCATTGAGCGTGCGTTGAAGTAGTTGTTGTCAATCCAGATGGCGCGCAAGGCGTCGTCTCGCTTGAGAATTTCGTTGGCGTGTGAGCAGAGCAAGGCCAACAGCTCGTTTTCCTTGGTGGTGAGCTTGGTCTGCTTGTCGCCTATGATGAGCAGCTGCTTCTGTGTGTCAAAGGTGAAGCGGCCGATTTTGTACATGGTGTTTTCCTTGTTCTTCTTTCCCTTCACGCGGCGCAAGATGGCCTCCACGCGCTTCACAAGCTCTTCCATGGAGAACGGCTTGGTCATGTAGTCGTCGGCGCCTATGTCGAAGCCTTCGAGCACGTCCTCCTTCTGCGCCTTGGCAGTCAGGAAGACGACGGGCACTTGTGAGTTGATCTGACGAATGTCTTGAGCCAGCGTGAAACCGTCCTTCTTGGGCATCATCACATCCAGGATGCAGATGTCAAACTTATCCTTTGTGAACTCGCGGAAGCCTGCCTCGCCATCGGGGCACAGCACAGCATCGTAGCCTTTGGCTATGAGATATTCGCAAAGAAGCGTACCGAGGTTCTCGTCGTCTTCGCAAAGCAGAATCTTAACTTTTTCTTCCATAATATTCTCTTTTTAGTTTATGATCGTTTTGTTCTTGTTATGTCCAGCGCGGTTGATTTCCCATTTAGTCTTTGATGACAGGCAGTTTAATGGTAAACTTGGTGCCCTTGCCGTATTCGCTCTCTACCTTGATGTCGCCATCGTGGAGGTCGACCACCTTCTTGACGTAGGCCAGGCCGAGCCCGAATCCTTTCACGTCATGCACATTGCCGGTGTGTACGCGGTAAAACTTGTCGAAGATTTTCTTCAGGTTTTCTTTCTTCATGCCCATGCCAGTGTCTTCCACTGACAAGAAGAGGTGCTGGTCGTCGTTCCAGGTCTTGAGGTAGACATTGAGCGGCTTGTCGGGCTGCCGGTACTTCACCGCGTTGTCGAGCAGGTTGAAGATGACGTTTTGGAAATGCACCTCATCCACGTAGATGGTTGAGTCGACGGCTCCTACGTCCACGTATACCTTTCCGCCAGTGTGTTCCACACGAAGCGTGAACGAGTTGGCGATGGTTTCCATCATCTCGTTGAGGTCGAGGCGTTTTTTCTTGAAGGTCGACTTTTTGCGGTCGAACATGGACATCTGCAGCACCTTCTCGACAAGGAAGCGCAAGCGCTTGGTCTCGTCTGTGACGATGCCCGTGAGGTGCTTCATCATCTTCTCGCTCTTGGGCACGCTGTCGTCATTGAGCATCTGTGCGGCCAGTGAAATGCTGGCGATAGGTGTCTTCAGCTCATGGGTCATGTTGTTGATGAAGTCGTTTTTCATCTCGCTGTAACGTTTCTGGCGGAACACCACCACGATGGTGAAGATGAACGTGATGAGAAGGATCAACGTGAACACCACGCTGGGAATCATGAACCGCACGCTCGAATAGATGTAGCTGTTGATGTCAGGGAAGTGCACGCGCACCACGCCCATCTTTGAGGCTGGATCGTTGCGGAAAAGCACTTGCGAGTAGGTGAACTCAATGCCCTCGTCCGTGTAGTCAGGGCAACGGTAGACCTCGCGTCCATCCTGGGTAGTGACGGTGAAGTGGTAGGGGATGTTGACGCCATTGTTCATCAGCTCCGCCTTGAGGTCTTGGTCGAGTATCTTGAAGTTGATACGCTCTTTCAGAGGCTTGTCAGAGGCTGAGTAGAGCATGTTCATTACCACTTCGTCGAGCAAGGCCTTTTGGTAGACATAGCGGTTTTTCACAATCTCCTGCAGCGATTTGCTGGCGGCGTCGTTTGAGTTGCGATCGTTTTTCAAGATCATCGCCTTGGGCATCTGTGCCGGCTTGGTGGAGATGGTCTTCAGCTCAAAAGAAGAGTACACGGTCCCGTCCTTGCCCTTGACGGCAAACTGATGGGAACGCTGCACGGTGCCATCGTCCGGATTGCCCGAGCGTGTCCCCGTGCTGTCCATGCGGTAAGCGTGGCGCTCGGTCTCGTTGACATCTTTCTCCAAGTAGCGCAATGTCTCATTGAGTTCCAGGTTGCGCGAAGCTTGGTAGAGGGCGCGGTTCACGCTTTCATCGAACTGCTCCTTCTTCATATTGGCCATTTCCTGAATGTATGTCAGCTGCAAACCCAGCAGAATGACAAAGGACAGGCCCATGATGATGGCTATGAACCAAATGGTTTTCTTCTTCATGTTGGCAAAGATAAAGAAAATCTTAATCCGTTAACATCTTTCTGTTAAGAATTTGCTTGTATTTTAACGAAATTAACCAAAATAGACTATTTTACTTGCAAATATGCAAATAACGCATGTCGGTGAACGTGTCGAATGAGTTGTCTTTGACCTTTTGTAATAGGGGTGAGATGAGCTCGGGGCATTCCATATCTTGCCTTTGGATAATTCAAACATGCTATGTGCGAAAGCGGACCATTTAGGCAGTGGCATATCTTTCCTGACATAGAGGCTTGCCTGGACAACGTTTTTGTGTGAAGATGGCGACAAATTTGCGCGATGGGTGACAAATCTTGCCAAGAATGTCATCTTGGGCTGGGGAAGTACCCTTGGCATGCTTATTGCAAATGGCGGGTTGAAAGCCGAAGCCAATGGGGCAGAGGCAAAACAGATAACAAACAGAAATCCCGACGGAACCGAAAGGCAAAGAGAGGATGAGAAACTAAAAAAATAGAAAATAGGAGGTATTTACCATGTTGTTGGATCGTAGAAACAATTATTCAAATTGGTTGACCAACTTGTTTGATGACACATTCTTTGATACGGGCTCAATGACAAACTGCAGCGCCACTGCTCCTGCGCTCAATGTGAAGGAGACGGGTGAGAACTATATCATGGAACTGGCAGTACCTGGCCTGAAGAAGGAGTGGGTGCGCTTGAACATCACCAATGAAGGCTTGCTTCATGTGGCCATAGAGAACAAGATGGAGCACAAGGAGGAGGCCAAAGAAAACAAGAACGAGAAACATGAGCACTATCTGCGCCGTGAGTTTAGCTATGGCAACTATGAGCAGAGCTACACACTCCCCGAGGATGTGGACCGTGACAAGATAGCCGCCAGTGTGAGCGATGGCATCCTGACCATTACCATACCGAAGGTTACTCCGGAACAAGAGGCGAAAGTGTTGAAGAACATCGAAGTGAAATAATGATTTCGGGCATTTAAATCGCTCATTCGCACGAAAGAAGGGCGATGGCTCGAATAAGCAAAGAAAGGCGCGTCAATTTCAGTTGGCGCGCCTTTCTTTGCTTCATAACACTGCTTTCAGAATGTGCAGAATATACGTTACAGGCTTAAGAACAGAGACAATAGCCTGTTTCCCAGACCATTGTCTCTTATTCCACTAATTATTAGCATTCGGAATTTATTCCTCCACAGCAGCCTGCGCCGCAGCGAAAAGACCATTGTTTATAAGAGAAATGAAAGGTTGTTGGAAACATTTATAAAACAACCATACACCTTCTATATAAGGTATCAATCCTTTTTCTTTCCTTTTGTGAAATCATAATGAATGATTTTACACTTATGTTTTACTCGTTCACCACTTGGCGCAAGGCATTATACGAACTGCTTGAAGCCATGCTGTCAAGTAGAGTTTGATATGCCTCCTTCATAGCTGCCAACTGACCTTGAAGGTAAAGAACCTTTTGGTTTAGTTCTTCATCAGAAGGCTTGCTGTCTTCTGCTGGCTTGTTTTCCTGTGGCACAGCTACAGGATTGAACCTTGTGCCACCATAAAAGAAATCCATCGTTACCCCCAAGGCATCACATATATTCTCCAAAGTGCCAGATTTCACATCTTGCGCTTTTGTTATTTGGCTGAAATTAGGCTGTGTCATGCCCAATTTAGCGGCAATGTCTTTCAACAAATAACCATTCTTGGTTAATATTTCCTTTAATTTAAGTCCGTCCATATATTTGTTTTCTGTTAATATTTGTTATATAATTAACCTTTTACTTATATCGAATTAATATTTTTATTATCTTTGCAGACATAAAAATAAGGTAAGACTTTGATAAAAGTTATCTTAGTCTTTGCAAAATTAATAAAAAAAGTAATATGACAAAAGAAAATCTTGAAATTTATCAGGAGCTTTACACAAAAAGCCAACTGAAAAGAATGAAGGTTGTTGATGAATATCTTAACACCTTCGGTGAGATGATTAAGAAGAAGGCGATTTCGCCAAACTCTGCTTTTGAAGCCTTGGCAAGAAAGTATGAGTTGAGCAAGATTGGAGTAAGATTCATGCTCGAAAAGGCAGGTGTCTATAAGAATAAGATGGAACCGCTTTACTACCCTACTGAGGCAGAGCGTGCCGCCAAGCCTACCTATTTCTTCTCAGTTGTTTAACTTTAATTTCAATTATTATGGTTCAGATAATATTGGATGATGACCGTGCGGCTTATGAGGCTTTTATTGCCAAGCTCACGGATTCACTTGCCCCCAGACTTGTGGCAATGATGAAGAAGACACCCCAAACGGTGTGTTCACAAAGAGAGGCTTACAGACGCTATGGCACTGGCAATGTACGTCGATGGGTGAGAGAAGGCAGACTAAAACCTTTCGCCAAGCGACCAGGGAAAATAGAATATAAAATTTCAGATTTAAAAGCTCTCTTCAATCAGCAGCAAGATTATTTTAAAAGAAATGTCCATGTATAGAGTTAAAAGAAACATCTATAAAGTGAATCATCCTTTCTGGGTAGATAGCCTTCTTTACAATATTATGCCTTTAAGGTATGATCCTCAACCCAACAGGGAAGATTGTGTGAAGAACCTTATGGCTATCTTGGATGTTATCAAAAAACATAGCTATCTTTGGCATAAAGCTTACTCAAAAATAGACAAAATCTGCAATTTGGTAGTTTGCAATGACTATATCAAGTTATTGTCTAAACGTGGTGCGCTAATATTGTCGTTTGTCATTATTGAGTGTGATGATGATGAACTTAAAGTGATATAGAATGAGCGGTTTTGATTATAGTTGGATAAAATTGCCAAGAACTTTCTGTGATTGGCGTTGGTACAAAGATTCCCACATGGTGCTTTTGTACCTGCACATTCTTCTTCACGCCTCTTTCTCCGATAAAGAAATTGGAGAAGTGGTTATCAAGAGAGGGCAAATGCTTACAAGCTATGCCCAGTTGTGCAACAATACAGGGTTGTCTTTGCAGACGGTTAGAACCTGTATAAAGAAGTTGTTGAAGACAAAACAGATAAAAGTTTTGTCCTGCAAGCATCATACAACCATATCCGTAGTGGCTTATGATAACTTTCAGCCAGAGGGTAAAGATGAAATCAATCCAAATTGGATTAAGTTGTATCGAAAGATAGAGGATTGGCGTTGGTACAAGGATGCCTTTACATTCCATCTATTCATACATCTGTTGCTGAATGTCAGTTACTGCCCTATTGCTAATGGTGAGAATGTTCTTGGAAGAGGTCAGATTATGGTGACGAGAAGGTCATTGACCGATTCGACCAACATTTCCGACAGGAGCATCAGAACGTGCATAGAAAAGCTGCAAAAGTCTAAAGAAATCTTAATTTCTCAAAAAGCGACCAACCGACCACACGTTATAACTATCTGTAAATATGATAGTTATCAGTCGGAAATGGCACTTTCTAACATACAGCTAACATACAACCAACATACAACTAACATTCAGTGTGGGAGTATGCAGCAAGCGTTGGTTTTAGCCACGAAAAGCGACCAACCGAATTTTGGCATAAATGGTTGTGGTGCAGTTGGTTATATCGAAGACCCATCAAAAGGTAACACACAGCTAACATACAACCAACATACAGCTAACACACAGGTAACACACAGCCAACATACAGATAACATTCAAGTAACAACATATAAGAATATAAGAAATAAAGAAATAAAGAATAATATATCTTCCTCCTCCGCGCGCGAGAGAGAAGAAGATTTTTTTGAAGTTTCGAGTGGAATGGAAGTGAAAGAAAACCAACAAAAGAAAGCAAGGAAAGAAAGTTTCTTGGAAGCCTTGGAACAGGATGAGCTTTGGCTCAGAGCAATTGCCAGAAAGTTCTCTGTTGCCAACGTGGAGCTTGTTAAGCGAAAGTTGGAGGATTTCGACTTGGATATGGTCTGTCGTGGCAAGGCAGCCCACAAAGACATTCAAGACTATATGAGCCACTTTGTTGATTGGCTCTATAAGAATATAAGTACAACATCCAAAAATAATATTCAATATGGAATTTCTAAACAAGAAAAGCAACTTGGAAGTAGATTTGTTCCTCAATCGTCTAAAGGGGAAATCTATACCCAACCATTCTAAGCTGCCGATAGACGAAGATGTGTGTAAACAAGGTTTGCTTTGCGCCTTTGAGACGGTAGTGGAAAGGGGCTTTCATCAATATATAAGCAATGGTCAGCAACAAGAACAATTGGGAGCTGTTGCTCATTGGCTAACTTCGCATGAGAAGAAATGGGGGGTATTGTTGAATGGCATTCCTGGCAATGGCAAGACAACCACACTTTTTGCCATCAGAAAGGTTGTGGATGCCTTGGAGCTTGAAGACCCTAATCCTATTTCTGAGGATAAGGTTCTTGGCTTTTGGATAAAGACAGCAAAAGAACTATGTGAGGTTGCCGTAAAAGACAAGAAAGCTTTTGAGCAATACAAGAGAGCGGCACTATTGGGCATTGATGAGTTAGGGTTGGAACCAACGGTTGTGTCTTCCTATGGCAATGACTACACTCCCATAATAGACCTTCTGGCATATAGATACGAGTCACGATTGGCAACCATAATGACAACAAATATACGCAATGCCGATATTCGTCCTAAGTATGGTGACAGGATAGCGGACAGACTGAACGAAATGTGTGACATCATTGTTATGCCAGATATTGACTTCCGTAATAATCCACTCAAAGACATTAAGTTTTTGGATAAAATCAAACAGTAATGAAAGAAGCAAAAACAATATTGGAAAAGACTGATGGCGGTCTCGACGTGTTCAAGCATTATCTTGGAGACGATTGTATAGCTAAGAAGTTCCGTAATCCTTACAGAAAGGACAGCAGGGCGTCCTGTCGATTATATGAAAACAAAGACAAGGGAGGCACAAAATATTACTATCTCCAAGACTATGGAGACAGTAATTTTTGCGGCAATTGTTTTGCCATTGTCGCAAAATTGCTCAACTACAATTTGAAGAATGACTTCAAGCGTCTTCTGGAACAGATAGACAGAGATATGAACCTCAATGTCTTTTCTTCGTATGACAAGGATTTCCAGTGCAAGCAAACAAAGTTGAAGAAGGTGGTGGCATGTGGTGGCAATGGGAAGACATGCACCATAATGGATTTCAAACCTATAATCAAAGGTTTCTCTGATAAGGAACTTGAATATTGGAAACATTACGGCATCACAATAGAAACACTCCGCAGATATGACGTGAAGAGTGTCAAGTGTTGCACTTTCACCAAGACAGACGGCAAAAGTTTTGGTATTGTGAGCAGTGAGGTTGTTCCGATATACGGCTATTACTTCAATGGCGGTCTCGGAATAAAGTTCTACAAGCCAAAATCAGAAAATCGCTTTTTATATGCAGGAGTGTTGCCTAAGCCATATATCTTCGGATGGAGTAAATTGCCACAATCGGGCGAGCGTGTGTTCATAACTGGTGGTGAGAAGGATGTGTTGTCTCTTGCTGCTCATGGTTTCTGTGCCATTGCTTTCAACAGCGAGACAGCCAAAGTGCCTGAGGATGTCATGAAAGAGTTGTCCTTGCGCTTCAAAGAAGTTGTGTTTCTTTACGATACCGATGAGACAGGCATACAGGAGTCTCAGATAAGAGTCAATGAATACAAGGATAAATACAATGTATCTCGTCTGCAACTGCCATTGGCAGGAAGCAAGAAGGAGAAGGACATCAGCGACTACTTCGCCTTAGGTTATAGCAATGAAGATTTTGTGAAACTTTTAAATGAGTTGTAGATATGAAAATTAAGAAAATCAATTGCAACTACTGTTATACAGCAGGAAACCTTCGTCTGGTTTATTTGTCAGACGAAGACCGCAAAAAACTGTTGCAACAGTATAGTATGGATAAGTGGGCTTTATCCCCACATATCTATTTTGTCGAATATTCCTCATTCAGCAAAACTTACCGTGGATATGGAATTAAGAACATCCATGGCGGTGTGGAGTTCATTAACCCCAACTTTATGGACAGTCCTATCACATTGGAAAATTATGGGTATGTGTTTGTGGCAAACAAGCGAAAGGCTTTCAGCGAGAATTGTTGTCTCTTCTATGACTTCCAAGACTATTTGGCATTCATTTCCGCTTATGACAAAAGCATATTCTCGCTTCCTGAGCTTTGTGACTGCTTCATTCTGTCCCATGTAAGAAATTTCATACCCATGGTAGCAGCGACCGACGATTACAAAAACATCTTTATGTTTTTCCCAAACAATGACATTGGGAATACGATAGCCATGACCATTGCACATAGAAATCTCAAGCATGTACATAATTGCAGCATCTTATATGCCGCTAATGAAACCTTGCAGGAATACTGCAATCGCTTGCTTGATTAAAAGAAAGAAAAGGGTATGAAAGTATTTTGTATTGCGTTTCTTGTTGTCATCATTGCTATAGCTATAGCTTTTATCTATGAGATTAAGCATACATATCGTGACGGTGACCTTTGGAAAAAATAGCCATCCGCTTTTTGCGGTTACTAAAAAGTTATATATATATGATAGAGAATGTATTTACAATTATCCATGGGCTACATGGATTGAAAAAGACACCAGAATACTGGCAAAAAGCCGATTTCGATGTCAAGTTGAAAGAACTAAAAGAAATACTAAAGGAAGCTCATGGTTCCTATCCGCTTAAATATAAGCAGATGACCAGAGAGATTTCTTTCTTGGTAAAGTCATCAACGTCCATAAAGCAGCTTCTTGCGCTGTCAGAGAAATTGAAGGCGAAGTATCACATAGACTGTTTTCAGATTTCCATCGACAGGGAAGACTGCATGGCTCACATGCTTTTTGGGTTTATTGACGGAAATGGTTCAACCATCTATTTGAATTGGCTTGACCAAACCAAAATCTCAGTGATGATTCTTTGTGAGTTAAACTTGCCTCGTCCAAAGAATCTCGATATGTGGCTGAGATATTTCTTGAAGGACGCATTCGAGAATGATCATCAAGTTTTCCAGAAGCAGTTGACAGCGTTGGAACACGGTGAGATTGACAAGGTGAACATACAGTTAATTCGTGATGTCATGCACTATGCGGAAGCTATGTGCAAGGGTAAGTTAAAATAGAATACAATGGTTAAGTTGAAAAAAATAGATGGGGTTAGGTTGCTGCATGGTATTGCTGCGCTTTCGGTTATTGGTATCATCGGAATCTTTGCTTATTGTGAAGAGTCAATATGTGAAGGAGGTACAGGTTTAACGCTAACATTGTTTTTTGTTGTGTATTTTTTGTTGTTGCTTGGCTGCAACGCCGAATTAGTAGCTTCAGAAGAGAACTTCAATCAAGTTTTTCACAGAACAAAGAAAATCTACGACATAGTGAAGAACAAAGCATCTGTGGAAGGAATAGATTTGTATAACTTCGACCTTGACAAAAAATGCAAGAATGTCATTTTTGTCATAATTGGCTTGTTGTCTGTGGCTTTTTGGCTTGTGATACATTTTACATTGATAAGAAGTCTGATATTGGCATTGCTGATTGCTATTGGATTATTTTTCTTGCTTCTAACGTTAGCTATAGTAGCTTGGAACTTGGAGGCAATAAGAAGACTCAACAAGACGAGAAAGATGTTGGAAAATTAATAAAATGAGCTATGATAACAGAATTTGAGCAAGGTCAGTGGTCGGTAATCCAGAATGTAATTGTTTACATGAAAGATTATACTACAGCAGTAGAGCTTTGTAATGAAGCTGGGGTCGGTACTAACAAGATTATTGAGTTGGAAACCGATAGTGATACTTTCATGGAGCAGGTTAAGGAATTTCTTAAATACAAAGGGCATTTATTGAAGGCTTAATTTATGATGGTGAATATCACAAAAGCAGAATTTGATGCTATCATGTTCTGTAGAGAGCAGGTTACCAGTGCCGTAGAAGGAGCCTCGAATGACAACTATGTAAGAATGGCATCCGAGGCTTGTGACGGCATTGACACTTTGCGTAAGAAATATCTGGAAGCCGTTGCCAAGCAGAACCGCTTGACAACGGCAAAACAAGCAGTAAAGAAATTACATCCAGAGTTGAGGGGTGAAATGTTTAACAAATTGGTGAGAATCGTTGCTAAAGAATTGGCTAAAGACAACAAATGAATGAGCGAATGAGAAAAAGACTTCTTGCAATGAAGATTAGTAATTGGGAGTCTATTCCATATAGTGTGGGGCTTCAATGCCCTAATGGTGATGATGGTTCCTTGATGGAGAACAAATCAAAGGTAATTGGATGGTGTGACACACCAAGAGGACTTATGAAGGTCTGCGAGTGCCAAGTATGCTTCTCGAAGTTCCGTTATCATGGCTCACATGGTAATTTGGAAACTTTCTTGAATAGTCTTGAAGAAGATGTAGTGTATCAAGATCAAGGTCTTGAAGCATGGAGTGAATTAACTTTAAAGAGAATAAAAACATGAGATATAACAAATCATCCATACCACAACAGGCTTGGCATCCGTGCGCTTGGTGCTATTACGAAAGAAATTTCGTCACAGAAGACGAATACAAGCAGAGTCGCTGTTATAAGTGTGATAGTGACTTCTGTAAGTTCACTAACGCAATGTGGAAATACAGAAGACGAAACCATTATCTTTATAAGGTAGGTAGAATCTGCGGTAAGGAGTTTCCTTGTTCTCTTGAACATTGGAGAAACACGGAACGTTTGCCTTTTTGATGATTTTGTTATGGCAAAGGAACATTTTAATTTTTATGAGTAATGGAAAAGAAAATATTGAAACTACATATCAAAGACAAACATCCTGATGAACCTTGGTTCACTCTAATCAAGGATGGAGTAAAAGATGAAGAGTATCGTGAAATGAAGGAGTATTGGCTAAAGCGACTGTTTGATATAGTTAATCCCAAAGAAGCATTATACATCATAGGTGGTGTCGGCATTGCTCCCAAGCCATTCACCCGTGTTCTCTTCATCAATGGGTACTATGATGAAAGTCCTCGAATTGAGAAAGAAATTGTGAGCATCACTATTGGTTATCCAAAGAAGGGGCTTTGTCCTAAAGAGTTTTTGAATAAAGAGTATTATATCATTAAGTTCAAATAAGATATATGAGTGATTTTGAAGTCTTTATGGTTCATGTAATAAACATTCTTGCAAAGATTACCATGATGATATTGGTATGTGCTGCAATTTTAGCATTCATTTTTTTACCTGTCTTCCGTCTTAAATGGTGTGCTTTATATGTATTTGTATTCGCTATTGCTTTTGGCTTAGAGCGTTGGTCTTACAATAATTTTCCTTATTACGAAAAAGCCCCATTGGATGACTGAGACGAACATATTTTATGAAACTGGAGATATTCAGTTCAGTACTTGCCAGACAATTGTGGTTCCAGTCAATTGTGACGGCACGATGAATGAGGGGATAGCGTCGATATTCAGAAGACGCTATCCTTATATGTTTGCTCGCTACCGTTGGATATGTGAACAACAACTTCTGGTTCCTGGTAAACTTTGGATATACAATACCCCTAAAAAGAGGAAGATACTCAGCTTTCCTGTTGGGTGTCAAGAAACCTGTTCCTATAAGCTCATAGAGCAAGGTCTGTCGAAGTTCCTTGAAACATATCAAGAAAGGGGCATAACATCAATAGCTTTTCCTTTGTTTACTGCCAAGGATGCAACAGAGCAAGATGTATTAGGATTGATGGCTTACTATTTGGCGAAATGTGACATAGCAGTGGAAATATACATACAGCATATTCCACGTTCCAAGACGCTCATTCCGCTATTGGAACGCCTGTGTGGGCAACTGACAGAAGAGGACATCTACAGCATTAAGAAGAAACTCTGTTTTGAAGTGGATTGAAAAAAGAAAGCGGTTATCATTCTCACGAACAATAACCGCCAACTTGGATGAACTTCTATAGTCTATCCTCCCTTTAACGCCTAATTTGATTATAGTTGAGTGGAGTGCAAGGAATCGAACCTTATTTCAACCAGACATTGTATTGCCGCTGCAATAAGTATAAGTAACATTAATAACCAAATAATGTCTCTTGAACACTCCTAATAAATCCCTCGATACTCACGCACAGAGGGTTTGTGAAGCATTTCTGAAAATGCTCAAACGATTGATGTTTGTTTCAATATGTCAATTTCACTATTTACCCAAATTAAAGTTTATCAATGGCTATCTACCATTATGTTGGTCATGTAGCCATGCTTTTTGCCCATAGCTGAGACCGTCCCAGCTTTCTTTGCGCT
>ERZ808240.2898-NODE-2898-length-17792-cov-3.826126_pt1 | contig 17792 bp, 15 predicted proteins | sample MGYA00521084_ERZ808240 | MGnify/ENA primary metagenome ERZ808240 (study PRJEB31516, sample SAMN03275571) | gut metagenome | biome: mammalia-associated habitat; material: feces | host: Papio cynocephalus | place: Kenya | collected 2012-08-06 ... | reverse complement strand
TTTTTCTTTTTTTGTAAACTTTTCTGTTGCTTGATAACCCCTTATTTTTCTTCTTTCATTTTAGCAAACCGCCTGTATCAAGTCAACTTAATTAAAATGGAAGATAATGAGAGATATTTTCATAAAACCATTGACAAATGTCGTTTGTACAGGGTACTATATGTATTAGTTTCACACTTTAAACAACTAAAATTTTACAGTGCGAATATTTCAAACATTATGTACATATATAAAAGGAGTCACTACTATGATTATTGTATTAAAGCCATTCTCCCCTAAGGAAGATATTGAACGTGTAGAAAATATGGTCAAAGCAAGAGGTCTGGATACTCATGTAATCGAAGGAGCCGAGATGACAATTGTCGGCTGTATCGGTGATACTTCCCGTATCGATCCGAAACTGTTCGAAGTAGACCCTGCTGTCACAAAGGTTATGCATGTGCAAGAGCCATACAAATTGGCAAGCCGTGCTTTCCACCCGGACGATTCCATTATCGATGTGTCCGGAGTTAAAGTCGGCGGAGATAACCTGGCACTGATTGCCGGACCTTGCTCCGTAGAATCTGTAGATCAGGTTCTCGAGATTGCTAAAGCTGCAAAAGCCTCCGGAGCAAACATGCTTCGCGGCGGTGCTTTCAAGCCTCGTACAAGCCCATACTCTTTCCAGGGACTTGGACTGAAAGGTCTGGACATTCTCTGTGAAGCAAAAGCTGCGACAGGACTTCCGATTGTTACAGAGCTGATGTCCGCCGAGTATCTGGATGTATTCAATGAAAAAGTTGACCTGATTCAGATTGGGGCAAGAAACATGCAGAACTTTGATCTGTTAAAACAGTTAGGACAGGTAGACCGCCCAATTCTTCTGAAGCGTGGTCTGAATGCAACTTACGAAGAGTGGCTGATGTCTGCCGAATACATCATGGCCTCCGGTAATGAGAATGTCATTCTGTGCGAGCGTGGTGTCCGTACATTTGAAACTTATACACGAAACACCCTGGATCTTCAGAGTATTCCGGTTATCCAGAAGCTTTCACATCTTCCTATCATCATCGATCCAAGCCACGCCGGCGGAAAATGGTGGCTGGTTGAACCAATGGCCAAAGCTGCAATCGCCGCAGGCGCAAATGGTCTTATGATTGAAGTTCATAACAATCCTGAGATGGCACTTTGCGATGGTGCACAATCTCTGAAACCTGCAAAATATGATACACTTCTGAAGCAGGTTGCCGAGATTGCAAAAGTTGTTGGGAAAACATTTTAATGATGCCCGCATTCCAACAGCAATTTAAAAAGACCCCTTCCTTCAAGACTCGTTCGCGGGTCTTGAAGTTTTCATAAGCACAAAATCCATTTGAAAGGTATAAAAATCATGGAATTATATGTAGATCTCGGAGCACACAGTTACTCCATTTATATTGAAAATAACATATTAAAAAGTGCTGGAAGCTATATTGAAAAAGTCTACACCGGCAAAAAAATCATGATTGTTTCGGATGACAATGTATTTCCACTCTATGGAAATACTGTCATGAAAACGCTGGAAGAGAAATATGAAGTACACTCTCTCGTTCTTCCACATGGCGAACCGACCAAGAGTTTCCAGAGTCTTCCAAAAATCTACTCTGCACTTTTAGAAGCACGATTTTCACGAAGCGATCTGATTATCGCTCTCGGAGGCGGTGTCATCGGTGATCTGGCAGGATTCGCCGCGGCAAGCTTCTTACGTGGAATTAAATTTATCCAGATTCCAACTTCACTTCTGGCACAGGTAGATTCTTCTGTGGGCGGAAAGGTTGCCGTAGATCTGCCGGAAGGTAAGAACCTGGTAGGCGCTTTCTATCAGCCAGCTCTTGTACTCATCGATCCGCTTGTGTTAAATACATTACCAGAGCGATATATCAACGACGGAATGGGCGAAGTCATCAAATACGGCTGCATCTGGGATGCCGATTTATTTGCAAATCTGGAGGCTCATAGCTCCTTTGAAGACTTAAAAAAAGATCTGACCGAAGTTATCTACCGCTGTGTAGACATTAAACGAATTGTTGTCGAACATGACCAGTTCGATACCGGAGAGCGTATGCTCCTGAACTTTGGGCACACCCTGGCTCATACCATTGAGCAACATTATCACTACACTCGGGAAAGCCATGGCGAAGCAGTTGCCATCGGAATGTATCAGATCACAAAAATTGCCGAAGAAATGGGACTGACAAAAACCGGCGAAGCCGAACATATCCGCAAAGTACTGGACATCTACGGACTTCCTCACAAATGCGGTCTCATGCTCCACGATCTGATTGGAGCCATCGCACTGGATAAGAAAAACCTGGGCGGAAAATTAAATGTCGTATTACTGAAAGAAATCGGTAAGAGTTATACCTATCCGACTACGACAGAATTTTTCACAGAGCATGACAGACTGGTGTAAAAGAAAATATAAATTGTAATTTCGACTCTCTATATATAATAGTAACCCCTGAATAAAACATGAGACAATTTTCTGCAGTTGCTGCGCCGCTTATCTCTGTGTGATTATACAAACTCGCCATAAAAACGGCTCGAACAGTGTATAATCACACAGGCTATGCTCGCAACTACAACGCAAATTGCTCAATTATTTTATTCAGGGGTTACTATTTCTATATCCGGTAATTTACAATTTATGTCTTCTTCCCACCGGGCAATCATCAGAACCATCCTGAAATTTTACTTTTCTTTGAACTTCTGCTCACTTGGATAACCGATTAGAATCTTTCACGTTATTCCAGTAACAAATGTCTCTTAACTACTAATGGGTACCCCCTTTGTGGTTATAGGTGAAAAATTTTTCTAAGGAGGAAGCCTTCATGCAAAAAGTGAATGGCGGATAACAGATGCACGAATCGTGCTTCCCCTCCTCCCGCAAAAAGTTAACGCCATATACAAAGCACCAAATAGCTGCTCTACAATAATCGAGTCATTTTCGTCATAGTTGCGAGCATAGCTTTGCTGATTATACACTGTCTGAGCCGTTTTTCGGCGAGTCTGTATAATCAGCAAAATATAAGCGGCGCAGCAACTATAGAAAATAGCTCATATTGTAGAGCAGCTATTTGGTGCCGTATATATCCTTAAATTTAATTTTAAGCAATAAAATAGGACTGCATGCTTGGGAGGTTGCAGCCCTGAGGAAAAAGTTATGAAAAAGAAAATTGTTTTGTTCTTTCGAACAATTATTAGTATAGACATAAAGTGTGATGAAATTATGTTTAAAATGAAAACTAATTGTGAACAAAATATGACTGAACCCATTCATATAATTCTTCCATAGTTCCTTTGTAATCTGTCTCGACTTCTTCTAATGGAATGTTCTTTTTATTTTCCATCGTGTCTGTCAGCAAATAGGTCTTTATGCCAAGGGAACGAATTGACAGGTCTTCTTGTACATCATTTCCTACCATCAGACATTTTTCCGGATCAAGCCCGAATTCATCGATGATTTCCTGAAAGTATTTTGGATTTGGTTTGGAGTAATGATAGTTCTCATATGTGGTGATGACTTCAAAATCATCGGCGTCAAGTCCTGCCCAGCGTATACGGTTCATTGTTCCAACGCTTGGGAAAATCGGATTGGTCGCAAGGTAAACTTTCACTCCCTGTTCTTTCAACAGCTTAACAATCTCGTTTGCGCGTGGATTCGGTTTTGTAGATGCAATCGCCTCATTAAATTCATTTGCATAGAAATCCAATGTATCCTCTTCCACTTCACTGCGCAAAATCCCGGACATTTTCTCGAAACATTTCCAGAATGCCTCTTCATTTGTGATGCTGCCATCGTTCAGAACCATTGCTTCTACACCTTTCCAGATCATCCCGATCAGCGTCTTTGGTTCAATTCCATATTTTACAAAGCGTTTTGCCAGACGCGGCATATAATACTTTACAAATTCATCCTGGTTCATCGGAAGCAGTGTTCCGTCCAAATCAAATAATACATGTTCAATCATATTTTTCTTCCTGTTATCCTTCCTGTTATCCTTCCTGTTATCCTTCCTGTTATCCTTCCTGTCTTTCTTTTCTTATAACCAATAAGGGCAAAATCATCCTTACGGACTCTTTTGCCCTATTATTGCAAAACACCTTTTTCAAAATGTAATTTATTTTATCATTTCAAGAAATCCTGTCCCGTCACCATGATACTCAATTCCGAATATCTGTGCAATGGTAGCCGCTATATCTGCATAAGTATCTCTTGTTCCGATATTTACGCCCTGCTTCCAGGATTTGCTGTAGCCGAGAAGTGGAACGGACTCTCTTGTGTGATCAGTTCCTTTATAACCAGGGTCACAGCCGTGATCTGCTGTGATAAATAATACATCATCTTCACGCATATTTGCAAGAAATGTTTCAAGATCTTTATCAAATTCATTCAATGCGTTTGTATATCCCGGAATGTCTCTGCGATGTCCATAGAGCATATCAAAGTCAACCAGATTGATATAACACAGTCCATCAAAATCTTTCTTCTGCAGCTCAAACACTTTCTCCATGTTCTTTTTATTTCCATGGTTCGGAGTTGTCTCTGTGATTCCTTTTCCGGCAAATATATCGTAGATCTTACCGACACCGATGACATCTTTTCCTGCTTCTTTCAAGTCATCCAATACGGTCTGTTTTGGTGGAACTAACGAGAAATCGTGTCTGCGGTCTGTTCTTGTAAAGTTCGGATACTCGCCTACAAATGGTCTTGCAATGACTCTTGCCACTGCGTGATCACCCATCAGAATCTTTCTTGCGATTTTACAATATTCATACAGTGTCTCTACCGGCACAATATCTTCATGAGCCGCAATCTGGAACACACTGTCTGCAGATGTGTAGACAATCAGTGCACCTGTCTCCATATGCTCTTTTCCATAATCCTTGATGACTTCTGTTCCGGAATATGGCTTATTACACAGCACTTCCCGTCCTGTCTGCTTCCGGAATTCTTCCAACACATCTTCCGGGAATCCATTCGGGTATACCGGAAACGGCTTCGGCGAAATCATACCTGCCATCTCCCAGTGGCCGATGGTGGTATCTTTTCCCATAGATGCCTCATGAAGTCTTCCATAGCAGCCGATCGGCGCCGATGACTTATCCCCATAATTCATCTCATCAATGTTATAAATCCCCAGTTTTTCCATATTCGGAATGTGGAGTTTTCCGAAATCATAGCAAGTCTTCCATGTATTACTTCCTTCATCTCCAAATTTTTCAGCATCCGGTGCATTTCCAATTCCTGCACTATCAAGTACGATCCAAAACGCTCTCATAATAGCCCCTGCCTTTCTTATGCGTTTGCTTTCTTATAAGCAACGAACTCTTCCGGACTTAAAAATGCGTCCTGATATCCAAGTTCGTAACATAACTGCATCGTATACGGCTGTTCCAGGTAAGCCTTCTCCAAAACTTCTTTCTCCTGAAATACAGACTTTACGTCTCCGTCAAGAAGTGCATCTCCTTTTGCAAATACAATCGCACGGTCAAATGTCTCTGCAACAAAGTCCATGTCATGCAAGATAGAAATTACAATCTTATGCTGCTTCTGTAATTCCTTCATGATGGACTGAATGCGCTTCTTTCCCGTATAATCCTGAGCAATTGTCGGCTCATCAAAGATAACAACCTTTGTATCCATCGCTACGATTGCTGCGATAGATACCATCTTTCGATCAGAAAGTCCCAGATCATAAGGATTGATCTTCTCTGTTCCCTTCAAGCCTACCATATCCAGCGCTTTTATTGCAACTTCTTTCGCCTGCTTTTTGCTCATTCCAATCTGAAGAGGTCCGAACATGACTTCATCTAAGACCGTATTCTTGAAAATCTGGTCATTCGGATTCTGGAAAATGAGACCAATATCCTTCGCAAGTGTTGCGACCGTAAGTTTTGAGATATCTTGTCCATTGAATAAGATTTCTCCGCTTGTCGGTCTTAAAAGTCCTTTTAATAATTTTACAAATGTTGTCTTTCCGGCACCATTTTGTCCGATAATTGCAGTGGAGCGCTCGTCAATCTCCAGATTCAATCCTTTTAAGATTTCCTCTCCCTTCGTATAGGAGAAATGCAGATCTTTTATTTCAATTTTATTCATAATGCCCTCCACCTTCACTATTTACACGCTAACAGTTGTCTGGCCTCTTCCAGTGTTACCGGATAATAATCGGTACCCGGAACTTTTAAGCCCAGTTCTTTACAAATTCTTGTATAAGCCGGAGCTGCTACTCCGTGCTCCATAAGATCATCGCGGGAGAATATTTCCTGCGGTGTGTTGATATCCACAAGTTTTCCGTCATCTAAAAGCATGATACGGTCGCTGTAAGCTGCAATTTTCTCAATCTTATGCTCAACCATAATAACTGTGATACCTTTCTGGCTCAGTTTCGCAACTGCTTTGAACACTTCTTCACTTCCCTGTGGATCCAGCTGGGAAGTTGGCTCATCCAGTACAATGACCTCCGGCTGCATTGCAATGATACTTGCAATTGCCATTCTCTGCATCTGTCCACCGGAAAGGTCGAACGGTGCGCGGTCTCTGTATTTTGCAATGTCCAGAAGTTCCAGACTGTCATCAATTCTTTTCTTCATCTCGTCACGTGGAATTCCAAAGTTCTCCAGACCGAATGCAATTTCCTCATAAACTGTCAGCTTAGAGCCTGTGACCTGGTTGAACGGATTCTGGAACACCATTCCTACTTTCTGGCAAAGCTCATCCACCTCTACATTTCTCACTTCTACATCATCAACCAATACCTTTCCGCCATATGCACCGCGGTAAAAGTTCGGTACCAGTCCAAGAAGTGCCTGACAAAATGTACTTTTTCCGGAACCATTTCGTCCGATTACACCGATAAATTCTCCCGGCTTAATGTCACAGGTAATTCCGTCCAGCGCAAGCTTTTCTGTGTCCGGATATCTATATTTTAAATTTTCTACTTTTATCTCAGCCATTTTACTATCCTTCCTATCTACTCATTTTGCATGTTCTATGTATGCATTTACGCAAACATTGTTACGACTTTACATGCGATAGATGCTACTGTCAGAAGTACCAAAATCCAGAAAATCGGGCGGCTTGCGCCATTTGCATGGAACTCATTTAAAAATGATTTCTTAGCTTTTGAGTTAAATCCTCTGACTTCCAGTGCGATTGCACGCTCTTTTGTATCGATAAAAGAACTCATGATAACCGGGGAAATAAGTGGTAAAAATGCTTTGATACGCACCATTAAGCTTCCTTCTGTCTCCATTCCACGGCTTTTCTGTGCATCTGTGATTGTAGACATACGGTCAGTCATCTGTGGAATCAGCTGGAACAGAGATACGAATACATATCCGATTCTCGGTGAAAATCCACGTTCTACCATACTTTCAATCATGTCTGACGGCTTTGTCGTCAGCACAAGTACGCAGAAACAAAAGATAATATTTAACACATTGATTGCAATATTTAATGCAAACAGCAGACCTTCTTTATAAAAAGCTACCGGTCCAAGGTCCAGAACAACGGTCTCATTTCCTGCACGGAACAGTCCCTGAATAATGATGACCGTCAACAATACAAATCCGGAAAGTGCCAGGATTGGCAAGGTCTTGCGGATTACTTTTGACTGGGCAAGAAGCAGAACGCTCAGCACGATAAATGCTACGCTGATCCACTTATTTCCAAGCATTGCCGGGACTACAAGTGCCGCAATAATATAAAAGGCTTTGCACCCCGGAGTCAGTCCATTTAAAAAGGACTGTTTATCTTCATATAAACTCAAACTCTTCATGATTATCCTCCATTCAATCTATCTTATGCCGACACATTTAGTCCAGACTTTCAATCTTGTGATTGCTCTGGTACAGTGACATCAGACTTCTCGGAAGTCCTTTATACAATGCTGCTACTACAAAAAGTACTACGATCTTATCCGGAATATCTACAATAATTTCGTCAATCGTTGATGCCTGCCATAATGGGAAATGCTTTGCAACTGCTGCCGCATAAGCCAGATCTCCCCACAGGTTTCCGGTTGTTCCGCCCCAGAAAATAATATTTAACGGCGTAGAGATTGCAACTGCTGCAACTCCTCCGAGGATTCCGGTAAGCAGTGTACCTTTCCATGTCTTGAGTGCCCCATAATATGCAAGAAGACCGACAACGATTCCGATTCCGGCCTGAGAAAGTGCATATACCGTAGAAATCGGATCCATAGTAACTCCGTAAATAATATTGTTGATTGCTCCGGATATGGCTCCGACTACCGGTCCTGCCAGACAGGCTGCCAGACAAGTTCCGATGGAATCCAGCCACAGAGGAAGCTTTAACATTCCGGCAAATAATTTTCCGATATAGTTGATTCCGACCGCTGCTGGAATCAATACTAAGGATGCTGTATTAATCTTCAACGACCAAGGACTGTTGTTATTTTTATTCTTCATTCTCTATCTTCCTCCATCTAATTTGCTTCTTTTTGCTCCAGACGCACGATTGTCTCAAGAGCTGCAAGAATCTCATGTTCTTCACCGACTGCTGCTGCATTGTCTGCGTCTACATAATTGTTGATCTCTTCTTCCAGATTTCCTTCATACAGACTGACTGTATTTAATATAGAAGCTGTCTTCACACCGCGCAGGCCTCCGATTGTAAACAAAGCTGCTGTCTCCATGTCAGCTCCAAGAATTCCTTTTCCTGCCCAGTAATGATCGATTTCATCTTCTCTGTCTGTGTAGAAACTGTCGTGACTTCTTCCTCGTCCTACATGATATGCATATCCCAGTTCCTTTGTTGTCTCGATCAGATTCATCAGTACTTCTGTATCCGGAATTGCCGGGTAAATTTCCTCTATGTAAGCTTTGGAAGCTCCCTCATCACGAACCGCTCCGTTGATCAGGATCAGATCACCCATCTGGATTTCCGGCTGCAGGGCTCCGCAGCTTCCGATACGAATCATAACTTCCACGCCAATGTTATGAAGCTCTTCTACTGCGATTCCTGTAGACGCTCCTCCCATACCGGTGGATACCGCCATGACTTTTACTCCTTTATAACATCCACTGACACTCTTCATCTCACGGTTAAATGCGATATCCTTTGCGTCTGTAAGATATTTCTTAATCCGGTCAACTCTCGCCGGATCTCCTGGGAGGATTGCATATTTTGCTGCGTCTTCCTCACTGCATCTGATGTGTGGCTGTAATGTACTCATTTCCTCAAGTCCTTTCTTTTTGTAACTATTTTTTTAATTCCGCATCTTTCAATGCTTCAAAATCGCAGATTGCAACCTTCCCTTTTTCAAGTTCAATGATGCCCTGCTCTTTTAATTCTTTTAAAATACGATTGACACTTCTGGTCGTCACAGCCATCTGCTGACTCAATATTTCCGAAGAGACTGCGGTCCGGAGCTTCCCATCTGCCCCTGCATGACCAATCAGGTACTGGCAGATTCGCTGCTTCAGCGTATACAATGTATTCTGTCCCATATTCAGACACATGCGGTAAGAATTATCACACAGTGTCCGAATCATATATTCGTTAAAATTCTTGTCCACACGAATCCACTGTATAAAAAATGCACGATCCAGTTCTAATATTGTGACTTTTCCTCTTGACTGCACCTGGCTGATGTAACCGGTCTGCTTAAATATCTCAAGTTCGCCGATATAATCACCTTTCACATAGGTACAAAGCAAATATTTCTTTCCGTGAGAAGACTCCACATAAATGTCTACATACCCTGACGCTATAATATAGAACTTATTATGTATCTCACCCTGACTTAAAACAAACTGGTCATCATCATAATCCCTGACTTCAAAATGTCTGAGAATCTCATACGGACACTGACGTAACAGTTGAAATATCTCCCGGTCTCTCTCCAGAAGGTCTACTAATTTTTCCAAATTACGATCCATGTTCTTCTTCCTTCCTCACTGCAGTTTTATTGGTTCGTAAAGAAGAATGGACATTTATTTTTTACTCTTTTATTATAAAAAAGCACCTGCTAAAAGTATAGGAATTATGTCCACAGCTTCCATTCACTTCATTTAATTTTTCATCTACATTTCTTTTTATCGGGGACAAATGTCCTTTATCTATGTGCAATTGCCCTTAATCTGCGATAATCAGCAACCCATTCTCTCATAATTTATCTCACCTGATATTTGCATATACGCATGTTATATCATAAACTGTGCTTTTCTTCAATGTTATCCCGTACAATAATTAAATCCGGCATTCCGGCGAACGCCTCCGGATCAAAAATCTTTTTGCCACCCATAACCTGAAACTTCATATTGATAGTCCTCGCTTCTGCTTATAATTAGTTGCGTACCGCTATGCATAAAAAAATCACCGTCCCCAGAGCTCTAAGCCTCTAAAAACAGTGATTAGTAGTGCGCGATCAGGGGTTCGAACCCTGGACACCCTGATTAAGAGTCAGGTGCTCTACCAACTGAGCTAATCGCGCATCTTTTATTTTCTTTGCCGTATCTCTCAACGACAAGTGTTATTATATAATAGCCTTTCAGAAAATGCAAGCACTTTTTTTCATTTTTTACAAATTATTTTTTACAAATTATTAATACAATATGTATCTACAAATTCATTTTAAAGAAATATGTAGAAGCACAAAGCAGTATATGATATACCGGCAATGTTACCGCCTCCATACTGGCAACAGGAAGGAGGTGTTCATTATGGATTTTGCATTATCTTTTATTGTCGCTGTTGCGGCTGGTGTAGTTTGCCACTATATCATCAAATGGTTAGATGGCGACAAATAGCCGGTAACTAGCCTGTGGAGTTAAGCCTTTCCACATCAGAATTAGGAATAGAAAAACCCTCGGATGGCACTCCGGGGGGTTTTTCGTTGCTGTCCACTATGGAATAGCATTATCTTTTTGCCTACTGGCATTATAGCATATGCAATTTAACAATACAATATGCAATTTTAATAAAAAGTGGGTATGTCCTTGCTTTTCTTGTCTTTTCATGCTATACTATCACCCGTTACAAAAACCCGAAAAACAAGGTCTTACAAGGGTTTTTCCATATTTATTATGGAAGATAAAAAAGATGTCTACCAGACATCTTTTCTATCCGCTACGGCGCGTGTGTTCGTGACCTTCCACACGTAAAACAAAACTAGAGGAGATTTAAAAATGAAGAACAAAAACATCAGTTTCATGACACAGGCTGCTATGATCGCAGCTATCTATGTGGTGCTCACTTATGTATTCGCACCTTTTTCATTCGGAGAGGTACAGGTTCGTATTTCAGAAGCCCTGACCATTCTTCCGGTATTCACACCAGCAGCAATTCCCGGATTATTTATCGGCTGTCTTGTAGGTAATATCCTCGGCGGCGCAATACTCCCTGACATTATCTTTGGAAGTATTGCAACACTGATTGGCGCATTCTTTACATGGAAGCTTCGCGAGAAGAGCCCTTACCTTGCACCGGTTCCACCGATTGTTGCAAATATCCTGATTGTTCCATTCGTACTTCGCTACGGATACGGAGTTGCACTTCCGATTCCATTTATGATGTGTACAGTTGGTATCGGAGAGATTATTTCCTGTGCAGTACTCGGAATGGTTCTTTACTTTGCACTGAAGAAATACGCAAAAATCTTATTTGCCCAGTAAAATGCCTGCTTACAAATTGATATGAACAGACAGATGTAAGTACACATTTACTTTACGGACATAATAAAAGACCAGAGATTAGCTTTCCTAATTCAGGATTGTTAGTCTTTGGTCTTTCTTTATTTTGATCGTATTCTTTAATCTGTTCTTAAATTCTACTTCGCTGCCAGGTATACACTGACATTTGCGAAATCGCTTTGTGCATGATTGCTTCGTGCACCGCTTCCGATATCTTCACAGCTGACAATTCCGTCACTATAACCGACAATCATCATGGTTGTCTGTGCATCCAAGACTGCGATTACCGGCTGTCCCTGGTTTACATTGTAGAGAAGTTCGTCTATTGTGCAGCCACTTAAATCCATCACATTTCCATAAACATCTGTAATTGCATCTACCGGTGTCTTACCGCCTGCGAGTTCCTGGCGAAGCTGTTCCGTATTCGCATCATTACTGTCAATCGAATAATTCAAATCGCGGTTTCCTCGCTCCCAGACATATTTTTGATCTGCATCGACCACCATGCCGCCACACTCGTCTGCCTTCTGTATTGCTTTTCCTGCAGTGTTGTAAACTCCCTGAAGCCGTCCCAGTCCATATACATAATATGCATTTTCATCTTTTTTACGATCCAGGCTGACCCCGGGAACATTTTCTAGTACGACCTGCTTTGGCTTTAAGAGTTTCGGCTCTTTATCAGAAATGCCATCGTCATAAGTCAGGCGAACCTGCGTCTCTTTCAGATCTGTTGTATACGTCTGCGCATAAATGTTGCTTTCTTTTGCATCTTCATTGCTTGTAATATAGTCCTGCGCAGTGTTGGCATAACTCTCGCCGTCTTTTACCGCACGGTCAAGCGTAATCATGTTATCCTCAAATGTTGCACCTAATACATAAATTCCATCTTGTTCATAAGTCTTGATCACCTTATCTTTGCCGCTGGTAATCTCTACTTTGTACATCGGGATCACCTGCGCTCCCGACAATGTCGTGCCAACTTCTTCTGTTCTTGCAACTCCATAGACAAAGTCGCCGTCCATGAATCCGAGCGGCTTGATACATTCATCATCACCACATGTCACTTCATATTCTTTATCTGTTTCCAGATTCATGACTGTTACGGATTTTGATTTTGACGGATCATCTTTTTCATAAGCCACCAGATGCCCATCGTCGCTTGCGACGTACTGATCTTTCCCCAGTCCGGTCGCAATCTCCTTTTTCGTTCCTTTATTCATATCCATCTTATACAGAACATCATCCGCAACTGTATACAGACAGCCGTTTTTCACGTTGTAGTAGACCAGTCCGCCCACTTCCTCCTGCGCCCGGTCGTATGCCTTGTCACTGGATACAAATAATTTTTCTTCTACCGAATTCTGTTCAATATTATAATAGTAGACTGCTGCCCCGGTCTCACCTTCATGGCTGCCCCGGTTCATATATCCGCATACGGCAAATGTAGTATTGCCTTTTTCGTCTACATTTAAAATCTTAATATCGTGCTCTCCCAGCATGTTGCGGACATCAGTATTCTCCGTATCTGCAAAGCTGAACACAAGCGAAACTTCATCTCTGTCACGATTATAATTCCACAGCTCTCCCGCCTGTACAAACGACACAATTGTTCCGTTTTTATTTACCATGTAAACCGGATTTTCCTCTGCAATTCCAAGCAGTACACCTTTTTCATTCAATACTTTTTTCGTTGCATCAAAAATCTGATCCATTGTACGGTCATAATCAAGAAGATACGTCTTCTGACTTCCTGAAATATAGCGTACCCGGAAATATTCTCTTACCTGGTACTCATCTTCTTCATTTTCCTCGCCTTTACATTTCACACGATACTCGAGTTCTACAGCCATATAAGTTCCATTCAGCTCTTTGATCGTCCAGCGTTCACTTCCATCCACCTTCGGTGCCAGATCTCCCCATGTCACATGTGTGTAATCTGAATGAATCGTCACATGCTGAAGTGTTGTATTATCTCCCTCATCACTTGGCTCAATGGCCGTTCCAATTCCAACACCTTCCGCTTTTGCCAGCGCATTTTCATGAAAACTCTGCACATAGTCCAGACATTGTGCTGCATTTAATTTGGTACCATCAATGATCCGCGTATAATAATACATCTCATGTGAACTGTCAATGTGAAGCGTAATTACAAGCATGCGCTCCTCTGACAAAACATTTTCACCATCTGTTGTATTTCCCAGTTCCAGAGCGACATTCTCGCCTGGCTTCTTCACCGTCTGCTCCAGAAGCTTCTCCTGTCCATCCAGCGAATATACCGTATAATCCAGACGATTGATTACATTTTCATAAGCTTTGAGCGTAAGCTGAAGCTGCCCGTTCACGACTGGGGTAATAGAATCACGCACGCCCGTGATGTCCATTTCATTCTTATAGCCCGGCAGGTCATTCAGTGCATATCCGTTATAAGAAAACGCAACCTGAGGGCGTGTCGCCGTCCCCATATCCGTCGTCATGTTATTGTTCTTTTTATTTGTCACATATCCAAATGTGACCACTGCAATCAGGAATACCAGAACCAGTACTCCTGCGTGAATCACACGATTTTTCCACTTCATTTAAAGCTCCCCTTTTTCGTCTAACAATCTCCCCAGTGTCGGTGTCACATGAAGAAATGCTTCACATGCCCGGATACTCTCTTCATTCTCTGCTTTGTGGCCGGTTCTCACCGCCCGGAGCAGAATATTTTTCGGCGTATGTTCCATATCGATAAATTCCAGAACCTGCACGTCGTATCCCTCCCTCTTCAGATACTCCGCACGAAGTCCATCCGTCACAAGCGCCGCCATACGTTCCTTCAACAAGCCATAATTCATGACAGGAGATAACACATCATTTTTCATCTGCCGGTTCAATTCATGCTGACAGCAAGGCACTGACAAGATGACCTTTGCATTCCAGCCCACTGCTTTCGCAAGCGCGAAATCCGTCGCCGTGTCACAGGCATGAAGCGTCACCACCATGTCCACTTCCTCGGCGCCTGTATAATCTGCAATATTGCCCTCAAGAAATGTCAGCTTCTCATAATGATACTTCTTCGCCAACTCATTACATTTGCGGATTACGTCCGTCTTCAGATCCAGACCAATAATCCGGATATCGTAAGACTTCAGCTCGTGAAGATAATAGTACATGGCAAATGTAAGATAGGACTTCCCACAGCCAAAATCCAGAATTGTGAGTTCTCTGCCGGAGTCAAGCTGCGGCAGAATGTCCTCGATAAATTCCAGGAAACGGTTAATCTGCCGGAACTTGTCGAATCTTGCGTGGACAATCTTTCCTTCCTCCGTCATAACTCCCAGATCCTGCAAAAACGGAACCGGCACACCTTCCTGTAAAATGTACTGCTTCTTCCGGTTGTGATTCAGATCAAGCTTTCGCATCTGCGCCTTCTTCTGCTTCTTCTTAATCGTGACCTTTCCCTTCTTGCTGACCAGCACATGAAACTCCGCATCTGCAGTCACAAGCTGCATCTGCTTCATATTCTCCATATCTTCCAGAAGTTTTCTGCACGCCTCTGCGGCATTTAAATTCTCATGAAATGCCTGATTCCCACGAAACGTCTCAATCTGATATACTCTTGTATCCTTCATAATTACCGGGCGCACCTTAATCTTGGACGCCAGCTTCTCATCTCTCGGATTACTCAAAACCGCCGATATAAAATTGTCATTTAAATTTTGTTCTAATACATTTTTTAATTCATTCATAGTAGTAATATTGTACTAGCGGTGCGGAAAAAAGTCAATTTGGGACAGGGCAAAAGTTGATCGGGGACAAGGCAAATTAAAGTTAGGGACGTAGCACTTTGGCAAAATGCTACGTCCCTAACTAAAAATTTATCAATCTACTTTATCAAATACAATCACTACTTTAAACAGATCTCCGTCTAAATATAAATCAAAGGTTCCTCCCATCATTGCTGTCAGTGTCTTGGCGATGGATAGACCCAGTCCGCTTCCTTCGGTGCTTCTTGACAGATCACCGCGGATAAATCGTTCGGTCAGTTCATCTGCAGAAGATATGTTTAACGGCTGCTCGGATATATTTTTCAGGCTGAAGATGACTTTTCCGTCTATGGTCTGCAGATCTGCGTAAATGCGTGTTCCTTCCATGGCGTATTTTGCTGCGTTGTTATAAATATTTGCCAGTACACGCCACATTCTTCTGCCATCCACGCGGACGATTGCTTCTTCTTCCGGAAGATTCATGATCTCTGTCAGGTTTCTGGCCTGGAATTTTTCTTCGAATTCTCCGCTTGTCTGCTGAATCATTTCCACCATATTGATATTCATGAATTCCAGGGAAATATTTCCAGAGCTGACTTTTGATGCTTCGACTACATCCTCTGTCAAGGTCTTCAGGCGCTGGGATTTTTCTTCCAGTACTTCAATATAACGCTGAAGCTTCGGGTCTTCAAAGTTCTCCTGCTTCAGCAGGTTCACATAATTGATGATCGATGTCAGAGGTGTCTTGATATCATGTGATACATTTGTAATCAGATCTGTCTTCAAGCGCTCACTCTTCATATTTTTCTCGACTGCCGCGTCCAGACCACTTCCGATGGAATTGACCTGCTCTGCAATCTTGCGCTGTTCACCGTGGATATCTTCCAGATCAATCTTATAATCCAGTTCGCCTTCACTGATTTTCTCAATACCTTCTTTAATCTTTTGACGCCCGATTGCCCAGTTGACCAATATTACAAATCCTGCTGTCTGGACTACCAGGAGCACAATCACCCAGAATGCACTTGGCCAGCCTGCTGCAAGGCATACCAGCCATTGGACTGCTACATATCCCAGATATAACACAACTATTTTCACAATGTGTCCGGCATTTCGAACCATCAGCTTTAAAAACTCTGTAATACTATATAAAAAGCTGTTCTTCCATGCAATTTTCGCTTTGATTCTTCTTGCCAGGCTCAATATTCCGGCGAGGAACATATTACATGTATACAGCGCAATTCCTATAAGTCCGATGAATCCAAGGCTTGTGCCGTAAGTCACGGTATGACTTCCGGTTACAATTGCATCTCTCCGGAGCAATCCGACTGAATTCATTACGATTTCACAGATTACACTTGGTATCAGCCATGCAAATATAATCACCGCTGCCCCGATTTCTGTCTTACACTGATCAAACTTGTATAAATGTAATTCTCCGTCCTTTTCTGTCCGCCCCGCGATTGTAATCAGCCATATCGTACATGCAAGAAATACAAGTAATGTTGCGATAATTCCCACACCGATTCCACGGACAACAGGACTGTTCTTTTCATAAAACTGAGCATTTTTATAATAAGTATCTTTGATCGGATATGTGGTATCCACACCTGCCATGAACACAAAATCTCCGTTCTCAGAATCACTCATATAAATAGTCTGGGACTGCCACACTTCTGCATCTGCTTTTTCAATATTGGTCTGAAAATCCGAAAGTTTTGATTTTACAATGACATATTTCCCCATCTTCTGAACTTTTTTTGTAACGTCATCCAGATTCTTTTCTTCTTCCAGACTTTCCCGGTTCGTCACGACCCGTCCACTTTTCAGATCTTTATAATAATAGAAATAATTACTGTCTCCTTCCTCATACTGATCCGTCAGACTCTGGTAATTCTGATACATGTCTCCGATCTGGTAAATGCTGCTCTCCAGCATATTATAGGCATCGCTAAGTCTTCCATTCCAGTTCGAATTATGATTGACCAAATCCAGAAGATTCTGTTCTCCTTGAGGTGCTGCATATTCAGCAAGTAGCAGACCATCATATTTCCAGCAATCCGTATATAGCATCACTCCATTTTGATCTTGAATTCCACGGAATGGTTTCTCCTCGCTCAGACTTTCGCCGTCAGTAACATACGCGTCACCTTCCTTATCATATCTTACACTGTCAGCATTTTCCAACTCATCTAAAATCTGCTGTGTCGTCTCCATTCCCTCACCGTCCGCCATGACGAATTTCAACTCACCATTCTGAATCAGATTATTAAAATCGTCCTGACTATAATAGTGATAACTTCCGTCAGCGAGTTTGCATACAATCGGTGCCTTTACATCTTCCGCATCAGCAATTGAAGTTTGCGC
>ERZ808240.2896-NODE-2896-length-17798-cov-3.968269_pt1 | contig 17798 bp, 17 predicted proteins | sample MGYA00521084_ERZ808240 | MGnify/ENA primary metagenome ERZ808240 (study PRJEB31516, sample SAMN03275571) | gut metagenome | biome: mammalia-associated habitat; material: feces | host: Papio cynocephalus | place: Kenya | collected 2012-08-06 ... | reverse complement strand
AGAACGCGGCGTTACGGTGAAAATTTTGGCGGATGGCTGCAATTCGTGGCTGCGTATGACGGGAAATGCCTATTTTTATGCGCTTGCTTCCCATGAAAATGTGATGATAAAAACGTATAATCCGGTCAATCCGCTGTTGCCGTTTCGTGCGATGAGCCGCATGCATGATAAGTATGTGATTGTCGATGATTCTTTGTATCTGTTGGGAGGAAGAAATGTTTATGATTCCTTCCTTGGTTCGCAGGAGGGACCTAAAAATTATGACAGGGATGTTTTAGTTTACCACGAAGGTGAAAAAGAAGGCTCTATTTGTCAGGTGAAAGCCTATTTTGAAGCAATCTGGAATGATTCGCTGTGTAAGACTTGGAATGATGACCAGTTGCTTCGTTTAATTCCCGGTGTAAAAAGGGCAGGGCAGGAACTGGAAGCACAGTACATTTCTCTGAAAAAACAGGAACCTACATGGTTTCAAACCGTATCATATGAAGAAAAAACAGTGGCCGCAAACCGGATTACGCTGCTTTCAAATCCGATTTGTCTTTACAGCAAAGAACCGCAGGTATTTTACGGTTTATGCGAATTGATGAAGCAGGCAAAAAAGGAAGTTATCTGGCACACACCGTATATCATCAATAATGACTATATGTATGGTGAAATTGCAAAGATAGCAAAAGAGCCCCCTGAATTTACTATTATGACAAATTCAGTGAAAAATAACGGAAATCCGTTTGACTCCGTGGATTATGCACTTCACAAGGATGAGGTGTTAAAGATGGGAGCGAAGGTGCTTGAGTACCACGGTGGTGTTTCTTATCACGGAAAGAGCGCGGTGATTGATGACAGACTTGCAATTGTCGGTTCCTTTAACATGGATATGAAGAGTGCTTATCAGGATACGGAGTTAATGCTGGTGATTGACAGCAGACCTTTGTGTGAAACATTGAAAAAAAGTTTTGATTCCTATCAAAAAGAAGCGGATGAAGCAGACGGTACAGTGGATAGCAAAGAGGAACTTTTTGATGACACAACAGGTGCATTAAAAAAAGTTTCCAACTATGTAATCTCAAAGCTGAATCCGTATTTACGATATTTGTTCTGATAATTTGTTGAAAAATTTGTAGAAATGGTGTATTATAAGATGGACTATGAAAAAGTATGGAGGAATATCATGAGCGACAAGTTAAAAGTAGGTATCCTTGGCGGTACCGGTATGGTAGGCCAGCGTTTTATTTCGCTGTTGGAGAATCACCCTTGGTTTGAAGTAACAACAATTGCAGCAAGTCCAAGAAGTGCGGGGAAAACATATGAAGAGGCAGTAGGCGGACGCTGGAAAATGCAGACACCGATGCCGGAAGCAGTAAAAAATATAGTTGTAAAAAATGTAAATGACATTGAGACAGTCAGCAGTGAAGTTGATTTTGTTTTTAGTGCCGTAGATATGACAAAAGAAGAAATCAAAAAGATTGAAGAAGATTATGCAAAAACCGAGACGCCGGTTGTTTCCAACAACAGCGCACACCGCTGGACACCGGATGTTCCGATGATTGTACCGGAGGTAAATCCGGAGCACTTAGAGGTTATCGAGAGCCAAAAAAAACGTCTGGGAACCAAGAGAGGTTTTATCTGTGTAAAACCAAACTGTTCGATCCAGAGTTATGCACCGGCACTTTCCGCATGGAGAAAGTTTGAGCCGACACTCGTTGTTGCTACGACTTATCAGGCAATTTCCGGAGCAGGAAAGACATTTAAAGACTGGCCGGAGATGGAGCATAATATTATTCCATATATTGGCGGCGAAGAAGAAAAGAGTGAGCAGGAGCCGCTTCGTATCTGGGGTAAAGTGGAGAATGGACAGATTGTAAAAGCCGATGGTCCATTGATTACAAGCCAGTGTATCCGTGTACCGGTACTGGATGGACATACGGCTGCGGTATTTGTTAATTTTAAACAGAAACCAACCAAAGAAGAGCTGATTCAGGCACTTGTTGAATTTAAGGGTGCACCTCAGGAATTGGGACTGCCAAATGCACCAAAGCAGTTCATTCAGTATTTAGAAGAGGATGACCGTCCACAGGTTGCTTTGGATGTAAATTACGAAAATGGATTTGGCGTTAGTATCGGACGTCTTCGAAAAGACGCATATTTTGACTGGAAATTTGTGGGACTTTCCCATAATACCGTACGTGGTGCAGCAGGTGGCGCTGTGCTGATGGCGGAACTTTTGAAAGCCAAAGGATATATAACAGCGAAATAAATTGGGAAAGGATGATGGGAATGAGTAAATTTCGTGTACTGGTCAAAGGAATTGTGCAGTATCAGGATTCCTATTTAGCAGTAGAGCGCTGGTATGATGACCGTATTTTTGACCCTTATCAGTGGGAATTCATTGATGGGGAGATGGAATTCGGAGAGACACCGGAAAAAGCAGTAGAACGCATTGTGGCGGAAAAAACAGGAGTCGCAGTACAGGAAAATAAACCACTGTACACCTGGGGATTTACCGCAGGTGAGATTTGCACATGTGGAATTGCTTTTCTGTGTGACGCACAGATGGACGAAGTGATTTTGGCAGAGGAACTTCGTGACAGTAAGTGGGTTCCAAAAAGCGAAATTGCTCAGGTAATCACCAATCAGGCAGTTGTTAAAGATATCGAGAAGGCGGGTCTGACAAGTAGTTTTGACCTGGATGATTTTGGAAAGGTGGATTTGTTTATTGAACCTATGGATTAAGAATGGACATGTTTTAGACCCTGCCAATCATCTGGATGAAGTATGTGATGTATATGTAAAAGAGGGAAAGGTTGCCTGTGTTGGCAGCCTTTCGTCGGGTAAAATTCCGGACGAATGTACGGTGATTGATGCAGAGGGAAAATACGTGATGCCGGGACTTGTTGATTTGCATGTACACTTAAGAGAACCCGGTTTTGAGTACAAGGAAACGATCTATTCCGGTACGCATGCGATGGCAAAGGGCGGTTTTACAGCGGTTTGTCCGATGCCAAATACAAAGCCGGTGACGGATTCTCCGGCAATGATTGAAAAAATTCTTAAGATTGCAAAAAACGACAGTCCGATTCATGTTTATCCTGTCGGGGCTGTTACGAAAGGACAGCAGGGAGAGGAAATGGCGGACATCGCCGGTATGGTAAAGGCGGGAGCAAAAGCAATTAGCGAAGATGGCAAATCAGTGATGAATGCTGAAATTTACCGCGAGGCGATGAAAGAAGCAAAGAAAGCTGGAATTCCGGTGCTTGCTCATTGTGAAGATAAAAACATGGTAGGCCACGGGGCAATGAATGCCGGGGAAAAAGCCAAAGAACTTGGAATCTGCGGAATCACCAATGCGGTAGAGGATGTGATTGTGGCAAGAGATATTCTGCTTGCGAAAGAAACCGGAGTTCATCTTCATTTATGCCATTGTTCTACAAAAGACAGTGTGAAAATGGTTCGTATTGCAAAAGAGGATGGCGTCAGTGTATCAGCAGAAGTTTGTCCACATCATTTTGCGATGACAGAGGACGAAATCACAGAAGACGATGCGAATTATAAAATGAATCCACCGCTGCGAAGTGCTGCGGATGTAGAGGCTATGGTGGATGGCTTGGCGGATGGCACGATGGAAGCAATTTCTACGGACCATGCACCGCATGCTGAAGAAGAAAAGAAACAGTCGATTGCAAAAGCACCGTTTGGAATTGTGGGTTCAGAAACGGCATATGCACTTTCAGTGACACATCTTGTGAAGACGGGAAAATTAACCCCGCTTCAGTTAGTTGAAAAAATGAGTACGAATCCATGCCGGATTCTTTCGGTACCGGGCGGAACACTTTCGGTGGGCGCGCCGGCGGACATTACGATTGCGGATATGGATTCGGAATATGTGATTGATAAGAATACATTTTTATCAAAAGGTAAGAACACACCATTTGACGGAGCAAAAGTGAATGGTCGTGTATATTATACGATTGTAGGCGGAAACATTGTTTATCAATATGAATAAATGGAGGACACCATGATTGATCAATTAGTTGAAAAAATTAAAAAGACAAAGGCACCGGTTGTTGTTGGTTTAGACCCTATGCTTTCTTATATTCCGGAATGGATTTTAAAAGATGCCATTTCGAAATATGGAGAGACCATGGAGGCAGCAGGAGAAGCAATTTGGGTATATAACAAAGGAATTGTGGATGCGGTTTATGATTTGATTCCGGCTGTAAAACCTCAGATTGCCATGTATGAGCAGTTTGGAATTCCGGGACTTGTAGCTTTTCAGAAAACAGTAAATTACTGCAAAGAAAAAGGACTGGTTGTTATCGGTGATGTGAAGCGTGGTGATATCGGTTCAACGTCAACGGCTTACGCAAATGCTCATTTGGGCAGTGTGACTGTTGGAACTACCGTTTGCCGTGGTTTTGATGAGGATATAATTACGGTTAATCCATATCTTGGTACGGATGGTGTGAAACCATTTGTTGATGTCTGCAAAGAGGAAAAGAAGGGGATTTTTGTTTTGGTAAAGACTTCGAATCCATCTTCCGGCGAATTTCAGGATAAGCTTATCGATGGAAAACCATTGTATGAGTTAGTTGGTGAACATGTGGCAAAATGGGGCGAAGATTGTGTTGGCTCCTGTGGCTACAGTGAGGTAGGTGCGGTTGTTGGTGCTACTTATCCGGAAATGGGTAAAGTGCTTCGTAACATTATGCCAAAAAGTTATATTCTGGTGCCGGGTTATGGCGCACAGGGAGGAACAGCAGATTCCCTTCGTCCATACTTCAATGAAGATGGACTTGGTGCAATTGTAAATTCATCCCGTGGTATTATTTGTGCTTACAAACAAGACAAATATGCTTCATTTGGTGAGAAAAATTATGCCGATGCCTCTCGTCAGGCAGTAATTGACATGATTGAGGATATTAACCGTATTTTCTAATATAATTTTGGAAAGGAAAAGATGATGGCAAAGATACAGTGTATGGCAAAGGTAACGGAAGTTTCTGTGCTTGCAGAGGGAATTGTATCCATGTGGCTGTCGGCTCCGGAAGTTGCAAAATTTGCAAAACCGGGACAGTTTATTTCGCTGTACTGCGATAATTCAGATACACTTCTTCCGCGTCCGATAAGTCTTTGTGAAGTGAATCAAAAAGATGGTCTTCTCCGCATTGTATTCCGCATTGTTGGTGCGGGAACAAAGGAATTTGCGGCGAAAGAAAAGGATGATGAAATCCGGATTCTTGGACCTTTGGGAAATGGATTTCCATTGGATGTTTGTGAAAAAGACAAAACGGCAGTGTTAATTGGTGGTGGAATTGGGATTCCCCCGCTTTTGGAGCTTGCCAAGCAGCTGCCCTGCAAAACAACGGTGGTGGTTGGCTATCGAAATGCCGATACTTTTTTACAGAGAGAATTGAAAGAGGCAGCAGACCATGTTGTGATTGCTTCGGATGATGGCAGCATCGGAACAAAAGGAACCGTTTTGGATGCTATGGAAGCAGAAGGAGTGACCGGAGACTGTATTTTTTCCTGTGGACCAACGCCGATGCTTCGCGGTGTGAAACAGTGGGCTTTTGAAAAGCAGATTCCGGCGTGGATTTCAATGGAAGAAAAGATGGCGTGTGGCATTGGTGCCTGTCTTGCCTGCGTGTGTGAGTCAAAGGAAATCGACGCCCACTCAAAAGTGAAAAATAAACGTATCTGTAAAGATGGTCCGGTCTTTTTATCGACGGACATTGAGTTATAAGGAGGAGGAAAATGAGCAAACAATTAGAAGTAAATTTTGCGGGAATTACGTTTCCAAATCCAATAACGACGGCGTCCGGCACATTTGGCTCCGGACTCGAATACAGTGAATTTGTGGATTTGAAGAAACTTGGTGCTGTGACTACAAAAGGTGTTGCCAATGTGCCGTGGCCCGGAAATCCGACCCCGCGTATTGTGGAAACCCACGGCGGTATGCTCAATGCCATCGGGCTTCAGAATCCGGGAATCGATACTTTGATTGCACGTGATTTGCCATATCTGCATGAACATGGCGCACATATTATCGTAAATGTGTGCGGACGTTCCAAAGAGGATTATGTCGAAGTGGTTGAGCGTCTTGCGGATGAAGATGTGGATATGTTAGAGATTAACATTTCCTGTCCGAATGTAAAGGCAGGCGGGATTGCTTTTGGACAGAAACCGGAGATGGCGGAAGAAATTACGAAAGCTGTTAAAGCAGTGGCAAAGCAGCCGATTGTTATGAAACTTAGTCCAAATGTCACAGACATTACGGAGATGGCCAAAGCGGTGGAAGCCGGAGGCGCAGATGGTGTTTCGCTGATTAATACGCTGACCGGCATGAAAATTGATGTGGCAAGAAAAACATTTGCCCTTGCCAATCAGACCGGCGGTATGTCCGGTCCATGCGTGAAACCGGTTGCAGTGCGGATGGTATATCAGGTGGCAAATGCCGTTTCCATTCCAATCTTAGGAATGGGCGGCGTGCAGAACATAGAGGATGCTTTGGAATTTTTGATGGCAGGTGCTACCATGGTGGCAGTCGGTACGGCAAACTTTTTTAACCCGTATGCAACATCGCAGATTATTGACGGATTAGAGGAGTATGTGAAGAAGGAAGAACTTTCAAGTATCCGTGATATTATCGGATGTGTAAAATAGTAATTAATTAAGTTAAGATACAAAAGGAAGTGTTTCGAAACGCTTTGTTACACTTCAGAATGGAGGTCAATATGAAATCGTATATGCAAATGAGCAGGGAGGAACTCCTGTCATTGAAAGCTAGTTTGGAAGAAGAATTTAAAACCGAAGAGGCGAAGGGACTGTCCTTAAACATGGCACGTGGTAAGCCGGGAGCTTCTCAGCTTGCATTATCTATGCCGATGTTGGATGTGATTAACAGCAAATCTGACATGAAAACTTTATTAGGAAATGATACCAGAAACTATGGAGACTGGGATGGGATCGGAGAGTGCCGCCAGTTATTAGCTGATATGATGGAAGTAAAAAAGGACAATGTAATTGTTTGTGGAAATTCCAGCCTGAATATTATGTATGATACGGTTGCCCGTTCTATGGTTCGCGGTGTGAATGGTTCAACTCCGTGGTGCAAACTGGACAAAGTTAAATTTTTGTGTCCGGTTCCGGGATATGACAGACATTTCAAAATTACGGAGCTGTTTGGAATCGAAATGATTAACATTCCGATGGATGAAAATGGCCCGGATATGGATTTGGTTGAAAAATATGTCAATAACGATGAGGCAGTAAAAGGTATCTGGTGTGTACCGAAGTATTCAAATCCAACGGGTATCACATACTCGGATGAGGTAGTAAAACGTTTTGCAAATCTTCATCCAAAAGCAGAAGATTTCCGTATCTTCTGGGATAATGCGTATTGTATTCATCACATTTACGATGAAATTCATGACAAAATTCCAAACATTTTGGAAGAGTGTGAGAAAGCAGGAAATCCGGACATGGTTTACATGTTTGGTTCAACTTCAAAGGTAAGTTTCCCTGGCTCCGGTGTTTCCGCAATTGCGACTTCACTTGCCAATGTGGAATTTATCCGTCAGCACATGACCGTGCAGATTATCGGACACGATAAGATTAATCAGCTTCGTCATGTAAGATTTTTTAAGGATATTGACGGTCTGAAAAATCATATGCAGAAGCATGCAGAAATTCTGCGTCCGAAGTTTGAGGCAGTTTTGCAGATTTTAGAGAAAGAACTTAAGGGACTCGAAATTGGTTCCTGGGTAAAACCGCGCGGTGGTTATTTCATTTCCTTTAATGCAATGCATGGCTGTGCAAAAGCGATTGTCGATAAATGTAAGCAGCTTGGCGTAGTCCTTACGGGGGCAGGTGCTACTTATCCATATGGAAAAGACCCGGAAGATTCCAATATCCGAATCGCTCCTTCTTTCCCGACACCGGAAGAAATGGCAGAAGCAACAAAAATCTTTGTTCTTTGTGTCAAATTAGCATCCGTTGAAAAACTGTTAAACGACTAGGAGGATTCAAAATGGAACGATATAAAGAAGAGTTTATTGAGTTTATGGTAGAGAGCGATGTTTTGAAATTTGGCGAATTTACGCTGAAAAGCGGTAGAAAATCTCCATTTTTTATGAACGCAGGTGCTTATGTAACCGGCTCTCAGTTAAAACGTTTAGGCGAGTATTATGCAAAAGCAATTCACGACCAGTATGGAGATGATTTTGATGTTTTATTCGGACCTGCATACAAAGGAATTCCGCTTAGCGTAGCGACTACAATTGCTTTTTATGAATTGTATGGCAAAGAAATCCGTTACTGCTCAAACCGTAAAGAAATCAAGGATCATGGTGATACCGGAATTTTGCTTGGAAGCAAAATTAAGGATAAAGAGCGCGTGGTAATTATTGAGGATGTTACGACTTCAGGAAAATCCATCGAAGAAACTTTCCCGATTATTCAGGCACAGGGCGATGTGGAAATTGTTGGACTTATGGTTTCTCTAAACCGTATGGAGCAGGGAAAAACAAAAGAAAAGAGTGCGCTGGATGAAATTCGTGAAGTATATGGATTCAAAACAGCTGCCATTGTTTCAATGGAAGAGGTAGTTGAGCGTCTGTATAATAAAGAATGCCTTGGAAAAATTGTGATTGATGACAAAATGAAGGCGTCTATCGATTCGTACTATGAGAAGTACGGTGTTCAGAAGTAAATAATTGGAAAACTTGTCGCATGACGCCGGGAATTTTGTTTTCCCGGCGTTTTTCGCTGAAAAAACGTGTATTTGAACAAATTTTTAGTTTCTTTTTTGGTACTAATTGATAATTTACAAGGAGAAAATAAGGTGCTAAGATAGGAAACACTCCACCTCCAATAACAAAAAGGAGGTACAAAAATGAAAATTGCTTTTTGGAGCAATGTCAGAGGACATTCCGGTGTTACAAGTAATTTGGCTTGTATCAGCGTATTATCTGCATTAAGTTGTCCGAATGAGCGGACAATTGTCTTTGAAAATCACAAAAATATTGTGAATCTGGGGAGCACTTATTATCATCCGCAGTCTGCAGGATGTGTAAGAGAGCCCATGTATTACCAGACCGCAAGCGGTCTGGAGAAGGTTCTTCAATTAGTGGAAAAAGGGGAAGAACTTTCTGAAGAAAATTTATATGGTTTGGCTAAGGATTACTTGGGAAAACGTCTTTTTTATCTTCCTTCAGAACCGGTAAAGAGTTCTGATTATCTGGAGTATTATTTAGAACGGGAAGCAGTTCGGACGATGGAATGTTTAGAGCGGCTTAGCGATATGGTTATGGTTGATACGTCGGCCGCACCGTTAGCGAGCTCGCGTAAAATTTTACAGCAGGCAGATTTGGTTGTTGTGAATTTAAATCAGAATTTTCCGTTGCTTTCTCATTTTTTTCGAAATTATTCATCCATACAGGAAAAGGCATTTTATCTGATTGGAAATTATGATGGAAAGTCAGAACTTACGAAGTCGGCGATTATGAAACGATTTCATATACCCGGCGCAAAGATTGGCACAATTCCGCATGATACCGGTTTTTCCGATGCAATGTCAAGGGGACAGCTGATTCCTTTTTTGCTGAAAAATTATATGTCTGGAAATTCTCTTTCCCATGAGATGTTTATGCAGGCAGTGAAAGAGACGGTATCTTTGTTGCAGGAACAGATTCGGCAGCATGGATGAAAGGAGAGGTGGAGTATGAAGAGAATGAGAAAAAGAATTGCATTCATTCTAGCCCTTTCGCTCTGTGTGATTGTGCGGCCGGTTTCGGCAAAAAGGATGGTATCCGATTTTTCGGAATTTAAGCAGTTGTGTGAAGCGGATACGAAGGAAACCATCGAGCTGGCTTCGGATATAATCGTGGATGAACCTGTTGTGATACGGGGAGAGAAAACAATTCATGGTAGAGGGCACCGTCTGATTCGGAGTGCTTTGCCTGGGAAAGTTTATGGCGGATGTCTATTTCTGGTGCAAGGGAAAAGATGTGAATGGAGCCGGTTGACGGTTTCCGGCAGTGCAGGGGAAAATACAAAATCTAAGATATTTGGAAGGTTAGTAGAAGTCAGACAGGGAACATTGGTGATTGGGAAAGGATGCTCTCTGCGGGATAATGTGAATGAAACGCTTGCGGTCAACGGAGGTGGAGCGGTTGAGATTGGCGGCGGTGGCACTTGCATTATGAAAGCAGGAAGCGTACAAAACAACAGAAATGTTTCCGGTGGAGCTGCCTTTTATGTGAAAAAGGGCGGTCGGTTAATGATACAGGGCGGTTTGATTACCGGTAACAAAACGATAGGAATCGGTGCTGTGGAAGGGTTTGACGGAAGAGGTGGAGCAATTTACTCGGAAGGCAGTGTCTGGTTTAAAGGTGGAGTTATATCAGGAAATACGGCCAAAGGTTATCGAAAAGGTGGAATTTGTTATGGTGGTGTCGGTGGAGCTGTTTATGTAGCAAAAGGTGGTTCATTATTTGTTCAGGGTGGTAGATTGACAAACAATTCGGATGAAAGGAAAGAGCAGATTTATGCGGATGGTAAAGTTACCGGCTGGGCAAAGAAGAACCCAAAGAAAAAGGAGCCAAAACAAAATCAGTCGGAGATAGCTAAGCCGAAGCCAAAAAAGTCAAATGAAAACCAACCAAAACATAACCTTAAGCCAACAAAAACGCCAAAACCAAAGATGGAAAAGTCAGAAAAGCCCGATACGGTAAAAAAGAAAAAAGAACAAAAAACAGATTTACCGGAGCATAAAGATGAAGTAACGTCCATTATGGATAAAAAGGAAGAAATACATGGGCGGGTTCGGTATGTCGAGCCGGATAATACAGATTTTGTCGAAGAAAAGTGGCATTTTTCAGTAGAAGAATTGAAGGCGGCACGACAGTTTATACACCGTCAGGAAAAGCCCTTTAGCAGAGAGGCAAATGAGAAATTTTTAAGACAGTTTGCAAAGGCGAAAAAAGGAGTGGTAAAGAATGAATGAGTTTCAGAAAGATTATTTGCTAAAGCGTCAGGATTATGGCGTTTTATATCCTTATGTGATGGAAGAAACGGTCACAGATATTCATTGGAATGGCAGACAATTATGGATTGATGACTTGGAAAAGGGGAGGTATATGGCACCGGAGGTTTTATCTGAATCATTTGCGAATCGCTTTTCCATGCTGTTATCGAATTTGTCAAACAAGGCATTTAACAGGGATAATCCGGTTATGGAAGTGGAAACAGAGGAACTTCGTATTTGTCTGGTACATCCAAGTGTTGCGTATTCCGGGCTTTCGATTTCACTGAAAAAAACACCTGCCGTGCGCAGGCTGAAAAAAGAGGATATGACAGGAAACGGATACTGTGATGAAACCGTAATTGAATTTCTGATTCAATGTATGGCGGCGCATTGCAGCATTGCGATATGCGGATGTTCCGGTTCTGGAAAAACGGAATTGTTGAAGTATCTGACGCAGTATATTCCTGCTGCAGAACGAGCTGTTACGATAGAGGATGTGTTAGAAATTCATTACCAGAAAATGAATCCGAATAAAGATTGTGTGGAGATGAGAGTGGCAGAAAACTTTTCTTATACGCAGGCAATCCAAACATGTATGAAACAATTGCCAAACTGGCTGATTTTGTCTGAAATCAAGTCCGAGGAGGTGAAATATCTCTTAGAGTCCATTCGTACCGGTGCTTGTGGTATGACTACGATGCTTGCAGAGGATGTAAGGAGTATTCCGGAGAGAATTTTAGCTATGGCAGGGGAAAAAGAAGATGGCAGATGGATTGAAAATGACACGTATCGTTACTTGGATATTGGTATTTTAGTGAAAAGTAAACGGGATGAGACAGGACTTTTACACCGCTTTATTGACCAGATTGGTGTGTTTGAACGGGAGCCGGTAAGAGGAGGAGAAACTGCGAACCGGGTGATTATGCTTGTGGAAGATGGAAAAGTTGTTAATCACCGTCTTCCGAAAAGTTTGTCGAGGAAATTCCAAATGGGAGAAATTGTTCCCGGAAATGATTGGAGGCTTTCATGAAAGTGTGTGATGAATCTCTTTATCATGAGATTGCAATGATTTACCGTTTCCTCCATTTGTATGAGCGAATAGAAACGATGGAGGAGGGAGCGCTTGATTTTATAATACGTGATTTTGATGCGTGGAAAAGGAGAAGAGAACAAGGAAAGCAGTCTGAGAAAAAGATAAAAAAAGAGTATCTGTTATCGATGATACTGGCACTTATCCTTTGTGTGTTTTCTTCTCTTATGCTGTATTTTTGTTCGCTCATGTTGACTGGGAAAGGAACGAATATATTTGGCTCTACTGTTGTCTCTTGTGGTGTGGTTTTGTTGATTGCTATTTGTTTTTGGTTATGGTTTTGGAAGAAAAAGAGGAAAAAGGACAGTACCATCTTAGCGCAGGAGACGAGACAGATGGCTTCTTACTGGATTATGTCTGCAGCCTGTTCTTTGCAGACCAAAGGTGTGTATCAAATGATTTTACTGTCGATTGAGGAAATGAATGGGTGGTTTCGTGAAGAATTGGAAACTTTGTTGGAAAATATTCGGCAGGATCCGACCTCTTATAAACCATATGATTCTTTTTGTAAGAAATTTGATGACATGGAGTTTCGCAGCGCAATGAGAATATTAGGAAGGGCAAATGTCGATGGCTGCGAGCAGGCAAAGCAGGAGATATTTTTCCTTATGGAACAGTTGTATAGTAAGTATGACGAGAAAGAGGAGAGTAACAGTAAAAAACGTGTATTGCGTCTGCGTACATTTCGCCGGATTCCACTTTTTATTGCCGGAGTAAAAATTTTGTGGGACTGCGTTTTTGTTTTTAATCTTCTTGTCCGGCAGATGACGATTTGGAATGGAGGGTGAGATGAGCCGATTAGTGGATGAATTTATACTTATGCTTTTGTTCGCAGCACTTTCTTTTCTTTTGGTGTTCTATCTCTCTCAAAATGTGAGATATGGAAGTGCCAGAACATATTACCGGGAGGCTGTATATCAATTGCAGAAAAGTGATTATTCGGAAGAAGCAAAAAAACAATGTTATAAGGAGGCAAAAGACAGAGGCTATCAGGTACAGATAGAAAGCAAAACGGCAGGATATGTCCGTGTTATTCTGCGGTATGATGTGGCTTTTCCTTTTGGCTTACGAAAAAAATATGTGCTTGATGGGTATGAATATGCAGGATAGGAGGTGATTTGTGTGAGGACAATTGTGATATCGATGATTGGAATTGGTTCAATTTTGTTTGTTGTTATGATTCAACATACGGCATCAAAACGAATGTGGTCTTATGAAAGAGCGGAAACTTCTTTATCATCTGCTATGGAGCAGACAATGTCGGAGGTGATGGAAGAAAGTCATTATGGAATTGAAAACCGCAATGAGATGTTAGCGGCTCTTTTACAGTCCATGATTGCAAAATGGAATTATGAAATTGATTTGACGGTTCTGGTTCATAAAATGGATTATGATAAGAGACAGATGGATGTAGAAGTCTGTGGCAGAATGAATTTGAATGCGGAGAAGGAAGAAATGGTGAGGGTAAGAAGAAAAATTGTTTTTGAAAAAGATTAAATGGCAAGAAGCCGAAAGAAACTATTCGGCTTCTTCCGGCTCCTCGGTTGTTTTTGGTTTGAGTTCAAGTTTTAAGGTGTCGATTCGATTTCCGTCAACTTTAAGTACCGTGTACTTGGCAAATTCATCTTCGGCGGTTTCGCCTTCGGTTGGAAAATGCTCTAACAGGTTAATGACATGTCCCGCAATCGAATCATAATCATCGGATTCAAGCGGTACGCCAAGTGCTTCGGCAATGTCATCTAACGGAGTAGAACCAAGCACTTTATAGACGGAATCAGAGAGTGCCTGAATGTCATCCTCTTCGTCTGTGTCGTACTCATCGCGCAGCTCGCCAACAATTTCCTCGATGAGGTCTTCCATGGTAATCAGACCGGCGAGAGCACCATATTCGTCCAGAACAATGGTCATCGGAATGGATTCCTTCCGCATTTCCATAAAAAGTTCGGAGACATTTTTGTATTCATAGGTGACATGAGCTTCCCTCATCAAAGATTTGATATTCAGGTTCTCTTTGTCGCCTTGATAAAAAACAAAATCTTTTAAGTTGATAATACCAATGATGTGATCAATGGTTTCTTCATATACCGGAAGTCTTGCGTATTTGTTTTCCGTAAATTCCGTCAGCAGTTCGTCATAGGAAATGTTTGCTTCCACCATGGCAATATCCATACGTGGAATCATAACATCTTTGGCAAGTGTATCACCAAAGTCTACGATATTGGTAATCATCTTACGCTCCTCGCTTTCGATGACACCTTCTTCGTGGCTGACATCAACAAAGGTACGCAGTTCATCTTCCGTAATACTGCTTGATTTTTTGGAAGTGTCCACACGCAGTAAAAACATTAAAAATCTCGCAAACTGATTGACGATAAAAATAACCGGCGTCAATATGTGAGTGATGGCAGAAATCGAACTCGCATAGAAGAGTGCTAATTTTTCTGCATTTTTAGTCGCAAGATTTTTTGGCGTGATTTCTCCAAAAATCAAAATCAATACAGTCAGAATACCGGTTGCAATACCGGCAAAAAGACTGGTGCTGTTTTCCATACCAATCCGTTTGCATATGGTAAATGCATAGGAAGTTGATATCGAAGAAGCAGAAAGATTTACAATGTTGTTACAAATCAGTACAGCACTCAGCATTTTTGAAGGATCTTCAATTAACTTCAAAACGCGTTTTGCTGCTTTGTTATTTTCTTCTGCCAAAGAGCGCATACGGATTTTATTTACCGTTGTTAAAGCTGTCTCTGCGGAAGAGAAATATGCGGATAATATGAGTAAAATTATAATTATAAGTATATTTACCGCGTCACTGGGCCCCAAGTCCTCATCTCCTTTTGTATCCAGGGTCGTTATGGATTATTTTTCCAACCATTGTATCTGATTGGACGTATATTGTCAAGTTTTGTCTTTGGCTAAATTAACTTAAAGCCTGACGTTTTCTAGCCATTTCATCACTGTCGAGATATTCGTCGTACGTTGTTACCTTGTCAATCATGCCATTTGGCGTAAATTCAATGATACGGTTGGCGATGGTCTGGATAAACTGATGATCCTGGGAAGTGAATAAAACAACGCCAGGGAATTTAATAAGACCATTGTTTACGGAAGTGATGGATTCCATATCTAAGTGGTTTGTCGGTTCATCCATTAATAGTACGTTGGAACCAAGCATCATCATTTTTGAAAGCATAACACGAACTTTCTCACCACCGGAAAGTACATTGACTTTCTTTAATCCATCGTCGCCCTTAAAGAGCATGCGTCCTAAAAAGCCGCGGACATAAGTAGCATCTTTTTCCGGAGAAAATGGCATCAGCCAGTCTACGATGGTATCGTTACTGTCAAAGTATGCCGTGTTATCTTTCGGGAAATATGAGTTGGAAGTTGTAATTCCCCATTTATAATCGCCTTCGTCCGGTTCCATTTCACCGGCAAGAATCTGGAATAAAGTTGTTGCCGCAATGCCGTAAGAACCAACAAAAGCAATTTTATCATCGTGGCCAACGGTAAAGGAAACATTGTCAAGCACCTTTTCGCCATCAATCGTTTTTGAAAGATTGGTAACGGTAAGAACTTCATTTCCGATTTCGCGGTCCGGTTTAAAGTCAACATAAGGATATTTACGGCTGGATGGACGCAGAGTGTCTAACTCGATTTTTTCCAGTGCACGTTTTCTGGAAGTAGCCTGTTTGGATTTGGAAGCATTTGCACTGAATCGCTGGATAAATTCCTGCAATTCTTTGATTTTTTCTTCCTTTTTCTTATTGGCTTCTTTCATCTGCTTAATCATTAACTGGCTGGATTCATACCAGAAATCGTAGTTACCTGCATAAATCTGCATTTTGCCGTAATCTAAGTCAACGGTATGAGTACATACTTTGTTGAGGAAATAACGGTCATGGGATACTACAATAATTGTATTCTCAAAATCAATGAGAAATTCTTCTAACCAGCGGATGGAGTCCAAATCCAAATGGTTTGTCGGCTCATCAAGAAGAAGAATATCCGGGTTGCCAAATAAGGCACGTGCTAACAGGACTTTAACTTTGTCTGTGTCTGGCAGTTCGCTCATCTGTTTGTAGTGAACTTCCGTGGCAATACCAAGTCCGTTTAATAAGGTGGCAGCGTCAGCTTCTGCTTCCCATCCGTTCATGGTAGCAAACTCGGCCTCGAGTTCACTTGCACGCATACCATCTTCTTCGGAGAAGTCCTCCTTGGCATAAATGGCATCTTTTTCCTTCATGATGTCATACAGTTTTTGGTTTCCTGCGATTACGGTGTCCAAAACAATTTGGTCGTCATATTTAAAATGGTCCTGCTCCAATACGGAAAGACGCTCGCCGGGTCCTAAACTGATTTCACCGGTTGTCGGCTCTAATTCGCCGGAAAGAATTTTCAAAAAAGTAGACTTTCCTGCACCGTTGGCGCCGATGATACCGTAGCAGTTTCCCTCGGTGAATTTAATATTCACTTCCTCGAAAAGCGCTTTTTTTCCGAAACGTAATGAGATGTTACTTGCTTGAATCATAATTTCCTCCATGTTTGTTTCATACTAAAGTTTTTGCCATAAGGCATAACATATCTATTCTATTTTACTAGAAATTCGCTAAATTGCAAGGATTTCTTTACAGTAGCGGAGGAATATGGTACATTTTATCATGCAGAAAAAAGCTGCCGGATGTGCAGCTGGTTAAGAAAGGGAGATGTTATGCCAACGAAAAAACAAAAACAGGCTGTAATCAGACAGCTTTTAATTCCAATATTTTTGATTATTGCGGCGCTTTTGTACCAGCCGGTAAAAGGTCTTTTTGTATCAAAGGAAAAGCCTGTTGAGACAAAAGCGGATGGTGGCAGCCTTACAGTTTCTTATATCGATGTGGGACAGGGGGATGCTACGCTTATTCAAAAGGGAAACTTTAGTATGTTAATTGATGCCGGGAAAAATGAAAAAGGGCAGACGGTTGTTTCTTATCTGAAGAATAAGGGAATTAAAAAGTTAAATATATTAGTGGGAACTCATCCGGACAGTGACCATGTCGGAGGTCTTGATGATGTCATTAACAATATTCAGGTAGACACGGTGTATCTGCCCGAGGCAAAGAAACAGACGAAAACGTACCGGGATGTGGAAAGTGCCTTGAAGAGTGTTAATAAGACAGCACAGATGCCGGAAATCGGAAAGGAATACCGGTTTGAAAAAAATGTGGTAATCCGCTTTTTGGGACCGCTCAAAAATTATAAGGAAGCAAATAATAATTCTTTGGTGGTGCAGCTTGCCTATGGGAAAAACCGCTTCTTATTTATGGGCGATGCGGAAGAAAAAGCAGAAGAGGATATGATAAAAAAGAATTATGACCTCGAATGTGATGTGCTAAAAGTTGGGCATCATGGAAGTTATACGGCAACGGGCGATAATTTCCTTGCGAAAGCGGATCCGGCGTATGCTGTAATCAGTGCGGGAAAGGACAATTCTTATGGACATCCTCACGCGGCTACTCTTGCTAAACTTGAGGATGATGACGTGCAGATATACCGCACGGATACGATGGGAACGATTGAAGCAGTTTCAGATGGAAATCAGATTCATATGGAAACGGAGAAGGGTAAAACAAACGAATAGTTGATTTGAGTTTCCCCATTTTTCAAACCGCTATCACTTGAAACCCAATCCAGCAAAGC
>ERZ808240.2894-NODE-2894-length-17801-cov-7.188268_pt1 | contig 17801 bp, 20 predicted proteins | sample MGYA00521084_ERZ808240 | MGnify/ENA primary metagenome ERZ808240 (study PRJEB31516, sample SAMN03275571) | gut metagenome | biome: mammalia-associated habitat; material: feces | host: Papio cynocephalus | place: Kenya | collected 2012-08-06 ... | reverse complement strand
GATTGGCGGAAATGTCTTGTGGCGCAATAGATTTTGGGCTGGTCAGTAGACATTACTTAAATGCTTATTTTGATACATGGAAAGATGGAAAGACAGAGTATTCCAAGCAGGCATTTTCTAAAGACAGGCAGCGGATCAAGCCGGAATCTTTGATATGTACCCAGTTTTCTGGACACCGATATGAGACCATGGCTGTAAAGAGTCTCGTGGAGTACCAGGTGCATTTTTATGCTTGACGAAGCCCCGGAGTTCCATGGCGTTGGTGACGGTCTCGATGCGCTCCATGAGCCTGAATGCCAAGGGAATGAGGATGGCGTTGGCGGCTTTCAGGCACTTGACCAAGCTGACCTTCTTGTTCACCCCAATGCCTCTAACCCGCTGAGCCAGGGAGATTTCCCGGTATTCTCGCTGGATGTCCCGGATGTAGCGCAGGGGCAAAGAAACCCCAGTTCTGCGTTAAGCAAGACTGGGGTTTCTCGACAGGCTGAGGAGCCGGATTTCTCCGGCTCCCCTGGTGTAAGAAGGTTGGATGATTATTGAAAATGAAGGGGCAGCGAGAAAAAATGGGCATAGCTGTCCAGCCGATAGTCCGCTTCCGACACATCCTGGCGAAGCTCGGAGCCGCGGTAGCCCACGACCGTCCCGCCGGCGGCCTTCCCCGCCCGGATCCCCACCGGCGAGTCCTCCACGATCAGGCATTCCTCCGCTCTGGCGTTCAGAAGCCTCATCGCAGTCTGATAAGGCTCCGGATCCGGCTTGCGCCTTCGCACCATGTCCCCGCCGATCACCACGGGGAAGAAATCCGTCAGGCCAAGCCGCTGAAGAGCCGCCTCGATCAGATAGGTGCTGGTGGAGCTGACTAGGGCCAGGGGGATCCCCATTTCACGGAGCCTTTCCAGCACCCTGGTCAGACCCGGCATTGTCCGCAGATTTCCATTCACATAGGTATTGCCCTGGGATTTCCGATAGGCCTGAAATTCCTCCAGGGAAACCTTTGTACTGGCTCGCTTCAGAAATTCCGCCACCATTGCGGCATCATTGACCCCCGGCAATCTCCGCTTTTCCGCTTCGCTCAGGATCACCCCATAGTGCTCCAATGCCCGGGAAAGATATCCGGCGTTGCTCAACTCGGTATCTGCGATCACCCCGTCAAAGTCAAATAGGGCAAAGCGGATCTCTCTCATGCCAGCAGCTGTCCGGCGGCATCCCGGATGTAAGCGATGTCCTCCGGCGACAAATCCGCGAAATCGCTGTTCTCCATGGAGCAATTGGAGTCCTGGACATACATCATCTTGGTATCCTTCTGGGTGATGGAGTAGAACCAGCATTCCTTGGGCACGTTATAGACCTTTCCCGGCTCCATGGGGGTCAGGACAATATCCCGGAAAGCCCCATTTTCCCGCTCCGCTGTGATGAGAATGGCCTTTCCCGCGCTGAGGATAAACTGCTCGTCTGTGGAATGGTGAACCTCCAGGTGGGCGATGCCGGAAAGATCGTTGTCCGGCTTCCAGTTTTTGATGCTGACCAGCCACTTGTCATTCTTGTAAACGCACAGGATTCCCTCCGCGTTGTTTTCATACACATCCGGTTTTTTCATAAAAATTCCTCCTTATAGTTCCGTTCTTCCCGCAATGGCCGTTCCGTATCCGAAGGCACCCTCCAGGGCGCACACGCCCGCGGCGAAAGCGGCACCCGCATCCATCGCCCGGCGCAAAAGCGCGGCGTTCTTCTCCGGAGTACCCTCCAGCAGCGCGCCGGTTTTGGATGATTCCAGCAGGCAGCACAGGAAAGCCGCAAAATAGCTGTCCCCGGCACCCATGGTGTCAATGACATCCTCGGCGTGAACGGCCTGGGCATAAGAGAAACTGCCGTTGTACAAAACGTAGGAGCCATCCTCGCCGATGGTACCCAGCACCACCGGCACGCCCAATGCTGCGGCCTTTTTCATTTCCGCCTCCCGTTTTTCCGGGGTCAGATGCGCGCAGGACATCAGGGCGATCTGAATGTGGGGACAGACCTGTTTCAGATATTCGTCCGTCCAGCGTGTGGAGAAGTCATAGGCAATGGACACACCGGTGGACGCGAGCATCGGCAAGTCCGCCTCGATGTAAGAATTCAGATTGGTATAAATCACCTGAAAGCCCCGGATATAATCCAGATCCTCCCGAGTAAAGGCGTAGGGCTTCTCCTTCGCAATGCCGCCCTTGTTGCTTCCCAGGAAAACCCGGTCGCTGTTTTTCAGGGTCACAAGCGCGAAGCCGTTCTCGCCTTCAAACACACGGCTTCTGCTGTAATCCACCCCTAGGGTGTCCAGAATTTTCTGGTTATAGGCCGCCACATCGTCGTTTCCGAATTTCCCCAGATAGGCTGCCTCCATACCGTTGAGCCTTACATAGGCGCAGGTATTCACGCACTGGCCGCCGGGGTACATTTTCCCACGGGATAAGTATTTATCGCAGACATTGTCGCCAATGGCTATAATCTTGGCATGTTTCACTTGCTGCTTCCTTCCCGAATCAATACGCGACCTTCCACATATACCGGCGGGTAGACAGCGGATGCTTCCGGGTCTCAGCCAGCTCGTGGTTGTAGATGGGATAGACGTTATTGAACAGGGAGTGGTTGAAGTAGTCCACCACGGAAGGATCGATCACGCTCAGCCCCAGTTCCTTGGCATCCAGCACCTCAACGCGCTTGGCGTAGGTCTTCAGGAACTTCAGTGCCCGCTCATCCAGTGTCCGGGTGGGGCCTTCGGATATCTGAATCATAAAGGGTCGATTGGCATCTGTGATCTCGAATGGCCCGTGGAAGAATTCACCGGTGTGAATACTGCTGGAATCCAGCCACTGCATTTCCATAAAGATGCAGATGCTCTCCATGTAGGCCGCGCCGTAGCCCGCGCCGGAACCCATGGTATAGATCACGCTGTCATCCGCGTATTCCTGGGCAAACGCCTTCGCACGCTGGGCGACCATTTTCCGGGCATTGCGGACGACCGTGGTAATTCTGTCCAGACCCTCATAGAACTTGTCATAATGGACATAGCCGGCAGTCTGGTTCAGCAGCTCAACGGCCACCCGCATGGCGCACAGGGTCTTTTCGCCGGAATAGTCGATGTCTCCGGCCAGATGATCCGGGGAATTGTCAAACTCGTAGCAGATCACATAATCGCCGTACTGCACAATCTCAGATTCTTCCAGCCAGGTCAGGATGATCACCGCCGCGCCCATCTGCTTGCCGAGCTTCGCCGCGGCGATGGTCTCCGGCGTATTGCCCTTGTGACAGGACAGACAAATGACGGAGTTGCTTCCGAAGTCCCTGGGTGTCGCGTGGACAAACTCATTGCTGCTGATGAGGGCGCACTTGATGCCTGCGGACTCCCGCTCCATGAAGGTCTTCGCGCTGTACAGCGCGCCCCAGGAACCGCCGCAGCCCACATAGTACAGCGACTTCACACCGCCCTCGCCCGCTTTATCCGCCAGAATGCTCTCGATGATCTGCTGAATGTCCTTTGCCTTGTAAATCATTGTTGTGTCCTCCAAAAATCAAAAATAGGGATCGAATTGCTGAATGATTCGGGTCGCCCGCTCCTTGCCCCGGCGCATACAGGCGGGGATGTCCTCGCCCAGGCTCAGTCCATAGGTAAAGGCGGCGATGTAGCTGTCGCCCGCGCCTACGGTGTTCACCACCGGCACCAGCTCCGCCGGCTGCTCATAAAACCGTTCTCCATCGTAGGCCAGGCTTCCGTGCTCGCCCAGCATGGCAATGACGCACTTCGTGCCCTTCGCCTGGGTCTTCTTCATAAATTCTCGGATGTACCCGTCGTTCCGGTCATAGGAGAAGAAGGCGTAATCCAGATAGGGCAGCAGCTCGTCATTGGATGCCTGCTCCAGACGCTTGGAAAAGTCGTAGACCCAAATCTGGCCCGGAAGCTTGGTGTCCGCGATGTAGCGGCCCATTTTTGCCCAGCGTTCGCAGTAGACGATGTCAAACTGCCGGATAAAGCCTAGGTCCTCGGCGGACAGCTGGATTTCCTCCATGGCGTTTCCCTCGAAATGCAGGTGCTTTTTATCGCCGTCCACAATGTCCATGGTGGCCATGCCCGTGGGTCGATCCACCCGCCTGAGCACCCGCAATGGGATCTCCCGCCTTTTCAGCTCTTCCTCCAGTGCCAGGGCGAACACGTCGTTGCCGAGGATGGTCATTTCCGTCACGTCTCCGCCCAGGTGGCGGTAATTGAAGGCAAAATCGATGCTGTTCCCGGTCAGATAGTACCGGTTCAGCTTGTAATACACGTCGATGCAGTTATCCGCCAGGGCAATCGTTCTTTTCATGCTCCCTCCCCCATGATATAAACCATGTATTTCCGGTTCTTGATGCCATCGTATTCGCAAAAATAGATATCCGCCGCGCTGCCAAGCTTGGCCTTTCCCTCCAGCACCGGGAACACGCAGTGATTTCCGGTCAGCATGGACTTGATATGACCCGGCGTATTGCCGCCGATGGTGCCGTAGGAGCGCAGATAGTGGTTGTGATGATAGGGGTAATCCTCAGGAGCCAGCCGATCCATCGCTTCCATCAGATCCGTTTCCACACAGGGAAGGCTCTCATTGACGGTAATACCGGTGGTGGTATGCTCGGTGATAACATAGCCGATCCCGCTGCGGATGCCGCTCTCGGAAACCGCGGTGCGAACCGCGTCCGTAATTTTTAGGATCTGGAACTCCTGGGAAGCGCAGATGGTGATCTCCTTCAGAAAGCATTTCATGGCTTATCCCTCCTTCTTCAGAAATCGCATGGCGTTCCGATAGCAAAGCTTTTCCATGGTCTGCCTGGAAAAGCCCAGGCTTTCCAGCCCCCGCAGGCTGCGAACCGGGCGGATTCTGGGACTGTCAGAGCCAAACATCAGCTGATCCGCCAGATTGTGTTCCACCCAGAACTGCCCCATGTCCTCCCGGAACACCTTGTGATAGATCTGGTAGGGGCCGTCAAAATTCATCAGTGCCGTATTGGCGTAGAGATTCGGGTACTTGAGCAGCAGTGCCGCCGTCTCCTGCACCCAGGGCCAGCCCATGTGCGCCAGACACATATTGACCGTGGGATAGGAACTGACCACCGGCTCAAAATCCACCGGGCGGCAGTATTTCGCCAGCGCGTCCGGCTCCAGACACAGTCCCGCCTGGAAGACGATGGGCTTGCCCAGTTCCCGGCAGACCTCATACAGCGGTGTCAGTCGGGGGTCGTCCGGGTACAGACCCAGCCGGGCGGTATTGAGATACAGGCCTACCAGACCCAGCTTCTCAAAGGCCTCCCGCAGCCTGCCTTTCGCCCCTTCCCTTCTGGGATCCACGCTGGCAAAGCCCCAGAACAGCTCCGGGTCGTAGGCCGTCAGCCGGGCAATCTGCTCATTGGAAATGGAGGCCGTCCCTGTCTGGGCGGAGCAGTCCTCCGGCAGCAGAAAGACGTGGGCGATCTGTGCCAGCGCGTACTGCTTTTTCAGCAAATCAATGGGGGTCTGGCTCATCAGATGGTAGTTCATCTCGTCGCAGCGTTTCCGAAAGGCTCCTTTGTCCCGGCAGATGGGTTCATACAGTGCCGGGCGGATATGGGTATCGATTACCATTTCTGTCATTCCTCCCCGGCACCCCGGCGCATAAGCTCCCGGTTGCGCAGATACAGCTCCCGGAACAGCGGATAGGTGTCCGCGTACAGCCGGTGATTTTCCAAATTCGGCTCCAGCACCGTCCCCTTCGGAAGAGCCTGGCGCAAAGCCCCGAAGTTATCCAGCCGTCCGCAGCCCACCGCCGCCATCATAGCGTCGCCGAAGGCAGAGCACTGGTAATTTTCCGGAATGGTAATGGGCATTCCCACCATGTCGCAGACGATCTGCATCCAGGTTCGGTTCTGGGTACCGCCGCCGGCGGTGATGATCCGCTGGGGCGGAAACCCCATTTCCGAGAACAGCACCAAGTGCTGATAGACCGAATAACCTACCGCCTCCAGCGCGGCCCGGTTGATATGCGCCCGGGTATGACCGCCCTTCAGGCCAAAGAGCATTCCGGTGGCCTGGGGATCCTGAATGGGACTGCGCTCTCCGTAAATGTAGGGCAGCATGATCAGCCCGTCGCAGCCGGGCCTGACCTGCGATGCCTCTCTGGCCATAATCGCGTAGGCGTTCTCCCCGCCGCCGCTCTGGGCGGCGTATTCTCCGGCGTACAGGGTGTCCCGAACCCAGCGGGTCAGCGTACCCGCCGCGTTGGTGCCGTCGCCCAGGCAGAAGGTTCCGGGAACCGTATAGTCCTTGCCGCCCTTGATGGAGCCGTTTCCGTTGGGCGAGACAAAGCAATCCGCGAACCGATCCACGCAGTAGTAGAAGAACATGGAGGAACCAAACTGGAAAAACGCGGTACCCGGCTCCACCAGTCCGACGCTGACCGCCTCGGAGGTGGAGTCGCCGGTTCCGGTGATCACCGGCGTTCCCTCGGCAAAGCCGGTCTCCAGTGCTGCCTGGCGGGTGACTTTGCCCACCACCTCCGTGGAGACCGCCGTCCGGGCGATCTGATCCGGCCGGCAGTACAGGCCGCAGGTCTCCTCGTTGACGGTGCCGTCCCTGTTGTAAAGCGGCCGGAAGGAGCCTTTTGCCAGGAATTGATCGATCACATATTTTCCGCTGAGCTTCGCGGTCAGGTAGGAGCTTCCCGTCAGAAATTTGCTGGTTCTGGCGTACACCTCCGGCTCATGTCGGCGGATCCAGAGAATCTTTGTCGCCGTGTCCCCGGTACAGATAGGGTGGCCAAAGAGCCGCTCTACGGTTTCCTCTCCGTAATACTCCGTCAGCCACTGAATTTCTTCCCCGGCGCGGGAATCGATGCCGTACAGGATTGCCGGACGCAAAGGCGCGCAATTCTCGTCCACGGGCAGGCAGTCCGTGCCTAGTGCACTGACACCGACGCAGGCGATTCTCTCCGGCGGGATGCCGGTGCTTTCCAGAAGCTTGTGGGACAGGATGCAAAGATCCCTCCACCAGACGGCCTCCGCGTCCTGCTCAAACCAGCCGGGCTTGGGATTTTCCATGCCGTGGGGCGTTGACGCGTCGCCGACCACCCGGAAGTTTTCGTCCAGAAGAATTCCTCGGGAGGAAAAGGTACCGATATCGATACCGACAAAATACCGTTCCATAAGTGCGCCTCTCACCGTCCGGCCCGGATATCCGCCATGATATCCATAAAGCTGCTGACCCGGTCCTTTTCTACCCGACCCGTCAGGCTGCCGCCGGTTTTGAAGGCAGTACCCATGCACACCGCGTCGCAGTACCGGAGCTTCTCCCGTACGTTGTCATGGCGGCAGCCGGTGTTGCAGAAGACCGGCACATTTCTGGGCTTGGCCACGGAATAGACCTGCTCCAGGATGCTGTCGTCCGGCTCGCTGCCCGCCGCCGCACCGGATACGCACAGGCCGTCGGCAAATCCGCCGAACATAATGGATTTCGCCACCGTCTTGATGTCCCTGGGGACCAGGTAGGTGTCCGCTTCGGGATTGACCTTGAACAGCAGCTTAAAGTCCTCGATTTCCAGTGCCTTCCGGCGGCGCACCGCCTCGCCGTTATTGGAGGCGTACAGGCCGTACTCGCCCATGTAGGCACCGGAGAAGCAGCTTCTTCCGAATTTCGCCCCGGTCCCCGCGCCCAGTTCAATGGTGGCAATGGGATTTTTCACCACGTTAACGCCAAAGGGTACCCGAATTTCCGACCTCAGCGTACCGATAATATAGGCCATGGCGGAGATCACGGCAATATCTGCCACCGGCTGATAGGGCAGACTGAACTCATTGGCAAAGAGAATGCCGTCCACGCCGCCCGCCTGCAAGGCTCTCAAATCCTCCCCTGCATGGTCAAGGACGGCGTTCAGGCTTCCGCAGAAGCCCGGATCACCGGGCAGAGCCTCCAGGTGCAGCAGCGCAATAATGGGCTTCTGCACCCCAAACATATCATGAATCCACATATATAAAACCTCCGGTAAAATCAGTTCAGCTCATGCGTATTGGCTCGGAGCCAGGCGACCGTATCATCGATGGCCTTGTCCGGGTCGCAGTAGTATCTGCGGTCGCAGATCTCAAAGGAGCAGGTACCCGTGTAGCCCTGGGCAAGCAAGTCCTCGTAGTATTGCTTCATGGGGAAGTCCCCGTCTCCGGGTACCGTATGTCCCCGGTCGTTGAAATGCACATGCCGGAGCTTATCTCCCAGATTCCGGAAATAATCGGCGACGGTTTCCCCGGCGTAGGTCATCTGATCCATATCCACCATGCCAACCACCGCGGGAGAGCCGATCTCCCCGATCATCCTGGCAAGATCGCTACTGGTGATAAGCACATTGGTAGTCGTCACCTTCAGCTCCTCCAGCAGCAGCTTCACGCCCTTGCGCTCAGCATAGGCGGCCAGGGTACCCACGCTGTCCCGGCAATAGTTCCAGGCATCCTCCCTGGGCATGTCAAAGTAGCCGAAGCCGGTGCTGATCTGCACCGCCGGGCATTCCAGAAACTGGGCGGTGTCCACCGCCCGCTGATAATAGCGGATGCTGGATTCCCGCGTCAGCGGATTCTGGGTGCAGAAGTTCACCGGATACACGCAGTTCTCTGGGGTCATGGCCATCACCTTCAGATTGTGACAGCGAATGCTCTTGTCTAGCTCCAGCAGGCTTCCCAGGGAATAGTCAAACAGATTCAGCTGGGGCGCGCAGCAGTAAAGATCAATGCTGTCAAATGGGGAACGCTCCACCTTATCCAGGAATTTCTCGATGGGGTAGCGCAGATAGTGATAATTCATCGGAGCAAGCTTCATTATTTTCTTCCTTTCCGCTCAAAACTTTTCTCAGGCCCACAGCACATTCCGGATAAAATCGACATACCGATCCGTCGCCGCATCCGGATCCACAAAATAATCCCGGCTGCACATTTCGCAGGAGCACCAGCCGTCATAGCCCCAGTTTTTCAGGGTGTCGTAGTATTCCTTCATGGGCAGTCCGCCGGTGCCGGGGATGGTATGATTCAGGTCACTGAAATGGACGAAGCCGTAACGGCGGCCCAGATTTTCTATATAGTCGGTGATGTGTTCGCCTGCCTGGGCCATCTGATCCGTATCGGACAGGCCAATCAGGTTATCGGCACCCACATCGTCCAGAAACTTCCGAAGTTCTTTGCTGGTTATAATCAGATTTGTAGTGGTCTTTTTGCAGGTTTCCAGAAAAATGGATACGCCCTTCCGCTTTGCGTAGGCGCAGAGGCTTTGCACCGCTTCCGTCTGCCGCTTCCACGCACTCTGCCGGTCTTCGTCGAAGTAGCCGGAGCCTGGGCAGATCTGGATATGGGGACACTCCAGGAACTGAGCCGTATCGATCATCCGCTGATAGTAACGCTGGGTGGATTCCCAGGTTTGCAGATCCGCGGCCGCCAGATTCACCGGATAAACGCAGTTTTCCGCGGTCAGAACATAGGGGTTCAGATGTCTGTCCCGGATATCCCGATCCAGCTGAATCAGATCACTTAAGGCGTAGTCAAAGGGATTCAGCTGGGGCGCGGTGCAGTAAATGTCGATGCCGTCCAGCTCGCAGCGTTCCATTTTGTCCAGGTACTTCCGGATGGGATACCGGAGATAGTGGTAGCTCATCAATGTAAATTTCATTTGCCTGCCTCCTTAAGCACTTTAGAAATCCCAGGGCGAGCCGACACCCGCCCTGGGACATAGGGGGAATGGAAATCATACTGAACTCCAATTAAAATCTTTGGAAAAGATTTTAATTGCCCGAAGGGCAAGGAGTTCCTATGAGACTTGTTTTGTGATTTCCTTCCTTATAAATCACAAAACAGGCAGTACCTTCATGCAATGCCTTCCTGATTAAAATCAAATATTTTAATCAGGAAATAGTATCAGATGATCACGCTGGCCAGCGCGAAGGCGACTACGCAGTCAACCACCGCCATGGCCACGGAAGGCAGCAGATAACTGGTATTGAAGACATACTTGCCGATCTTGGTAGTGCCGGCAGTATCGAAGGCAATGGCCGCCAGGCTCTCGGAAGCCGCGGGGATCAGGAAGTGAGAACCGATGACCACCCAGCCTGCCAGCAGCACGGGGGTGCTGATGCCCAGCGCAAGTCCCAGGGGGATCACGATGGCGGTGGTAGAGCCTTGAGAGGTGGTGATATTGCCTACCAGGTAGCAGGCGATGATGAACACCCAGGGATACTTATTGGTGAACTGAGCCACCACACTGGTCAGGAACTCAGACTGGGAGCCGATGAAAATATTCACCATCCAGCACAGGCCGAGAACGATCACTGCGGCGAACACGCCGGAACGGAACACGGGGCTATCCAGAATGGCATCCGGCTTCTTGTCCATGAAGATGCAGATCACAGCCGCGGCCATGAGCATGACGATCTGGATGATGTCGGTCATGCCCATCGCGCTGCCGTTGCTCAGAACGGGCCGCAGGGACTTTACAACGCCCAGCAGGACGATGGCGACCATGGCCACCAGGAACACCACCACGGACAGCTTGGACTGCTTGCTGTACTTGGAAGTATCCACGATCTCATCCTTGGGTTTATTCTTCAGCACCAGCGTGCCGTCCGCGATCCGACGCTGGAACTCAGGATCGTCCGCCAACTCCTTACCCTTCTTGAGCATCACAAGGCCGGAGGCCAGGGAGCCAAGCAGGGTCGCGGGAATGACGACCAGCAGAACCTTGACCATGTCCACGCTGCCTGCCTCTTCCAGAAAGCCGACCAACGCGGCAGTGGCGGCGGCCAGAGGCGTGCCGCAGACGGCGTTCTGGCTGGAGACCACGGAAGCGGCAATGGGACGCTCAGGACGGATGCCGTTCTCAATGGCGATCTCGTTGATGATGGGCAGCAGGCTCCACAGAATGTGGCCGGTGCCGCAGCAGAAGACGAAGACCCAGCTGACGATGGGTGCCAGAATGGTAATGGACTTGGGATGCTTTCTCAGGATCTTTTCCGCCAGCGCGACCAGGTAGTCGATACCGCCGGCCGCCTGCATTGCGCCGCCAGCAATGACCACGCACAGGATGATCCGCAGTACGGTCAGGGGAGGATCCGAAATGGGAGCCTTGAAAATGAACGTGAAGATGAATGCGCCGATACCACCGGCCAGGGTAAGAAATACGCCGCCCTTGCGAACGCCCCATGCGATGAGGAGCAGCAGAATGACAAGCTCGATCCAGAACATATGAGCCCTCCTAAATTAATTTCTTTCGGAAAGGATCCGTCCGAGTTCATGACGCTCCCGGGATCAGGCTTTCCATTTTTCCGTTTCGAGAATCCGTGCGCACATTCTCATACAAGCAATTTCTTCCGTCTCAGCCGTGTATTGTTCTGTCTTGGAACGTATTGCTTTGTATTACTCTTGCATTATAATGAACAAACCGTGAATTGTCAATTCCCTCTCGGAAAATTCGGAATATTGCAAAAAACTGGTAATTCATTTTTGTTGTTTTTAACATATCAAATACAATATAATACATTTACGGGCAAAAGAAAACCGTGTCCGAAGCTCGGACACGGCAATTCTATCAAACTCTCAGCTTCAGCTTATCGCCGACGCACAGCTGCTTGGCAAGGTGGCGCACGGTGCCTGTGGCATCCTCCGCCACGCTCTCGATCCGCAGCAGCGGATAGCCCTTGGAGACCTCCAGGTACTTCGCCTCCTGGGAATTGGCAAAGACGATATCCACCGTTTTCACGGATTTTGTGAACCGGATTCCCTTTTTCTTGTCCAGCAGCTCATACATGGACTTGTCCGACAGATCCTCGTTCATCAGGAACAGAAAGTCCTCGGTGAACTTGGTTGTCTCCAGCAGCAGCGGATGGCCGTCCGCGTAGCGGATCCGCTCGATGACCAGGATCTGAGAATCCTCCGGGATCCCCAGCTTGGCCGCCTCCTTCTCCGAGGCCAGCTCAATGCTCCGGCGGATCGTCTTCCCGCCGGGGACGCAGCCCATTTCCCGGCACATCTGGGAAAAACCAACCACGCCGTTCAGGGGGCGCTGCAGCTTCTCCTCCGCCACGAAGGTACCCTTTCCGGAGCGGCGTTCCAGATACCCCCTCTGGGACAGGGCATCCAGTGCCTTCCGAACCGTCACCCGGCTCACATGATAGGTATCCACCAGTTCGTTTTCCGTTGGCAGCTTGCTGCCGGGGGCAAGGGTTCCATTGTCAATTTTCTCCGCCAACAGGTTTTCCAGCTGGCGGTACAGCGGCTCCGCGCTGTCATTGTTCAGCACCGTCTGGCTCAAAACTGCCCCCTCCTTTTCCGTTAACTACGCTCACATTATATTCCAGATTGGCAAAAAATGCAAGCCGGAATCCCCATATCCGGCACAGAAAATCACATAGATGCCTGATATGCCGCCCGCTCTCCGGCATAAAGCCCCAATTCCCTCCCCCGCCTCGGCAGCCGACAAAGCCGGCTCCGGAAAGCGCGCGGGCATTTTGCGATCAACCAATCGGGATTTCAAGAGGAAGCTTTTGGGGTTTCTTATTCACAGCCGACTTCGTCCCGCCATTTTCAATCACCTGCCGCAACACGTCAGATACGAAGAAAAAGCAACGTGATAACCGAACATTGTTGATAAGATCATCGTCTGGTGCCATGGTGTCATCGATAGGATTGATACCGTTTCTGTGCCAACGCAAGGAACTGAGTAAGGGCGTAGAAGACAGCCCTTTCAAAGTCCATCTCCATAAAGCTCCTTCCGACCGGACAATCGTGGAAATCGCGGAACCTGTACTTCCACGCACTATGTCCGGGTAGATTTTCTGGAACAGGTTGTTCTCGGAGAAATCAAGCGCCTTACCAAGTATGCCGTCCGCTATGAGGACGAATTTTTGAAGGCGGTTATGGGCAGCACCCAGAAAACCGCTGAATCCGAGTGTAAGCGGAAGCAAAAGGAACTTTCCGCTGCCAGAGCCAGAGACGATGAACTGGACGGCCTTTTTGAGCGAATCTATGAGGACAATCTTTCCGGCAAGCTGTCAGATGAACGCTTTTCCAGAATGTCCCAGCGCTACGAGGCGGAACAATCAGAACTCAAGGAGCGCATGAAATCCCTCCGCATGGAAATTGAGAAACTGGCAAGTGAATCTGTCTCCACGGATATGTTTCTCTCCATTGTCCGCAAATACACCCGTGCCAAAAAGCTGACACCTCGGATGCTGAATGAGCTGGTCAACCACATCGAAGTTCACCAGGCCGAAAAAATCGACGGTGAGTGGGTCCAGAAATTGACCATCCACTACAACTGCGTTGGAGCCTTATTTATCCCCGACACAGAAGCACTGCCCGCCCCAGAGGTGACAGTCAATACCCGCAGAGGTGTGTATGTTACCTACGAACCTGCTCAAAATGAGTAGCAAAAAAGCGAGTGTTCTCATAGGACATCAAATCCTATAAGAACACTCGCAGTGGTGGGCGAGGCGGGACTTGAACCCGCACGTCCGCAGTGAACACTAGAACCTGAATCTAGCGAGTCTACCAATTCCACCACTCGCCCATATAAGCGCCGTCTCTCGACGACTCGCTTATATTAACACAGGTTGGGGAATTTGTCAATATTATTTTTGACTTTTTTACCCTTTTTATTGCGCTTCCGCCGGCATGAGATAGCTGCTGACGCAGTACAGGGTCTGGCCGTTGTATTCCACCCGTGACCAGCCCACGTCCCGGTTGATGCCGGTTCGGGTGACGACCTCGCCGTTTTTCAGCGACGCGACCACCACGCAGTCCGGGTCCTCCACGCTGGGCAGCGACCGCAGATTGACCTCCACCTTGGCGGTGACGAGATCGTTCGTATCCTCAAATTGGGTCTGAATGCCGTCGTCCTCCGGCTGGGTGGGAAGCTCACCCTCGCCCACCGGCGTCAGATAGCTGGTCACGGCGTAGCAGGTCTCCCCCTTGTATTCCAGCTTCGACCAGCCGTTGTCGCTGATACCGACACAGGTGGCAACGTCGCCGTTTTTCAGCTGGGCGATCACCTCGGCGTCCTCATGCTCCACGCTGGGCAGCTTGCGCAGGTTCACCACGTCCTTGGCGGTCACCTCCTGGTTCACCGGAGTGAAGGCCGTCTTGATGCCGTCCTCCCCTGCCTCACCGGCTGCGTCCGCCGAATAATTCAGGTCGGTGGTCAGGTAGCTGCTCACGGCATAATAGGTGTTTCCGTTGAAGATGACCTTCGACCAGCCGCTGCTGCTTACGGCGATGCGCGTCGCGATCTCGCCGTTTTTCAGGGTGTAGAGCACCGTGCTGTCCGTGTCCTGACTGGGAATGTCACGGAGGTTGGTCTCTACCTTGGCGGTCACCTCCTCGTTGACCTGGGTAAAGTCCATCAACGCTTCCACATCCGGGAAGGCTTCCGCCGGGGGCGTCTCGTCCTTGGGCTTTTCCACCCCGTCGTAGCCGAAATAGGCCACGTTCATGTCCACCGGCCGGGAAATGCCCGGGACGCTTCCCTCCATGGTGTACTGCCACATCTGGTGCTCGCCGGTATAGCTGGAGGTATGCACCGCCGGGTCGGCATCGCCGGGGAACTGCGCTACCCAGATCTTATAATTTTTTTCAATGCGGGAGGTCTCCCACAGGGTCTCGTCCTGAAGCTCGTTTTTCGCGGCATAGAACATACCCTCGTAGCCCCGCTGCTCGATGCGCTTCAGGAAGGCCAGAGCGATGTCCGTCCGCTCCGTTTTGGACATACCGTACTGGCGGCTTTCCATGTCGGTAAAGCCCTCGCAGTCGTAGACCACCGGATAGGTAATGGGATACTGGGCGATGAAATCCGCCGTCCAGTCGGCTTCCTCCACGGCTTCCTCTTCGGAAATGGCGGTGGAAAAAAAGTACACGCCCAGCTTGACACCGTTTTTCTCCGCTTCCTGAAGGTTGTACCGGGCGTTGGAATCGGGAGAAATCTCCCCCTCCGCCATTCCCCGCATTCCGACCCGCACCATGGCAAAGTCCACCCCGGACGCGGCGGTCTCCGCCCAGCGGATGGTACCCTGATATCGCGCCACATCGATACCATAGGTGGTCTCATCGGTTTCCTTGGTGGTGCGCTTGGGCTTGCCCTGGCAGCCGCCCAGAAGTCCCGCGATCATGACGGCGCACAATATAAGCGCCAGAATCTTTTCAATTTTCTTCATCATAAGCGTTACCCTTTTCTTTCTTGGGTTATGCTTAGGGTATCACAAATCGGGAAAAAAGTCTACCCTTGAAATGTAAACGGCGCGTGGGCAATGTTTTCCTGCCGAAAAAAGAGAAATGCGGAAAAGTCTTGATTTTTTAGGCAACCGCTGATATAATGACCGGGAATCAAAAAGCTATGGAGATGTACCCAAGCGGTTGAAGGGTCCGGATTCGAAATCCGGTAGGCGGGTTCTGCCCGTGCTGGGGTTCGAATCCCCACATCTCCGCCATCTCCCTTTGCAGTCATTGATACAATGGCTGCAAAGGGAGACTTTCTTTTTTGTGCGTATTCTATCAGAAATATGACGTTTTCCGAACTTTTTTGCCTATCTTCTTGCCTTCTATAGGTATACGATGATAAGTATAACAAATATAACCACTATATTCACAATGGATTGCATAAGAAATTATTAAGATTTTCCTTAGAACAGATTTACTTTTTTTAGTCGATCATGGCAAGGCTGCGGTCCGCAGTGTTCATCATACCGATGATATACGGGTTTTGGGGAACGGAGAAAGAAAGCCCATTGTACGCCAGCGTTGCCTTGGTGCCACGGTAATCCTTTTCGATTAGCATGAGCAGCTCACCGAAAATTTTGCTCATGTTGCCACGGTTGATCTCATCGATAATGCTGTGTTCTTGCTATGTTGCTTGTGATGTTTGTATTACGCTCTCTGAACAAACAAACACAACCCTCTAAAAGTAAAATTGGGGGTTGGCACATGGGATATCCCACGATATAATGAAGCCATCCCAAAGGAAAGGGGGGCTAAACAAATGCCTACCGATCGCGAATCCAGCGAAGTCAAAAAGTCAATGGCTTATGACTTGATCCAGATCATCGAAGAGAGGCAGAGAAAGAAACCTACACCGCCGAGGAAATAAAGGAGCTCATAAAGGTCTATATTTCCACAACCACCGCGAAGTAACCGGAGGAGAGCGGGCAACCGCCCCAACTCCCGAAAGGGGGGGCAGAGAATGGCAGACAGCCAGGCAAAAGCGTCATGGGAAAAAGAAAATGTGCTGAAAGTGCTTGTAAAGGTCAATAAGAACCAGAACCCGCAGTTATTCGACCTGTTGCAAAAAGCTGATAGCAAATCGGGTTTAGCCCGTGAGCTTATGAGCAAAGCAATCAAAGGCAAATAAAAAAGTCCGTGCAGATGCGGCAACACCTGCACACCCCAAAAAATTTTTAAAAAAAGTAGAATTTTTGGTTTACAATACTTAGCAAGTATGCTATAACATAGGCAAGTATGGGCGCCGGCCAACTCCGAAAGGAGAGAACGCCCATCATTAAAGGTAAGGGCGACTATTTGCTGGATGCAAAAGGAAATCAGCGCAATCTTGAAGCAGAAATTTCGGGATATGTTCAGGACGATAACTTGCGTAAGACAATGGATTGTGCAAGAACGACGGAGAAAAACCGTGGCAGAGTGGAAACCAGGACCGCCTATACCACAAGTGACATTGCATGGCTATACGGAAAAGAAAAGTGGAAAAATCTTAACTGTATAGGTGCGATCAAGACAGAATTCGAGAAAAACGGAAGGAAAAGTGAAGAATGGCACTGTTACATCTCCAGCCGTAAACTCACGGCGGCGGAGTTGCTTTGTCGTGCCCGAATGGAGTGGGCAGCAGAAACCATGCACTGGCTGCTGGATGTTCATTATAGTGAAGATTACTGCCGTATTCAAAATAGGACGATTTTGGAAAATTGATTTCCGTGACCCCGGGGAAGCCGTCCTTGCTTATCATGATATCATGAATGGGGGCGATGCCAATCGGAAAGACAAGTTCCGAAGTCAAAAACCGTTGGAATGCAAAAACCTACAAGCGCTATCAAATAAGCCTCAGGAAAGACGAAGATTCCGAAATAATCGAGTTCGTGGAATCCGTAAAGGATCGCATACGACCGAGTGAAATTTTCCGAATCGGTGCAGAGCAATTAAAAAAAGAGGGACGGTAACAAAGAAATGACCGCCCCCGGCAAAGGAAGCGGCCAGTGAGACCCCATAAAATTCTGTGTAATCGACGAATTCTGGCAGCATAAAAACCGGGGAAGATCATGCCTGAGGTCACGGTATGGCAGAACCGACCGCTGGAAAGCGTCTATCCCTTCATCTTTATGGACGCGATCCATTACAAGGTCAAGGAGGATCACAGATATGCGACGAAGGCGGCCTATGTGGTTCTTGGCATCACCATGGATGGCCGTAAGGACATTCTCGGTGCGTGGATCGGGGAGCATGAAAGCAGCAAATTGGGGCAAAGAAACCTCTGAACAAATCGTCTTCGGCTGTGAGCGGATCTTTTTCCCCGGCCGTGCAGCTCCGGAAGCGGGAAATATTGCGCAGCCGTTGCCGGCGCAAGCCGGCTTACGGATGCGGCATACCCCTTGCGGGTACATACAGTATTCCGGCCTTTCCGGTATCTCGATTGGCCGAAAAATCTCTCGCCCACAGTCCTTGCCGATTGAATCAGAGATCCCCTTGTTCAGGGAAAACCACCTGCGGATGAAAATATTATGCACATTTTCCTAAAAAAGGGGCGC
>ERZ808240.2893-NODE-2893-length-17806-cov-9.779111_pt1 | contig 17806 bp, 17 predicted proteins | sample MGYA00521084_ERZ808240 | MGnify/ENA primary metagenome ERZ808240 (study PRJEB31516, sample SAMN03275571) | gut metagenome | biome: mammalia-associated habitat; material: feces | host: Papio cynocephalus | place: Kenya | collected 2012-08-06 ... | reverse complement strand
TCAATGAATTGGGGTTACACTCAATGGTTATTTCTGCACTTGTCAGAACTTTGAAATTTCCGTAAACAGCATTTAAAATTTTGTTTATTGCCCCAGCCGGCAAACAAGATGGTGTGCCACCACCAATAAAAATAGTGTCAACTTCGTAGTCCTCAAATTTTACTGACTGCATTGAAATTTCTTTAATCAAACAATCTATGTATTGCAGTTTGCTTTCAATTGGTTTACAAAAAGAAACAAAGTTGCAGTAGTCACATTTTTTTTCACAAAACGGAATGTGAATGTATAATCCAATTTTTTTCATCTATCAATTATATATTTTTTTTTAAAAAAATACTACCAAATTTGATAGTATTATTTTTCATTTAAAATTTTTGAAACCATTTCAGAATACTCTTCATCACTAATTTTGCCTTCTTGTTTCAAACTTTCAAGTTCAGCAATACGCTTTTTCTTGTATTCCATCTTTTTTTGTTCAAGCATTTTTTGATGTTCTAAATTACCAGTATCATTTGTATCTTTTTGTTGTTCTAGTTTTTCTGGTTGCTTTTGCTCTTTTTGTTCAGACTTATCAATTTTGTAGTCAACATCGGTTATGTCATTTGGGTCGCCATAGGTTTGAGCGTTTTGTTCTTCAATTTCTTTTTTAAGTTGTTCAAAAGTTTTTCCTTCGCCATCGGGGTTAGCCACCCACGCTTTAACGCCGAAGCCTGATGGTTGACAAAGATAAACAATCAAAATTACAAAGCCAATTGGAAAAAACAAAGCTAAAAGCACATTCCAACCACTTCTGCCAGTGTCGCGCAATCTTCTTGTTGCAAGTGACAACATCGGCACAAAAACTAAAAATCCATAAAGTGCTGTTAAACTTTCATAAGCAATTAAATATATATTCAAATCGCCAATAAATGGCAAAGCAATCAAAGCAAAAAAAACATCGGCAACCAAATTGAATAACATTGCCAGCCAAAATTCTCTTATTGTGCTTCTGCCCTTGAAGTCAAAAGCCCTTGCAAACATTTGAAAGTATTCTTTCATAAATTCTCCAATAATAAAACAATTATATCAAAATTGATGGATAAATATCAACAAATTAACCGCAACAAAACAATTTTTTTAAATATGATATATAAATATGCTTTTTTTGAACAAAATATAATTATGAAAACAGTTAAAGGAACATCATTTTTTGACAAGCAGTCAACAAAAATAAAGCAATATCCTTACATAAATCAAGATATGGGTTGTGACATTTTGATTGTTGGTGGTGGCATTGAGGGAGCAACTTTAAATTTTTATCTTTCAAAGGCAAGAAATTGCATTTTGGTTGATGCAAACAGGCTTGGCACAGGTTCAACAAGCATTGCCACTGCTCTTTTGGAGTTTCAACTAGATGACTTTGCAAGTGACCTAAAAACTTTGAGCAAAGAAGAAATTGTTGAAGTTTACAAAATAGGCAAACAATCATTGATAGAAATTGAAAATTTTTTAAACACCTATGGCAACCACTGTCACCATGCAAGAAAAAGCACTTTTTTGTATTCAAACCGACTGAGAGACATAAAAAAACTTAAAGATGAGTTTGTATTTAGAAAACAAAATGGCTTTGACTGTCAATTTTTTGACCAAACAACCAACCCGTTTGGTTTTGAAATTAAGGCAGGAATTTATGATACAAATGGTGGTGCTGAATTTGACCCATATATGTTTGAAAAACAAATGATAGAAAATGCATCAAATCAAAATTCCATTTTTGAAAACACAAAAATTGTCAAGATTAGGCAAAATGGAAAAAAGGTTTTTTGCTACACAAACTATGGCAATGTTATTGTTGCAAACAAAGTGATTGTTGCCACTGGTTTTGACACCGAACTGCTTGATGACTACGCCAAAGAGCTTATGAAAATGCAAATTTCATACTCCATTGTAACAGAGCGAATAAAAGATTTGTATCTATACGACAAAGCACTTTTGCAAGATTGTTTAGATAACTATCACTATCTAAGAGTTTTGCCAGACAATAGAATTATTTTTGGTGGCGAAGACACAAAGTTTGGCAAAAAAATTGATGAAAAAACTGCCATCAAAAAATACAACAGTCTTTTGACTGAACTTGCAAAACTATTGGGCTACAAAGCAGAACAAATTGAAGTTGAATTTGCTTTTTGTGGCTTGTTTGCTTCAACCGACAACAACCTTGGAATTGTTGGCGAAAGCAAAAACAAAAACATTATGTATTTTTTAAGTTGTGGTGCAAATGGAATTATTAACACTTTTTGTGGCGTGAAAATTATTGAAGACATTTTGTGTGGCAGAAAAAACAATATGGAAAAATTATTCTCTCCACTTCGAGGACTAAAAAAATAAGCAAAAAAACACTTAAACAAATTTTTGTTTTATTAAGTGTTTTTTTATATAGATGCAAATAAATTTAGTTAAATTTGCAATTTTTATGTTGTTACGCATTAACACCGAATTTAGCTTATATCAAAATCGCAAGATTAAATTTAAACAGAAAACAATTTTAAGCCAAAAGTCGTCATTTAAGACAACCGACTTAAAAATAAACCTTTTGTCCGTTTAAATTTTAATTTTTCAATTGCACATAAATCAATTTAAGTCGTGTTTTTCTTTTTGCAAAGATGCGCCACAATGACTGCAAACTGTGCTTCCGCTTTGAATTTTACTTCCACAATATTGACAAAACAAGTCTTTGGTTTGTGACATTTCACTTTTGTTTATATCAACCAATTTTTTAAGCAAATCTTTAATCAACAAATAGTCCTTGCAATCAACAAGTTTGTGCTCTTGATATGATTTGTCAGTTATGTAAATGTCGCCAACTTTAAGTGCCTTGTCAACCCCATCTTGCCTAAATTGCATATCTTGAACCATTGCAAGTGAAATGCTGTCCAAATTGTAGCAATTTTCATCTCTTTTGATGTAAATATTTTTGTCGGTTATGCAATACTCCAAGTTTTTGTGCACATTTACTGCCTTAATCACTTTTGCAATCCAAATCCAAACAGGCATTAAGTGAAAAGCAAAAAATGGAATGAGAAACCACGCTTGCGAACCAGCAAAAGCACCAGTGCTTGCAATTGAAATTATAGCAATAGTGTCTGCAACAAGCCACAAAATTGTAAATGGCAAAAGGTTGATTGTTTCATTTAAGATGTATGCGCCTTTTTTGGGTCTGCCATTCCAAAGCATTTGCTCATCGCCAGAAATTTGTTGTTTCAAAACATCACTAATTTCATTGGTCTTTTTCATCTTTAACCACACAGCCATCTTTAAGTTTGATAATTTTAAGCCCTAGTTCATTTGCAAAATTTAGGTTGTTAAAGGCAAGCACAAAAGTGCTTTCCGGACGCTCTTCAATAAGCATTTTTAGCTTTGAAACAATATCTCTTTGCTCGGCATCAGAAAGCCCTGCACAAATGTTGTCAATCAAAAACAAATCAACTTTGCGCATACTTACTCTTGCAAGTTGCACAAGCGTTTTTTGATAGTCTGAAAGTTCCTTGACCTTTAAATTTTGCATTGGTTCAATGTCAAAATTTTTAAGTGCAGTTAAAACTTTTAGGTTGATTGTTGCCATGTCCATGTTGCGCATTTTTAAAACATATTCCAAATTTTCTTTTACTGTTTTGTTCTTTAAAAATACAAAACTTTTTGGAACAAAACCAACAGACAAATCTTGTTTGAAATCTATGTTATGCAAATTTATGCCCTTCAAATATACTTCGCCTTGCTTATATTTTTCAAGCCCTGCAATAACTCTCAAAAGCATTGTTTTGCCACTTTCGGAATCACCAACCAAAGCAACTTTTTCGCCATCAGCAACTTCCAAATTTATGTTGTGCAAAGCATCATATTCTTTTGTGAAAGACAAATACAAATTTTTGATACTAATCATATAACTCTCCGCCTATATATTACTATTATTTCAAAATAATTGCAACAAAAATGACAATATGTGTTTGCCCTTGCGTGAAGTCAAATATTACAAAAAAATTTATATTTCACTTTTGAATAATATTTACTTTTGGTTGCAAAATATCTAAAAAGGAGAAATATATGGAAAATGAAAATAGCGTTAAATTGTTAAACGCACTTGGAAAGAATGTTGCAATGGCAACACAAAGTTTAGACCTAATTATTAAAGATGTTAAGGAAGAAGATTTCAAAACCTATTTAAGCAAATTGAGTGATGAATACAATTTGATTTTCAAAGAAATTCAAATGCTTGCAAAGGCGCACGATGTTGACCTTAAACTTACAACTCCAATTGAAAAAGCACAACTTTGGACAAGCATTAAACTTCAAACAATGTTCAACAAGTCAACAAGAAAATTTGCCACGATGATTTATCTTGGAACAAATATGGGCATACCGGATTTAATTTTTGCAATTTCGGACTTTTGCGATGCAAACAAACCTATTGTTGAACTTGCAAAAAAGCTTAAAGACATGGAAGAAAAAAGCAACGAAGATTTGAAGATATTTTTGAGTAAATAAACATCTTACTTTAATGTAAAACCTTAAAAAAGCATGCAAAAAAATTTACAAAAAAATTTGCAGACAAAAGCGCTTTTGCTGGTTTCATTTAAACAAAAATTGTTTAATTACTTAATATAGTTGTAACTTTGGATAAAATTTTTGAATTAAATTTTCGTGTTATAAAATTTCAAATTTAATTTTTATATTTATTCAATTATGTTTATATTTATTCAATACAACATCAAACCTTTTGCCGAAAAAAATTTTCTTATCTTTTAAAAAAGAAAAGCGTTTTTTTGAATTAAGACACAATCTCTTTAAAAAGTTAGTTAGTTCTGTCAAAAGAACATCTAACTTTTTTTCAAAAATTTCCTTTGACAATTGTTTTAGGGTTTGGCTGTCAAAAAACTGTGCTTCCAATGGGCAGTATTTTGCATAGTCAAAAATATGCAGCTCTTTCTCGCTTGCGCTGTAAGAAAGTGTTAGATTGTTGTTTTTGGTTTCATATATAAAATATACAAACTCAATTTCAAATGGCAAGGGGTCATCTTCTTCTATTCCGGCAAGCCAATTTGCAAAATCAGCCGAAATTGCTCGCTTTTTTGTAATTCCAATCATAAACTAATACCCACCATAGCAAACATAACAAGTGCACAAACAATCCCAATAACGCAAAAAAATGTGCTCTTGTTAAAAAGTTTGTATTTAATGCTAACAACAATGCTTGTTGCAACAATTGTGCTTGCAAGGTCCTTGTCAAAATTGTCTGGCAGGTAGGTGCTTGGAAAGTCATAATATTTAATGATATTATTTATCAATTCCCCACTGCTCATCTGTGCCAAATTGTTGTAATACAAAAGGTTGATGTCTTCAAGTTTTTTCACCTTTGTTCTCACTTTAACTGCTCTGCTGTGAAGTGCAAAAAAGCTTATAATTATGCTAAGTCCACAAAAAAAGATAACAGCCCAGTTTAAAGATTTAATCACAGTGTTTGCATTTTTTAGATAGCCCAAAATAAGTGCCACAATCGCACCATTAAGAGCAATGATAATTGAGTGTTTTGTTTCGGCAAGTTTTTGATTTTCAAGCACATATTGTAAAATGTATTTTAAAGTTTGTTTCATAAAAAAATTGTTGACTAAATTTGTTTAATTAGTCAGCAATTTTTTCGTTTGCCAAAACTTCAAGTTTTGTGTCAATTGGATAACTTAAAATGTCATTTAAAATTTCATCACGTTTAAGGGTTGCTATCACATTTTTGTTGTCCATAACATAAATTGTGTTTGCCTTTTTGTTTGATATGGATTTGTATGCCAAAAATAATGGTTCTGTTTTGTCTAGTTTAACAGATTTTAAATTGAATGGATTTGTTCGTTTTTCAAAAGGAGAAAGTTTTTCATAGTATGGCGACGTGTCTTCTTCCATAAGTCCAATGAGCAAAAACAATGCATTTATGCCAAGCATATAGTTAAGTTCAAAAAAGAATGATACAAAAAACAAAACAAAAATAACGCTTGTCAGCACATAGCCAACAATTTTGGAAATTTGATGCGCTCTGGCTCGTCCAACTTTTTTTGAAGCAAGTGCAACAAACACTCTTCCACCATCAAGTGGATAAATTGGAAGCAAGTTGAAGCAAAACGCATAAATGTTTGCCCAAAGAAAGTTTTGACAAAATGCAAATGTAGATGGAAACGCCAAACGCAATATGACACAAATAGCAATTAAAATAAGGTTTACAATTGGACCTGCAATTGCAATTTTAACTTCATCTTTAACTTTTAAAATGCTGTCTTTCCCCGTTAGCATTGCGCCATAGGGCAAAAGTGTAATCACGTCAAGTTTATAGCCAAGTTTTCTGCCAACAAGTGAGTGCCCCATTTCATGCAAAATTGCACACAAAAGGCAAGACAAAAAAATTGATAATTTACCAAAAATTATCATTAAAATTCCAAGCAAAAAAAACGACCAATGAATTGATAGTTTAAGTTTTTTCATATCCACCTTTGTGTTAATACTTTAACAAAACTCTCAACAAAATTTTTTACACTTGCACTCATATATGCAAAAAAATTATTTACCAAAAGATTGGTTGAAAAAAGCAAAATAAATGCACCCATTGTCAGCACAAGTGGTTTAAAAACTTTGCCAACACAATAGATATGTGTTTTCTTTTCTTTTTTTTGTCTGTTTAGATACTTAAAAGAAACAACTTTCATATTTACTCCTTAACCTAATTTATGAAGCAAATATCAAAACTATGAAAAAATGTTAATATTCATCTGGCAAACTGCCAAAAATTTTCATACGGCTACTTGTGGCATCGATGCTAAATTTGTAAGTGCCATCACTCAAAACTTCAACCGAAACATTCAAGTTTTGTGGTTCAAGAGAGCAATAGTTGCTCAACAATGAAAACAGGTCACTTTTAAGCACAGTTTCAACTCGTTTTGGGCTGAACTGTTTGTCACTTATCAACACATTTTTTAATCTTTCAACATTGTTTTTTTGTGCTCTATCAAAAATCATTTCCCCTCCAATCACTGAAAATTATGTCTTATTCGGCGTTTCAGTCCACCCCAAAAACCCTTGTATCTGCTTTTGTAATCATACATCACATTTTGCGACAAATGAATGTTTTTTGCCAAAATGTCAAACGCTTCACTTCCATTTGTTTTTTGATTCATCAAACTTTTGCTGGTTGAAATGCTGTCATCATCTGGAATAACACCCAAAAGATTTGCTTTAAGCAAGCCACAAATTTGACTTACATCAATCATTTGACCATTTATGATAAGGTCGCCCCTAACTCTGTTCACAACAAAACCAACACTATTTAGGTTGTAACTATTCAAAATTGTAAGCACTTTGTCGGCATCTCTAATTGATGATATGTGTGGCGTGCAAACAACAATTGCTTCACTTGCACTGTAAACTGCCCTGTGAAAGCCACTGTCAATGCCAGCCGGACAATCTATAATAACATAGTCAAAAATGTCGCCAAGTGCATCTACAATTGCTTTGATATTGAAACTATTTATTTTTGTGGTTGTAAAAATTTTGTTGCTTGGCAAAACATAAAGTGATGGACACCTAACATCTTGAACAAGTGCTTGTTTAAGCCTGCACTTGCCTTCAACAACATCGGCAATGTCATACACAATTTTATTTTCAATGCCCATCACAACATCTAGGTTGTTAAGTCCAATGTCAACATCAAGCATCACAACTTTTTGCCCCATTTGTGCAAGTTTTGTGCCAATGTTTGCGCATATAGTTGTTTTGCCAACACCACCCTTGCCACTTGTTACAACAATTTTCCTAGCCATAAAAAAACCTCACTACAAGCCCAAGTATAATCATAAAAAATATTTTGTAAATGCGAATTTATGACTAATTTTGTAACCTGACAAAAAACACCAATACTTTCACATTTTTGTTACAAAAATCTACAAATATCATCTTCAAATTTTAAAAAAGTTGCACAGTTATGCAACAAAAAAGAATGGCATTTTGCCATTCTGTAATTTACTTATTGTTTTGAATGTATTTTGCGCCACCAACAACTGTTGCAAGTTGTGGATTTTCAGCAACAAAGCAAGGAAGCCCAATGTTTTTTGTGATGTAGTCTTCAATGCCCGGCATATTTGCAACGCCACCTGTAACCACAACACCATTTGGTGCAATGTCACTTGCAATTTCTGGCGAACACAAATTGATTAAGTGTTCAAGCCCCATGCAAATATTTTCAAAAAAGTGCAAAACTGCAACTCTAATGTCACTTGAAGCAATGATTTCACTGCGTGGCCTTTTTGTTGCAACATCAATACCATTAACTTCCATATTGCTTAGGTCATTTGAATATAGTGACAAGCACTCATTTTTAAGTTTTTCGGCGCTCATCAAACTTATTTCAAGCCCCTTTGTGTGATAGATATAGTCCCTAATTGACTTGTCCATGTCTTCTCCACCAAAGTTTATGCTGAAGCCATTTACAATTTCATTTAAACTTACAAGTGCAAAATCGGTTGTTCCGCCACCAATATTCAAACTTATCACGGCACTTGGTCTATCAATATTAACACCAGCGCCAACAAGTGAAACAATTGAAGACGGAACTGTGCTTACATTTCCAATGCCAGAAGAAAAAATAACTTCTTTGAAATCTGAAATTTGATTGTCGCCAAGACCATTTGAAACACAAAGCAAAACATCAATACTGTCAAAAATAGACTTGCTTGGGACAACTTTTTTGTAGAAATATTGAAACATTTTTTGTGCCATATCAAGATTTACAACAACGCCATTTCTGATTGGTGAAATAACACAAATGTCTTCGTTTGTTTTGCCAATCAGTTTTTTTGCATCACTGCCAACAGCATAAATTTCATTTGTTCCAATTTTTTTGGCTATCATTGATGGCTCATTTAAAAGCAAGCCCGTGCCAACTTTGTAGATATATGTATTTGAACTTCCAAGTTCAACAACTAGATGTATTTTTGCCATATTAACTCCATATATATTTTAACAACAAATTTTTTAAAAATCAACTCTTTAATAACTATTTAAAAGTTGACGGTTTTCAATATTATTTTCAAATGTCAACCTGAAATATCAATGACTTTTAAAATAAAATCACGTTCAACAAATTCAATTTTTTATTTCCATCAGCACACAATAACTTTTTAAATCGCAACAAAAATTGTATTGCTTAAATTTTGTTTATTTGCGAATAAGTGGATTCCATCTTTCTTCATTGCCACTACTTTTTTTGCAACAAATAAAACGGCACAAAGCCGTTTTATTACAAAATTTCCAAGTGTTTTTTAAATGCCTTTGCAAAGTCTGATGAAACTTTAAGACCTTCGGCAATTTCCATATCGGCAGGGCTGTCAACAATGGTTTTCATAATTACACTATCGCCCAAAATGTCACAACTGATGTCTTTAACTTTGCCTGTGTTGAATGCATCAAGTGAACTTGCAAGTTTAACAATAACAGCAAGTTTTCTAACGCCTTCTAGGTCTTCATCAGAAAACAAGTCTTTATACTTAACCCATTCGGTCATATTAAAGTCTTCAAGGCTTTGTGAAGCAACAACAAATCCAGCCAAAATTTGCTCTCTGTGAGAAGCGCCATAGATGTCACTGTTAAGCACAACATTAAAGCCTTTCTTTTGATAGTTTTGATAACTTATGCGTTTGCCACAATCGTGGAAATAACTTGCAATTTTTAAAATCTTCACAAATGTTCGTGGAAGTTTGTGCAAAACTTTAAGTTGTTTAAACAAAATCAAACTGAGTTCGCAAATGTTTTTTGTGTTTTTGATGTTTGCAACATTAAATTGTTCGTTGAGAGCATCAAGACTGTATCCCAAAACATCAGTGATTGGTTTTTCCAATGTTTGTGGGCATGCTTTTGAAAACAACAAGCCTTCTGAAACTCCATTTTTAGAAACAATTATATTTTCAATTTTACTTACATCACTAACTGCTTTAATAATGCAAAATTCTGCGACAAGAATGTCAACTCTTTCGTTTGAAATTCCCTTTAATCTCTTTGATTTGTCAAGTTCAAGACCTTTTAAAAATTGTAACACTTTTGTTAGGTCTTCACTTGTCAAACGATAGCCATGCTCTCTGTCATAAGAATAGTGATTAACTTTGCGAGAAAGTTTTGCAAGGCTTGTGAATGCATCACCCGTGCCAACAATTTGAGTTTCGGCGTCAAGACCGTCAAAGAAATCTATTTTGTTGATTTTTGAAGTGTATTCTTTTTGAATTGCCTTCATAAAATCTTCTGGTTTTGCAAGTTTGTCTGTGTATTTTTCAGCAAGCTCAATTGCACTTTCTGAAATCATTTTTTGATTTATTATGTTTCTGCGGTTGTATGCCAAAATTTGAGAATTTGTCCCATTTACTGAAACGATTAAACCCTTTGGTGCATCAAGTGAATTTATGAAAGAGAGATACAAATCATAGGTTTGTTCTTCTGCTCCCAAAATCTGAAACTTGAAACCACCTTGGCTGTAAAGTTCCTCAAAAAAACTCTTTTGATTTTTTGCAGTTGTGTATTCATTGCTTGCAACAGCAAAAACTTCACTAATCCCACTTGCAACACTAATTGCTTTGTAACTTTTAAGCGTTGAAGTAATTGCTTGAATTGTTGCCGGTTTAATTAGTTCGCCGTTTAAAAGGTCATAGGCAACTCTTGTTGCATCTTCAAACTGGTCAGTTATGACAAATGACTGATTGTCTGAAATGTTTGCAAAAGTCATTTTTATATTTGTTGTGTTAAGTTCTACAATTCCAATTTTTCTCAAAATATCTTCCTCTTTATTTTTTCATTGCAAAGTCAAATTTGTGCAACAATTTTCGCTAACACAAAAAATTGATTGTAACATCTAGTTTTTGACTATACAATCTAAAATCGTATGAATTATAACACAACAAACAAATTATTTCAATAAAAAAAGCAAATTTTTTACTTCTCGACCTTATTTTTATTTTTTATTTGTGCATTTTTGCCAAATTTAATGTGATTTGAATTTTGAGATTGAGTTTTGTTTGCGTTGTTTTGTGACGCAGATTTTTCATTAAACACCCAAAGCGAATAGATTTCTAAAATTCCCACAACAATCAAAAATATACCAAACCAAACAGAGAGTTCTGCACTATTGATGTTATTTGCAAGCATTGCACCAAAAATGGAACTGACCACGCCAGCAATGGCAATTGGAATTGCGATTTTCCATCTGACCAAGTGGTTTTTGAAATGAATGATAAGTGCAACAATGCTCATTGGCAAAAATGCAAGCAAATTTATTGCTTGACTGTTTTGTTGTGCAAGATGAAGACCAATTGTTAAAAGTGGAATAAGCAGTGTTCCACCACCCATACCCATTCCGCCCAAAACTCCACCGACAACACCAAACAAAATTAACCACAAAACTTCCATAATTTCTCCTACAAAATAATTTTTATGCCAGCAACAATCATTATGATTGAAAACAAAACTCTAATGAAAACATTGTTCATTTTGTTTAATAGCAAGGCTCCAACTGCCCCACCAATAACAAAGCCAATTGTGGCATACAAAAGTTGCAAGTAATTTACATTTCCACTTGTCATATACACAATTGAACTTGCAATGCTAATTGGCAAAATTGTTAGTATTGCCGTGGCGTGAGCTTCTTTTTCGGCAAGCCCCAAGGCAAAAATTAAAAGTGGAACAACAATCATTCCTCCACCGCCACCAAAAAAGCCACTCAAAAAGCCCACAAAAAGCCCACCAATCACCCCAATCAAAATTTTTTTGGCATCTAATTTATCTTCATTTTTGCTGATATGTCCATTCATACAAGTAGTGTTTGTAAAATTAGCAAAAATATTTGTTTTTGTTGCATACTTAAAAAACAATTGCAATGCAGTAGCCAAACAAAATTTTGATTGCTATTGCATCGGCTTGCCATTTTACGACACTTGCCTATCATAGCATCTGAACCTTATTTATAAAATTATGCTCTGTTGCTTTTGACACTTGCATAGCTTTTGGTTTAATCGTTCTTTAAATAAAATTAAAAATATTATATATATTGGCGTTTATCATTTGCATTTTTGGCAAAATTTTTATATAATGGTGTTGTTATATATGGCTCGTCCTAAAAAGCCAACTTAACACAATCAAAACAAAAAATTAAAGGTGAATTATGATTAGTAGCAAAACAAAAATAAAAACAAAAATCTTTGCAACTCTTGTTGCTATTTTTATGATTTTGGTAAATGGCGGACTTGTTTTGTTTCAAGCATCAAAACTTGGAATAGACAGCATAGTTAAAGCAAGTGACTACGCCCCAACCGAAGTATCAATTTCAAATGCAGATTTCCAATCTCCATCTTCTGGGTCTTATCCATTAAGCCCATCAAGTTGGACAGAAATGAACAAAACTGGAAATGTAACAGCGGGTATCATTTCACTTGATAGCACATTTGTTGAAAAACAAGAAAAGGACTACAAGCTTAGTTTTCAACCAAGAGATTATGCATCTATGGCAGACAAACAAGTTTTGATGATTAACAGTGCCGACACCCTTGCAAGTGCTGGTTACAAGAGTTCTTCATTCTCTCTTTCTTCAAATGGATATTATGCCATTTCATTTTGGGCATACACAGAAAACACAGCAAAGCACACTGCAAGAGCAACAGCAAAACTTAGTGGCGATGACAAAATTGAGGCAAACAAAAACAATATTTTGTCAATCAACACAAGTGACGGCAACACATCAAACTGGAAGGAATACAAAATATTTGTTCAAACAGATGACATCAACAGTTTAAGCCTTAACCTAGAATTTTGGCTTGGCGAACAAAATGGGAACAAAAGTTACGGCGCTGTTTTCTTTGATAATGTTAGAATTTTAAGTTATGACCAAAAAACTTTTGAAATTGCAAAGAAAAATGCAGACCCAAAAACTTCAACAATTTTGAGCAACTATGTTGGCGAAATTTCAAATTTTGTTGAAAATCAAAATTTTGAAAACGGACTTGCTGGTTGGTCACTTTCAAAAGACAGTTCTTCAACTGCTAGCAACTTCTCTATTACAGATGTTGTTTACATCAACAGTGAAAACTACAACTCAAGCCTTACAAAAATTGAAGATGTGCCAGGTGACGCAAACATTTTAAACAACAAAAAAGCACTTTTAATCAACAACCTTCAAGCAGGTCACGTTGGTTACGAAAGCAAATATTTCACCATAAAGCAAAACAGACTTTACAAACTTTCATTCCTTGCAAAAACAGGTGCAATTGATGGTTCTGCAACAGTTAAACTTGTTGAAAGAAATCCTTACACAAATGAAAAACTTAGTGACGGAACAACAAATCCTAACTATTACAAAGATTCAAAATACGAAGCACAAACATTCACAATTTCAGACATCAGCACAAACGACTATACAAACAGCAAAACAGGAAATTGGAAACAATACTCTTTCTATATAAAAGGCAGTTCATATTTTGACAGCGAAGTTAATTTGGAACTTTGGCTTGGAACAACAGACAAAGATGCAACTGGTTATGTATTTTTTGACCAATTCAGTTTGCAACAAATCACATCAAGCGACTATTCAAATGGATCTTCAAACGGAACAGTTGCAAATCTTAGTCAATCAACAACCGAAACAGATTTTGTAAATGGAACATTTAATAATGTTAAAATTGAAAATATTGATGACACTGCTCCATTTGCCCCAGAGAATTGGACACTTACAAAATCAAATTCAAATGCACTTTCTAAAAATGGAGTTATAAACACTTCAAAAGATTATTCTTCAATTGGCATTCCAACAGTCAAACCAATTGACAATCAATTTTCAAACAACAATGTTTTGATGATTGGCAACATTTCATCAAACCTACAAAAATACACAAGCAAAACAGTAAAACTTACAGCAGATGGTTACTACAAAATTTCAGTTTCAGTTCTTACAAACAATTTAAACGGAGCTTACGCTGGAATTAGACTTGTTTCAGACGGCACAGTTATTGGCGAAAAACTTAATATTTCTTGCGATGACTGGACAACCTACTCTTTCCTTGTTAAGACAGGAATGGACGACAGAACAATTTCAATGGAACTCAGCCTCGGACAAACTTCCGAAGGAACTGGCTTTGCATTTTTTGACAACGTCATTATGAAAAGCAGTTTGACAGAAGATGATTTTAATTCTGTTGCAGTAAATGAAAAGCAAATTAACCTTTCAAATTACACTTTTGAAAACACATCAGAAGAACCAACAAATGGAATTTACACATCATACGACTTCAATGGCGAGCTTAAAGGCAAAGCAAATGATTCTGCAAATGTTGACAGTGGCGTTGTTGATGCAACAAAATATGGCACACCAAGTGGCTACAATGGTTCTGCAACAACAAATCCAGGTCAAGGTGTTGGCAAAGTTCTTATGATTAGTAGCAATGTTGATGATGTTTGGTATAGCTTCACCTCAACTCTCAGCAATTCACTCTCTTCTGGAAACTACTACAAAGTTGAGGTTACTCTTAAAACAGCAAATCTTTCACAAGATGAAGCAAACAAAAAACTCAAAGCTAACAGCGAAACAGAATATGTTCCATACGGCGCAAGCATTTCTCTTGACGGAATAAGTGCAAGCTTTAGTGGAATTGACACAGAAAACGAATACAAAACTTACACAATCTACATCAACTGCACAACAAATACTGAAATCAAATTGATACTTGGCCTTGGCAGTGAAAATGCTATGACAAGTGGAACAGTATTCTTCTCTAACGCAAGCGTTACAAAAATTGACCAATCTGCATACAAAGACGGCATTGCAGTTCTTGAAAATGAAGACGTTGACAATGTTCTTGCAATTGGCAACACAGATGTTGCCGAAGATGACAACAACAATGATGACAACAAATCTAGCGATGTAAATTTTGACTGGCTTCTAGTTCCATCAATCATCACTGCTCTAGCAGTTATAATTGCAGTTGTTGGTGTTCTTGTTAGAAAACTTAGAAAAAATGCTCCAAAGAAACCTGTTGACACAAGGCCATACTCAAAAGAAAATTTGAAGAAATTAAATTCAAGTTACAAAACAAACATCAAAAACATCAACAAACAAATTGTTGACACAAAAGTTGAACAAAACAAACTTGCAATTGAAATAAATGAGCTAAAACAAAAACAAGATGATGCAAGCAAAAAGTTGCTTGAAGAAAAACAAAAACAATATGATGAAAACAATCAAAAATTGGCTTCATTGAATGCAGAAAAAGAAAATTCAAGTGTTGCTCACAAAGAAAAACTCGCAAGCTTGGAACAAGAAAAATCAGCTGACAAAAAGATGAGAAAAAGTAAATAACAAAAAATGATACTTCGGTATCATTTTTTTATAAAAATAATTTTTGACCAACAAACAGATAATCACTGTCAAGTTGGTTTTTTTCTTTCAATTCTTCAACAGAAATGTTTTTGTCTTTTGCAATTGACTGCAAACTGTCAAATGGCTTAACAATGTAAGTTTTCAGGTCAACTTCCGGCAAAAACAAAACTTTTCCTTCATAAAGGGTTTCTGAATTGTGTTGCAAAATGTAACTTTTGCTAACGCCCAAACAATTTGCAATTTCACCTAGAGTTTCATTTTCGCCAACCATATAAACCACATTTTTATTGTTAGAAAAACCACTAATTTTTATGTTCATATTTCACCTTTAACTAAATTTGTTTAAATATAATATTCAAATTTTTTATAGAATATAATGTTTTATCACAATTATGTTTTTGAATATTTCAAAACAAAGGAGTTCATCATAAAAAAGTTAGTTAAGTCAGTTTTTATAATCACATTGTTTTCAATCCTCTTGAAAGTTTTTGGCTTTTTTATGAGAATTGTTTTGTCGCGAGAATTGGGTGCAGAGGCACTTGGACTTTATCAAATTGCCCTTTCATTTTTTTATGTTTTGCTCACAATTGTTTCAAGTGGCTTGCCAACAACAATCAGTCATCTTTCTGCAAAATATCAGGTAACGCGTGACAAAAATGCCGAAGGCAGTGCTGTGATGTCATCAATCATAATTGGGCTTTGTTACAGCGTTTTGTTGTTTGGGCTTATGTTTGCACTTAAAAACTTAATTATAAAGTTTACAACCGAACAATGCTACACAATCATTTTGTGCCTTTCGCCAAGCATTTTCATAACAGCAATATATTCAAGTTTTAGGGGTGCACTTTGGGGAAGGCAACAACACACGCAAAACTGCACTTCCGAACTTGGCGAGCAGTTTGTAAGGCTCATTTTATTTTTGGTGTTTCTAACAACTGCTCCATCGCCAATGGTTGGGGCAATACGGGCGGGAATGTGCTATTCAATTTCGTGCCTTGTCAGTATGTTCATTGCAATATTCTTCTACTTCAAAGATGGTGGTGTGTTAAGAAGTCCAAAAGCGAGCTTTAAAACTGTTTTTAAAAGCAGTTTTCCACTAACTTGTATGCACATTGTTTCAAGCATATTGCAACCAATCATTGCCGTTGTTGTTCCGTATGAACTTCAATGTGCAGGCTACACCGAAAAAGAAGCAATTGGGCTTTTTGGAATTGTAACTGGAATGACAATACCATTACTTTCACTTCCAAACACTCTCATTGGTTCTTATGCCACTGCACTAATTCCGGAAATTTCAACCAATGTTGTTGTAAAAGATAAAACAGCACTAGAAAATCAAATTAAAACAGCAATTTGCTTCACGTTGTTTATATGTTTTTGTTTTGTTCCAGTTTATATTGGCGCTGGTGAAGAAATTGGCTCACTGCTGTTTAACAACACAACAAGTGGTTACCTTTTGATGAAGTCAAGCATTGTTATGGTTCCAATGGGAATTAGTGCCATAACACAAAGCATATTAAACAGTTTGAATTTGGAAATTAAAAGTTTTAAAAACTATGTGTTTGGAAGCATATTTATGATTATTGGCATAGTTTTTCTTCCACAATATATGGGCATAAATGCAATGATAATTGGCACTGGGCTTTCAATTTCTTTTTCTAGTTATTTAAATATCAAAATGATTTCAAAACATCTGGGCATTAAAAGTTTTGTGTTAAAACCATTGTTACTTATGAGCCTTTTTACAATTCCAAGCAGTTTGCTTGGCAACTTTGTTGCAGGAGCATTTAGATTTGTTGTTCCACAATTTATTGATGTTTGCCTGTCTTGTGCATCAAGCCTAATAAGTTTTGTTTTGCTTTGCATTGTGTTTAATGTAATAAATGTTTCAACTTTATTTGTGTCACTAAAAAAGATTAAAATACTAAAAAAGAAAAAATCAACTGCAAAATGATAAAGAATATCATTAACCCTGTAAAACAATCAATCAAATAAAAAATTAAAACAATGTATTTTGAAAATGTTGAAAAAAAACAAAAAATAAAGGCAAAAAAACTTAAACAAAACAAGTGACAAACAAACTAATAAAATCAAAAATAAATGCATACAATAAAACAATTAATAATTAACGAAACAAATAATTAAAATAAACAATCAACAAAAAGGCAACAAAAACTAAATAAACAAATTTGGGCAAGTTGAAATTTGCCCTTTTTTGATTATTTTAAGTGTTTTTGCAAATACTATTGATATGTTAACACTGCTTGTTAGATGTGTAATTATCTATCTAATTGTTCTGCTAATTTTTAGATTGATGGGGAAAAGGCAACTTGGCGAACTGCAACCCTTTGAGTTTGTTATCACGCTTATTATTGCCGACCTTGCAACAAT
>ERZ808240.2892-NODE-2892-length-17807-cov-2.801374_pt1 | contig 17807 bp, 9 predicted proteins | sample MGYA00521084_ERZ808240 | MGnify/ENA primary metagenome ERZ808240 (study PRJEB31516, sample SAMN03275571) | gut metagenome | biome: mammalia-associated habitat; material: feces | host: Papio cynocephalus | place: Kenya | collected 2012-08-06 ... | reverse complement strand
TATAAAGGTGTATGCCCAAAAGAGCACCGACGATGTGTTTAAGGCCGTGCAGGCCCACAAAAACGCCATTGGCTTCATTGGCGTCAGCTGGATCACCGACGACCTCAAGGGCAACCAAGAGCCCATTGAGCAGCGCGTGTCAAAGCTCAACAGCAACGACCCTAACGACGTGACCGCCATCGACTTCACCGACAAAATCAAGGTGATGAAGGTGCGCGCCGAAAACCAGATTCAGGGCGTCAAGCCCTATCAGGCCTATCTGTTCGACGGCTCATATCCGCTGTTCCGCACCATCTACGCTATCGACGCCTCGGCCGGCGGCACGCTCGACCACGGCTTCTACAGCTTCCTGACCGGAGTCATTGGCCAAAAGATAATTCTGCACACCGGTGTGCTGCCGGCAGCCGAGCCCATCAGGGTGGTGGAGGCCGTGAAATAGCGCACCTCACGCATTACACATAATTGACAAACGAAATAATAACTTAATAAATTTAAAGAAATGAACATCAAACTTTTACTTGCTTCAGCCCTGGTGTTTGGAGCTTCCGTCAGCAGCTTTGCTCAAGGCTACAAAGACGGTATAGAGTTTTATAAAATCGGTCAGCTCGACAATGCCAAAGAGCTTCTTGAGCGCAACCTCGACAACTCTTCTACCAACAAGAGCGAGGCTTACTACTATCTTGGCCAGGTGGCTTTCGACAAAGGCGATTTGGCAGGAGCCAAGACGTTCTACGACAAAGGCGTTGCCGCCAATGCCAACTATGCCTACAACTATGTGGGTCAGGCCGCAGTGGCTCTGAAAAACGGCAATGAGGGCGAGGCCGAGAGTCTGTTTAAGGCTGCCCGCAAACTGGTGAAGAAAGATCCGAAGCTCGAAACTGCCATTGCGCGCGCCTACTATCAGGCCGATGCCGCAAAGTATGCAAAAAACATCGAGAAGTGTGTGAAGACAGCCCGCAAATACAATGCCAAGGACCCCGACTCATACATCTATGAGGGCGACACCGAGGCAGCAAAGCAGGCTTGGGGCGACGCAGCCGGCATGTATGAGCTGGCGTTTACCTACGATCCTGATAACATTGAGGCCTACGTGAAGTTTGCCAACACATATTTCAATGTGAACCCCAAAATGGCCATCGAGAAGCTTGAGGAACTCCTTGCCAAGCAGCCCAACTCTGCTCTGGTTCAGCGCCAGCTGGCCGAGAAGTACTATAGCGACAACCTTGGTGCAAAGGCTGCCGAGCAGTATGGCGAGTACATCAAAAACCCCAACCACTTTGCGCAAGATGAGCTGCGCTACGCACAGCTGCTGTTTGGCGCAGGCCGCTATCAGGAGTGCTACGACGTGACCACACGCCTCGGCTCGGCCACCGACGCCAGTGCCAACCAGGTGTTCTTCGCAAAGCGCCTTAAGCTCTACAGCCTCGTTTCGCTCAAGAAGTGGCCCGAGGCAGTGGAAGTGGGCCGCGACTTCTTTGCAACAAAGGTAACAGCCTCAACTCCGTTCCAGGCCAACGACTACATCAACTACGCTTCGGCCCTCAAGGAAAATGGCAACTCAGAGGAAGCTGTGGCTGCCTACGACACAGCCCTCAAGCTCGACCCGAAGAATGCCGACCTCATGCGCGGCCTCAGCGAGTCGTACTCTGATGTGAAAGACTTCAAAAACGCCATCAAATATCAGAAAATGCTGGTTGAGAGCGGCGCAGGCACAAGCAATGACATCTTCGGTCTGTCGCTGGCCTACTTCAATCTTGCCGTCACCAGCACCGACGCTGCCGAGAAGGCCGAAGCCATTGCCGAGAGCAAGAAGTATCTCGAAGAAGTTAACGCCAAGGTGCCCGGCAACGTGCAGATTGTGAACCAGCTTGCACGCGTCGAGAAGTTCAACGATGCCGACGCCAAGAAGGGAACTGCCGTTCAGGCCTACAAGGAGCTTGTGAAGCTTCTCGACGCCAAGCAGGACAAGGCTGGCTATGAGCGCTACTACATCAGCGCCTACAACTATCTTGCCAACTACTATATGAACAAGAAGGATGAGGCCACAGCCAAGGAATATTACAAGAAATGGCTTGAAAACGACCCGCAGAACGAAGCCCTCAAGCGTTACGTTTCGGGCCTGAAATAAAAAAGGAAAAAGACTCTTTTTTTTAGAGAATTCATTGTTTGGCAGGCGCTCCGCATCGTGCGGAGCGCCTGCTTTCTTGTTTTTTTGCCGGTTGGTGAAAATCGGTGGAAAAACTGTGCGGCCCGTTTCTGATGGTTAGCGAAAAAAACGCTAACTTTGCAGTTTTACAGCACAACGTTTTTTCTTTACACTGCATCAATGATAGACTACATCAAAGGCCAGGTGGCCGAACTCAATCCCGCCTATGCCGTGCTCGACAATCACGGCGTGGGCTATATGATCAACATATCACTCACCACATTCAACTCCGTGCAGCGGGCCCAGCAGTCGGGCAGCGACGTCAAGCTGTTTGTGTACGAGGCCATACGCGAGGACGCCCATCTGCTCTATGGGTTTGCCGACCGCAGCGAGCGCGAGCTGTTTGTGCTGCTCATCAGTGTTCCGGGCGTGGGCCCCAACACTGCCCGTGTGATTCTGTCGTCGCTGCCTCCCAGCGAACTGGTGCAGACCATAGCCGGCAACAACGCCGCCATGCTTAAGTCGGTGAAGGGAATCGGTGCAAAGACGGCCCAACGCATAATTGTTGACCTCAAAGACAAAATAAATGGGGTGGATGATGCGTTATTAAGTGGTACGGCTTTGCCCTCGGGCGAAGTGTTCGACGAGGCCATGTCGGCACTCGTGATGCTCGGCTTCACCAAGCAGATGTCGCAAAAGGCTCTGAAAAAGCTGTTTGCCGACAATCCTGCCATTTCGGTTGAAGACGCAATCAAGAAGGCGCTGAAAATGATGTGATGCGCCGCGCATTTTGTTGAATCACGCATTTGGTTGAATTAATTTTTATTGATGACGGGAAATTTCAGGAAACAAAACATACTGCTGTTCGCTGCATTGGTGGCTGTGTTGCTGCTGTCGGCGGGCAGCGCCCTTGCACAGTACTATCAGTCGCAGCTTGCGCCGCCGCCACCCGCTCCGGTACAGGCTCCTGCCGCCGCCCAAAAGGCGCCGGCCGACTCGCTGGGACTGCACTTCAAGGTGCGCCCCACGGTGCCGCAAACCTACGACGACCTCAAGAGCGGCGAGTATGCCGCCGACCTGAAAACGCCGTCCAATATCACCACCACCGCCGAATACGACTACGAGAGCGGCTGCTACGTGATCCACACCAAGGTGGGCGACAACGACATCGTCACCCCATTTATGCTCTCGCCCGCCGAATACAACGACATGGCCCTGCGCGAGTCGATGATAGAATACTACCGCAAGAAAAATGCCGAGACTGCCGAGGCAAAGAAGAACAACCCGTTCAACTTCCTCGACATGCAGTTCGGCCTTGGCCCGCTGGAGTCGATATTCGGCCCTGGCGGCGTGCAGCTTAAGACGCAAGGCTCGGTGCAAATCAATATGGGCGTCAAGAGCAACAAGACCGACAACCCCGCGCTGTCGGTGGCCGCCCGCCGCAAAACCTACTTCAACTTCGACCAGAAGATTCAGGCCACCATCGCCGCCTCGGTTGGCGACAAGATGAAGTTCAACATGACCTACAACACCGACGCCACGTTTGACTTCGACAACAAAAACCTGAAACTCGCCTACGAGGGCAAGGAAGACGAAATAATCAAAAGCATCGAGGCCGGCAATGTGAGCATGACCACAGGCTCGTCGCTCATTAAGGGTAGCGCCGCACTGTTTGGCCTCAAGGCCAAACTGCAGTTTGGCAAGCTCACCGCCACAGCCCTTGTGTCGCAGCAAAACTCCGAGTCGCAGACGGTGAGCACCCGCGGCGGCTCGCAGACCACCTCGTTCTACATCACTGCCGACAAGTATGACCAAAACCGTCACTTCTTCCTGTCGCACTTTTTCCGCGACAACTACGACACTTGGTCGTCAAAGCTGCCGCTGGTGTCGTCGGGCGTGAGCATCACCCGCATCGAGGTGTGGGTCACCAACAAGCGCGGCAACTTCGACCAGTCGCGCAACATTGTGGCATTCACCGATATTGCTGAAAACAAGAACCTGGCCAACAGCCACTGGGTGGGCGACCCCATTGCCGACAACCCACAGAACACGTCAAACAACCTGCTCGACGAGGTGAAGGCGCAGTACCCCGACGCCCGCTACATAAGCCAGGTGGCCACCGCGCTGTCGCCGCTTCAGGCCTACGGCATCGAGGGCGGCAAGGACTATGAGAAGGTGGAGAGCGCACGCCTGCTGTCGTCGTCGGAATACACGCTCAACAGCTCGCTGGGCTACATCTCGCTGAAGTCGGCCCTCAATGCCGACGAGGTGCTGGGCGTGGCCTACCAGTACACCTACAAGGGCAAGACCTATCAGGTGGGTGAATTCTCGGGCGACGTGCCCGCCACCGACCAGTCGCTGTATGTGAAGATGCTCAAAGGCACCACAGCCTCGCCCGCCCTGCCCATGTGGAAGCTGATGATGAAAAACGTCTATTCGCTGGGCGCCTACCAGGTGCAGCAAAAGAATTTCAAGCTCAACATCAAGTATCTGAGCGACACAGCCGGCACCGAGCTCAACTACATCTCGGCCGGCAACATTGCCGGCAAGCCGCTGCTGCAGGTGATGAACCTCGACCGCCTCGACGCCAACAACCAGAGCCACAGCGACGGCCGCTTCGACTACGTGGAGGGCTACACTGTCAGCTCGTCGACGGGCAAGGTCATCTTCCCGGTGGTGGAGCCTTTTGGCTCGCACCTGAAGAAGATGATTGGCAACGACGCCGTGGCCGCCAACTATGTGTATCAGGAACTATACGACTCCACGCTCACCGTGGCGCGGCAATATCAGTATAAAAACAAGTTTGTGCTTGAGGGTGAATATCAGGCCTCGTCGGGCAATGTGATCAGGCTCAACGCCATGAATGTGCCGCGCGGGTCGGTTGTGGTCACCGCCGGTGGTGTAACCCTCACCGAAAACAGCGACTACACCGTGGACTACAGCATGGGCACGGTCACCATCACCAACCAAAGCATCATCGACGCCGGCACAAGCATCAGCGTGTCGCTCGAAAACCAGTCCACATTCAGCACGCAGCGCAAGACGCTGTTTGGCCTCGACCTCGACTACGCGTTCAACAAAAACTTCCACTGGGGCGCAACCCTCATGCACTATGGCGAGAAGGCCCTCACCGAGAAGGTGGCCATTGGCGATGAGCTGGTGAACAACACCATCTGGGGCACCAATGTGTCGTACAACACCAACTTCATGTGGCTCACCAACCTGCTCAACAAGATTCCCACGGTCAATGCCACCGCGCCGTCGTCGCTCAGCTTCAAGGGCGAGTTCGCGCAGCTCATTCCACACAAGTCGCGCACAGGCACCAATGCCGGAAGCTCGTATATCGATGACTTCGAGTCAACGCAGTCGGGCATCGACCTGCGTTCGCCCTACTCGTGGTTCTTGGCCTCAACGCCCTACGACGGTGGCGCCAACGCCCTCTTCCCCGAAGCCGCACTCAGCAACGACGTTGCCTACGGCAAAAACCGTGCGCGCCTGGCATGGTACTACATCGACCGCATGTTCACACAGCGCAATTCGTCATACATTCCTGGCTATCTGAAAAACGATCTCGACCAGCTGTCGAACCCCTACGTGCGCGAAATCCCCTACAGCGAGGTGTTCCCCGGCCGCGAACTCAACTACGGCGAGTCATCGACCATACAGACCCTCAACCTCTCGTTCTATCCCAAGGAGCGCGGCCCGTATAACCTCGATGCTGCCAACATCGACGCCGACGGCAACCTGCTCAATCCCGAGAAGCGATGGGGCGGCATTATGCGCCGTCTCGACAACACCAACTTCGAGCAGTCTAACATCGAATACATACAGTTTTGGATGATGGACCCATTCCTCGACCCCAACCTTAACAACAAGGATGGCGGCGACCTTTATTTCAACCTTGGCGAGGTGAGTGAGGACATTCTTAAAGACGGCCTCAAGTCGTATGAAAACGGTCTGCCCGTCAACGGCGACACCACATATATCAAAAACACCGTGTGGGGTAGGGTGTCGACCCAGACGTCGCTCACCTATGCCTTCGACAACGCCGCCGGTTCGCGCGTGAGGCAGGATGTGGGCCTCAACGGCCTCAGCACCGAGGAGGAGAAGACTTATACCACTTATGCCGACTTCCTGCAGCGCTTGCGCCAGGTGTTGCCCTCAACTACGGTCGAGGCCATGGAGCAAGACCAGTTCTCGCCGTTCAACGACCCCTCGAGCGACCGCTACCACTTTTACCGCGGCTATGACTTCGACGAGCAGAAGGTGTCGATTCTCGACCGCTACAAGCACTACAACGGCACCAACGGCAACTCGCTCTCGGCCGACGACGCAACCGACCGCCTCTATCAGTCGTCGCGCAGCGTGCCCGATGTGGAAGACATCAACCAAGACAACACGCTCAACGAGTATGAGCGCTATTTCCAATATCGCGTGTCGATTCGCCCTGCCGACCTTGAGGTGGGCAAAAACTACATAATCGACAAGAAGACCACCAAGGTCACCACGCGCAACGGCAAGGAGCAGGAGGTCACATGGTATCAGTTCAACATTCCGCTGCGCGACTATGAGAAGAAGGTGGGCTCGATCAACGACTTCTCCACCATTCGCTTCATGCGAATGTTCATGACCGGCTTCAAGGAAACCACACACTTGCGCTTTGCCACCCTCGAGCTGGTGCGCGGCGAGTGGCGCAACTACGACTACAACCTTAACCTGCGTGGCGACGCTCCGGCCAACGGCACCATCAACATCAACACGGTCAACATCGAGGAGAACTCTGGCCGCGAGCCGGTGAACTACGTGCTGCCTCCGGGCGTGAGCCGCATTGTCGACTCCGGCCAGTCGCAAATCACGCAACTCAACGAGCAGTCGATGCAGATGAAGGTGGAGGGCCTGCAGCCCGGCGACGCGCGCGGCGTGTACCGCAACACCAGCCTCGACCTGCGCACCTACAAGCGCCTGCAGATGTTCATACACAACGAGGCTTTCGTCGACAACCTGAGCAATCTGCAAAACGGCGACGTGTCGGTGTTTGTGCGCCTTGGCTCGGATGTGAAAAACAACTATTACGAATACGAAATTCCGCTGGCGGTGACCCCCGCCGGCCACTACAGCAACAACAGCACCGCCGACCGCTACAAGGTGTGGCCCGAGGAAAACATGCTCAATTGCGACCTTGATGTGTTCACCTCGGTGAAGAAAAACCGCAACGCGCAGAAAATGGCCGGTGCCCCAGGCGTGTCATACAACAGCCGCTTCACCGAGCAGGACCCGTCGCACCCCAACGACCGCGTCACCGTGATAGGCAACCCCAGCCTCAGCGACGTGCGCGTGATGATGATTGGCGTGCGCAACAACTCCAGCACCACCAAAGACTTTGTGGTGTGGGCCGACGAGTTGCGCGTCACCGACTTCAACAACGACGGCGGCTGGGCTGCCAAGGCCAACCTGAACCTCAATATGAGCGACATTGCCACCGTCAACGTGGGCATGCACAAAGAGACGGTGGGCTTCGGCTCGGTGGACCAGAGTCTCAACGAGCGCCGCCTCGACGACTACGACCAGTATAACGTGGCCGTGCAGGTGGACATGGGCCGCTTCCTGCCCGAGAAGGTGAAGCTTAAAGCCCCTGTCTACTATTCGTACAGTTCTGAGAAGACAACCCCTAAATACAATCCGCTTGACCAGGACGTGCTGCTCAAAGACGCCATCGACGCCTGCAGCACCAAGGAGCAGCGCGACTCCATCAACGACTACGCACTCACCAACCGCACCGTGAGCAGCTTCAGCCTGTCAGGACTCAAATTCGATGTCAAGAGCAAGAACCCAATGCCATGGGATCCTGCCAACTTCACGTTCAGCTACTCGTTCAACAAGCAGCACTCGTCCGACCCCGACAACGTGTATGAGAACACCAACGACTACCGCGGCAGCTTCCAGTATAGCTGGACTCCCTATGTGAAGCCCTTCACCCCCTTCAAGCGCATGATTAGCAGCAAAAACAAGCACATGAAGTTCTTCCGCGAGTGGGAGCTGCACTGGCTGCCGGCCAACATCGCCTTCAACAGCAACATCTCGCGCTACTACTACGAGCAGCAGACCCGCAGCAGCAGCGACGTGGATGTGCAGCTGCCTGTGTCGGTGAGCAAAAACTTCCTCTGGGACCGCCAGTTTGCCATCTCGTGGAACTTCACCAAGTCGCTGAGCGTCACCTTCAACAGCAACACCACCGCCCACATCGAGGAACCCATGGGGCAGGTGAACAAAAAACTGTTTCCCGACCGCTACCGCGAGTGGCGCGACACCGTGTGGCAGAGCATTAAGAACCTGGGCACCCCGTGGAGCTACAACCAGACGTTCACCGCCTCCTACAAGGCTCCCTTCAGCGGCATTCCGTTCCTCAACTTCATCACGGCCAACGCCACCTACAACGCCACCTACAATTGGGACCGCGGCACGGTGGTCGACGGCGTGTCGTCGGGCAACACCATTGCCAACCAGGCTTCGCTCAACGTCGACGGCCGCATGAACTTGGAGCAGTTCTACAACAAAATTCCCTACCTGCGCGATGTGAACAAGCGCTTCTCAAGCAGTGGCAGAACCAACCAGCAGCTGCGGCGCATCAAGAAGTTTAACCGCACCTACAAGCTCAGCCCCGACACCACCCTCGTAATAAAGCACAACATGAATGTGAAGCGCGTCAACGTCACCGCCACCACCACCGACGGCAAGCGCTTCCCCATACGCTTCAAGATCAAGGACAACAACTCGGTGGAAATCCTCACCCGCGGCGACAAAAACGTGAAGTTCGACGTGGTGGAGGTGCTCAAAAACGACAAAAACTTCTGGACCGAGGCGGCGCAATACGCCACACGCTTCGCCATGATGGTGCGCAGCGTGAGCGTGCGCTGGCGCAACACCCGCTCGCTGTCGCTGCCGCAGTTCATACCCAATGTGGGCGACATTTTCGGCCAGAATCCGCACTACGACGTCATGGCGCCGGGCCTCGACTTCGCCTTCGGCTTCACCGACGACAGCTACATCAAAAAGGCCAAAGACCGCGGCTGGCTGCTCAACGACGAGAGCATGACCTCGCCCGCACTCTACGCCAAGACCAACGAGTTTAACGCCGAAGTGCAACTTGAGCCCATTCGCGGCCTCAAAATCACCCTCACCGGCAACCGCACCGACAACCGCACCAACCAGGTGCAGTTCATGTACGACGACATGAACACCATCTACTCGGGCAGCTACACCAAGACCCACATTGCCATTGCCACAGCCCTGCGCGGCGTGAGCAGCAGCGACGGCTACCACAGCGACGCCTTCGACAAGTTCCTGGCCAACATCCCAATTGTGGCCGAGCGCCTGCAGAGCCGCTACAACGGGCGCAACTATCCCGAGTCGGGCTTCCTGGCCGGCACGGTGTATGCCGGCAAGCCGTTTGACCCCCAAAACGGAGGAGTGAACACCGCCAGCAGCGATGTGATGATTCCGGCATTCCTCGCCGCCTACTCGGGCCGCAGCGCGTCGAAGGTCACCCTCAACCCCTTCCCCGGCTTGAGCGAGGTGCTGCCCAACTGGCGCGTCACCTACGACGGCCTCATGAAGATGCCATTCTTCTCGCGCCACTTCAAGAGCTTCACGCTCACTCACGCCTACCAGTGCACCTATTCTGTGGGTTCCTTCTCGTCCTACAGCGACTGGGTGACAATAGGCGAGGGCCTCGGCTACACCCAAGACGCACTCACGGGCAACCCAATCCCGTCGTCGCCCTACAACATCTCGTCGGTGAGCATCACCGAGAAGTTCGCGCCCCTCATCGGCTTCAACGCCACAATGAAGAACAACGTCACCTTCAACGCCGAGTACCGCGACAGCCGCACCCTTTCGCTCAACGTGTCGGTGGGCCAGCTGGTGGAGGGCATATCGCGCACCTTTGTGGTGGGTGCAGGCTACAAGATAGCCAACTTCAACTCCGTGCTCAAACTCAAGCGCAAGCAGCAGGGAGTTAGCAACGACCTCACCCTCAACTTCGACTTCTCGCTGGCCAACAACACAGCCCTCATCCGCAAAATCGACACCAACACCACGCAGGCCACCAGCGGCACGCGCACCCTTGGCATCAACTTCACTGCCAACTACGTGATGAGCAAGCGCGTCACCCTCGGAGCGTATTTCGACCATCAGGTCAACACCCCGCTCGTGTCGTCCACAGCCTATCCCACCACCAACAGCAACTACGGCCTGTCGGTCAACGTGTCGCTGGCCAAGTAGGGGGGGGCCGCCAAACCAGCAAAAACGGCATAACTCTGCCGAAAGCCGCTCCTTCGGGCGGCTTTCACGTTTTTTTTTCGGGGGAGTGGGGGCGCTGATGTCTGAAAAATTGCTATATTTGTAAGTTAAATGTGTGCGGTCGCGTGGCGGCCGCCGCGCAGCAACTGTAAATTATAGAAAAAAGCAGACATATATGAAATTCAACGTTCAAAGCAAGCTCCTGCTGTCGCACCTGTCGGCTGTGAGCAAGGTGGTGAACTCCAAAAACACCATTTCAATTCTCGACAACTTCCTGTTCAGCCTTGAGGACGGCCGCCTCGTGGTCACCGGCAGCGATCAGGAGACTACAATCACCACAAGTGTGCCTGTCACCGAATCGGAGGGCATAGGCAAGTTTGCGGTCAACGTAAGGTCGATTCTTGAATTGCTGAAGCAACTTCCCGACCTTGGCCTGGAGTTTGACATCGACGACGACAACCTGGCCATTCTTGTCCGCTACCAGAACGGCAAATACAACTTTATAGGCATCGATGGCAACGAGTTCCCGCAGAAGGCTCCCATGGAGCCTGGCGCGCAGACTTTCACTGTGCCGGCAGCCAAGTTTGTGGCTGGTGTGCAGCACGCCATATTCGCTGTGGGCGAAGACACGCTGCGCCCCGTGATGATGGGCGTGTATTGCGACATCAAGCCCGACGGCATCGCCTATGTGGCTTCCGACACCCACGTGCTGGTGCGCTACATTCAGAGCAATGTGGCCGCAGGCATCACGGCTTCGTTCATATTGCCCTCAAAACCCGCTTCGATTTTGAGCAGCGTGCTCGACAAGGAGGAGGGCGACATAAAGGTGACTTTCGACTCCAAGAGCGCTGTGTTTGTCACTGATGAATACACACTCTCGTGCCGCTTCGTCAACGGCCGCTATCCCAACTACAACTCGGTGATTCCGTCCGACAGCCCCTACACGGCTTCGGTCGACCGCGCCCAGCTGCTCAATGCGCTGCGCCGCGTGTCGGTGTTTGCCAGCTCGGGCGGCCAGGTGAAGCTTGAGCTCACTGCCGACGAAATTCATCTGTCGTCGCAGAATGTGGACTTCTCCACATCGGCCGACGAGCGCCTGCAGTGCAGCTACGACGGCACCGACATGGTGATCAGCTTCAATGGCGAGAACATAATCGACGTGCTCAACAACGTTCCTGGCGACACCGTGCTGATAAAGCTCATCGACCCCGCTCGAGCCGGCCTGTTTGTGCCTGCCGAGCAGCCCGAGGGCGAAGACCTGCTGGTGCTGCTGATGCCCATGATGGTGTGATGTGGTGTGTAGTTGAAGCATAATTTTTTTAGTACAATGGAATTAAATCTCAAAAATCCAATAATATTTTTCGACCTCGAGACCACCGGGCTCAACATCACGGCCGACAAAATAGTGGAACTTTCATACATTAAAGTTTATCCCAACGGGCATGAGGAGTCGAAAACCCTCCGCCTCAACCCCGGCATACCCATTCCGCCTCAGTCTACGGCGGTGCACCACATCACCGACGAGGATGTGAAGGACGCACCCACATTCAAGATGGTGGCCAAGGATCTTGCCCGCACCTTTGAGGGCTGCGACATTGCCGGCTTCAACAGCAACCGCTTCGATGTGCCGCTGCTGCAGGAGGAGTTTCTCAACGCTGGCGTCGACATCGACCTCACGCGCCACCGCTTCATCGATGTGCAGACCATTTTCCACAAAATGGAGCAGCGCAACCTGTCGGCCGCCTACAAGTTCTATTGCGGCAAGAGCCTCGACGACGCCCACTCGGCCAATGCCGACACACGTGCCACCTACGAGGTGCTCAAGGCGCAGCTCGACCGCTACCCGTCGCTGCAAAACGATGTGCAGTTTCTGTCGGAGTTCTCTTCGCAAAACAAGAACGCGGACCTTGCCGGCCGCATCATCTACAACGACAAGCACGAGGAGGTGTTCAACTTTGGCAAATACAAGGGCCAGCGTGTGGCCGATGTGCTGAAGCGCGACTCGGGATACTATGGCTGGATGATGCACGGCGATTTTCCGCAGAACACCAAGAATGTGCTTTCGCGCATAATGCTGCGCACCAAGCAGGGATAACGGCAGAATACACATGTTAAAAGGCAAACACATAATTCTGGGCATAACTGGCGGCATAGCCGCCTACAAGGCTGCCTCGCTCACGCGCCTGCTGGTTAAGGCTGGCGCTGAGGTGCAGGTGATAATGACGCCAAATGCGCGCGAGTTCATAGCTCCTGTCACGCTGTCGACCCTCAGCGGCAAGCCCGTGATCACCGAGTTTTTCACTGCCAACACCGGCCAGTGGAACAGCCACGTTGACCTCGGCCTTTGGGCCGACGCCATGGTGGTGGCTCCGGCCACGGCCTCCACAATAGCCAAGATGGCCACCGGCGTGGCCGACAACATGCTGGTCACCACCTACCTCTCGGCCAAGGCCCCTGTGTTTGTGGCCCCGGCCATGGACCTCGACATGTTCAAGCATCCCACCACGCAGCGCAACCTTCAGCTGCTGCGCAGCTATGGCAACTTCATCATCGAGCCCGCTGCCGGCGAGCTGGCCAGCCACCTTGTGGGCAAGGGCCGCATGGAGGAGCCCGAGAACATCTTCAAGGTGCTCGACCGTCACTTTGCCCATGGCTGCGACCTGGCAGGGCGGCGCGTGCTCATCACCGCCGGCCCTACCCGTGAGAAAATCGACCCTGTGCGCTACATTGGCAACTTTTCGTCGGGCAAGATGGGCTTTGCCCTGGCCGCCGAGAGCGCCGCCCGCGGCGCCGAGGTGACTCTGGTGGCCGGACCCGTGTCGCTCCCTACACCGCAAGGCTGCATCGAGCGCATCGACGTGACCAGCGCCCAGCAGATGCACGATGCCGTGCTCAGCCGCTTCCACGATGCCGATGCGGCAATAATGTGCGCCGCAGTGGCCGACTACTGCGTTGAGCATGTGGCCGAGACCAAAATCAAGCGCGAGCGCGATGCCGTGCCCGTGATAAGGCTCAAGAAGAACCCCGACATTGCCAAGGCGGTGGGCGAGATTAAGCGCCCAGGCCAGGTGACGGTGGGCTTTGCGCTCGAGACCGACCACGAGGAGCAGAACGCCAAGTCGAAACTCGACCGCAAGCACCTCGACTTCATAGTGCTCAACTCGCTGCGCGACAAGGACGCCGGCTTCCAGACCGACACCAACAAGATTAAGATAATCCAGCGCGACGGCCGTGTGCGCGACTACGAGTGCAAGTCCAAGAGCCTTGTGGCACGCGACATTGTGGACGTGCTTGTGAAAGACTACCTTGGTGATAAGTGACAATATTAACAACTGTGAGAGAATAGAGAGATTATGAGCAAAGCATCGAGATTGACGCGCAGCGCGGGGCGGCTGCTGATGGCGCTGGTGGCTCTGGTGGCCGCAGTGGCTGTCCAGGCGCAGGAGCTTAACTGCAATGTTGAGGTCAACGCCGACAAGGTGGCCAATGCCAACAAGGAGATATTCAAAACCCTGCAGCAGGCCATTGCCGACTATATGAACACCAACAAGTGGACCGACGCGCAGTTTGGCGCCAATGAGAAGATTGAGTGCAAGCTGTTTCTCACCATAAGCTCGTATAACGACGCCACCAACCGCATGACGGGCGACCTGCAGGTGCAGTCCACGCGGCCGGTGTATAACAGCTCCTACACCACCACGCTCATCAACTTCAAGGACACGAAAATCGACTTCGCCTATCAGGAAAACGAGCCGCTCGTGTTCTCGGAGCAAGACATGCAGAGCAATCTCACCGCCATTCTCAACTTCTATGCCTACATGATTCTGGCCATCGACTTCGACTCGTTCTCGCCACTGGGCGGCACGCCCTATTACGAGAAGGCGGCCAATGTGGTGCGCCTGGCGCAAAGTTCGGGTGAAACGGGCTGGAAGGCATTTGAAGACACTAAAAACCGCAGTGCGGTGCTAAGCGCGTTCACCGACAAGGCCACATCGGCCATTCGCGATGTGCTCTACCAGTATCACCGCCAGGGCCTCGACCAGATGGCGCTGAGTGTGGACAAGGGCAGGGCGGTGATTACGCAGGCCATAGCCACGCTCAAGAAGATATATGACGTGGCGCCAATGTCGGTGTGCCTGTCGATGTTTAAGGACGCCAAGCTCGACGAACTGGTCAACATCTACTCCAAGGCCAACACCACCGAGAAGCAGAGCGTGTATGAAAACCTGTATCCGCTCTATCCCACCGAGACCACGCGCCTCAACAAGATAAAGAACGAAAGCACCGACCGATAAAGAAACACAACGAAACAGATGCTCACACGGCTTTACATATCCAACTATGCGCTCATCAGCAGCCTCGAAATAGGCTTTGGCGACGGTCTAACCATAATCACGGGTGAGACAGGCGCCGGCAAGTCGATAATTTTGGGTGCGCTGTCGCTTATTTTGGGCGACCGCGCCGATGCGCGCGGCCTGCGCCACAGCAGCGGGCAGAAGACTGTGGTTGAGGCAGAGTTCGACCTTACGGGCTACGACATGCGCGGCTTTTTCGATGCTGCCGACATCGAGTATTATGCCACCGAGTGCATTGTGCGCCGCGAGGTGAGCCCCGCAGGCCGCTCGCGCGCCTTCATCAACGACACTCCCGTGAGCCTCGCACAGCTGCGCGAACTCACGTCGCGGCTCATCGACATCCACTCGCAGCACAGCAACGCCCTGCTGGCCTCGCGCCAGTTCCAAATTGATGTGCTCGACAGCCTTGCCGCCAACGGCCAGCTGCTGGCACAGTACCAGAGCAGCTATGCCGCCTACCGCAGCATCGAAAAGCATTTGCAGCAGCTGCAGGACGCATTCGGCCGCAGCCGCGCCGAAGAAGATTATCTGCGGTTTCAAATTGCCCAACTCGACGAACTCGCCTTGCGCCCTGGCGAGGATGCTGAGCTTGAGGCCTTGCAAAACAAGCTTAGCAACATCAACGACACCAAAGAGACGCTGTGGAACGTGACGTCGGCACTCAATGGCGACGACGACTCGGTGATCGACCGCCTTTCGGCCGCCGCACAGAGCCTTGCCGCAGCCGAGAAGCACCTGAGCGATATTGCCGGCACAGCCGACCGCATAAGCGCCACTGTGATCGAACTTAAAGACATAGCGCAGACGCTTAGCTCGGTCGACAGCGAGCTGGCCGACGACCCGCAGCGGCTGGACGATGTTGAGTCGCGGCTCAACGACATCTATGCGCTCGAGCGCAAGCACAATGTGCAGGGCGCCGACGCCCTCATCGACCTGCAGCGGCAATATTGCGAAAAACTCGACTTCATCGACAACTCCGACGAGGAGATTGAGGCCGTGAAGTCGCAGCTCGCCAAGGCCGAGGCCGATGTGGCCACCCTGGCCGCGCGCCTCACCAGCTCGCGCCGCAAGGCTGCCGAGAGCTTCACTGGGCGGCTGAAGCCGCTGGCAGTGTCGCTGGGCATGAAAAATTTGCAGTTCAGCGTTGCCTTCACCAATTGCGACTTTGGCCCCAAGGGTGCCGACCAGGTGGAGTTTATGTTTGCGTTCAACAAAAATCAGCAGCTCATGCCCGTCAAGGACACCGCATCGGGCGGAGAAATTTCAAGGCTCATGCTGTGCATCAAGTCGATAATTGCCGAAAGCATGAATCTGCCCACCATCATCTTCGACGAGGTCGACACCGGCGTGTCGGGCGACATTGCCAACCGCATAGGCCAGCTCATGAACCGCATAGCGCGCCGCATCCAGGTGATGGCCATCACCCACCTGCCGCAGGTGGCCGCCTTTGCCCGCCACCACCTGCTGGTGTACAAGACCGACACCGCCACCGAGACCCTCACCGCTGTGCGCGCCCTCACGGCCGAGCAGCACATAGGCGAGGTGGCCCGCATGCTCAGCGGCCGCGACGTGGACAGCGCCGCCATCGAGAATGCAAAATCACTCATCCGACAAATTAAAAACTCCGACAATGCATAACAACGATTCCGAACAGTATATATTCGGCCTGCGTGCCGTCATCGAGGCCATCGAGGCTGGCAAGAGCATCGACAAGCTGCTTGTGAAAAAAGACATCAACGGCGACTTGGGCCGCGAGCTGCTGGCCGCTGCGCGCGACTATGGCGTGCCAGTGCAGCGCGTGCCAGTGGAGAAACTCAACCGCATCACCCGCCGCAACCATCAGGGTGCGGTGGCAATGCTCGCCGCTGTCGACTACTATGGCGTGGCCGATGTGGTGCCGCAGCTCTACGACGACGGCATCAACCCGCTGGTGGTGGTGCTCGACGGCATCACCGACGTGCGCAACTTCGGCGCAATAGCGCGCACTTGCGAGTGCGCCGGCGTGAGCACCATTGTCATTCCCGAGCGCAACAGCGTGGGCGTCACTGCCGATGCGGTGAAGACCTCGGCCGGAGCCCTCAACTACTTGCCCGTGTGCCGTGAGCGCAATCTGGTGAAGGCTGTGAAGTATTTGCGCGACAGCGGCTTTAAAATAGTTGGAGCCGCAGGCGAAAGCTCGGTCAACTTCACAACGGCCGACTACACCGGCCCCGTGGCCCTGGTGCTCGGCGCAGAGGACACGGGCATCTCGCCCGAAATCATGAAGCTGTGCGACACCCGCGTGGCCATTCCCGAGTTTGGGCACATAAGTTCGCTCAACGTGTCGGTGGCCGGAGGCATTATGATATATGAGGTGGTGCGCCAGCGCATTGCCGACGGCCAGACGGCCGGATAACTTCAAAAAAACAGCACCCATATCGGGCCTAAATTGGGTTTAGTGGGCGTTTTTGACTAATTTTGCAAAAAATAAGAGAAACGACATAATGATAAATCGCGTTTTAATACGAACAAAAGTGGTGCAGATGTTGTATTCCTACATGCTCACCAAAGACGGAAAAACTTTTTCCGATGCTAAAGATGAACTGAACGAGAGCCTCGACAAGTCGTATGAGTTATACAACATGCTGCTTCAGCTCATGGTCGACCTCACCGACCTTGAGGAACTCCGCCTCGATGAGGCAAAGCACAAGTTTCTGCCCACCGATGAGGATTTGCACCCCAACACGCGCTTTGTGGACAATGAGCTGGTCGACGCCCTGCGCGGCATCGATGCCCTGCAAAACTTTTTGAAGGAAAACAAACTCACTTGGCGCAACGACGACGTGTTTCTGCGCCTGATGCTCGACAAGGTGCGCAACAGCGAGGAGTATAAGGAATATATGGCAATGCCCAAGACCGACTTCCCCAGCGACTGCAACGTGTGGCGCCAGCTTATGAAGAAGGTGCTGCTGCCCGATGCCGACCTGCTTGAGCAGGTTGAGAGCATGTCGGTGTATTGCACCGACGAA
>ERZ808240.2891-NODE-2891-length-17808-cov-3.900299_pt1 | contig 17808 bp, 14 predicted proteins | sample MGYA00521084_ERZ808240 | MGnify/ENA primary metagenome ERZ808240 (study PRJEB31516, sample SAMN03275571) | gut metagenome | biome: mammalia-associated habitat; material: feces | host: Papio cynocephalus | place: Kenya | collected 2012-08-06 ... | reverse complement strand
ATTGGTGTTTTAATTAAAGTCATTCATTTTTTTAATGCGATTTGCGGAAACTCAAGCTTGATTAGTATTGACACCATATATGACACCATGTATAATGCAAGTAGGGAGGTATTTATAATGTTTAAATGGGATAAATTATTATTGAGGATACGCAATTTGTCAAAAGATCTTCGTTTTGATGAATTAAAAAAAGTAATGGAGAGTTATGGTTATATAATGAATGCCCCGAAAGGTGGAAGCAGTCATTATACGTTTAGAAAACAGGGCTGTCAGCCAATTACGATACCTAAACACGAGCCTATAAAAAGAGTTTATGTTGAATTGGTGAAACAGATTGTAGAAAGTGAGGAGAGGAATAGTGAAAACGCTGAATGATTACATGAAAATGAATTATCGAATGGAAATTGTTGAAGATGCGGATGAAGGTGGCTTTGTCGTTTCATTTCCAGAACTTCCGGGATGCCTTACTTGTGGAGAAACAGTTGAGACGGCAATTAAAAATGCTGTCGATGCAAAGAAAGTATGGTTCGAAGCTGCGATTGAAGAAGAAATCGAAATTCACGAGCCAGATAGTTTGGAGGAGTATTCAGGGCAGTTTAAATTAAGAATGCCGCGAAGTTTGCATCGTTCGCTTGTGGAACATTCGAAACGTGAGGGGATTAGTATGAATCAATATTGTGTTTATTTACTCTCGAAAAATGATGCACTTTTTTCGAAATAAATACTTATTTTGTGCCAAATAAAGATATTTAATCTTCTTAAGATTCCAGTAATTTAGCCAATCCATTTTGTATTGAGTGAGTACAAACGCGTGGGTATGAGATATGCGTTTTTGGCATATCCATACCCCTAAGCAGTTTGTTAAGCGGGAGTGCTCACGAAATGCAAAATGGATTGGCTAAATTACGGAAATAAAAAACATTAAAAAACATTACTTGACACAACCACAATTGTACGCTTGCGAAGAAAGGAGTTCCCCATGGAACAAACATTTATGAAAGAAAAGAAAATATTACCGTTAGTATTGTCGATGTCGCTGCCAATGATGTTATCCATGCTTGTAAATTCTTTATATAACATTGTTGACAGTTATTTTGTGGCACAGATTAGCGAGCAGGCGATGACGGCATTATCTTTAGTATATCCATTGCAATTACTGGAAACGGCAATCGCGGTTGGTTTCGGGATAGGAATGAATGCGGCTGCTGCGTATTATCTGGGGGCGAAGGAGCAACAGAGGGCGGATGATATTGTGACATCAGGGCTTATCCTCAGCCTTTTGCATGGTGTGATTTTGATGGCTGCGGCGCTCCTTTTTGCACCGGCATTTGTTTCACTGTTTACAGAAAATGAAAACATTCTTGCAGATGGTGTGAAATATTCAAATCTCGTATTTATTTTTGCAGTTCCAAATGTTATTGCGATAACGTTTGAGAAAATATTCCAGGCAGAGGGACGGATGAAAGTTTCGATGTTTAGTATGCTGTGTGGGTGTGTTGCCAATATTATACTTGACCCGCTGTTGATTTTTGGTATTGGAATATTCCCGAAAATGGGGATTGAGGGAGCCGCGCTGGCAACCGGTATTGGACAGGTAATACCACTTGTTATGTACTTGTTTATTTTTATCAAACGACCGGTATCACTGCATTTCCACTGGCATAAAAAGGTTTTGCAAAAACGGTTGATGGGGCAGATGTATGGAGTGGGAATTCCGGCGACATTAAATCTTGCTCTGCCTTCCTTTATGATTACGGCACTCAATGGAATCCTTGTTGTGTATTCCGCATCGTATGTGCTGGTGCTTGGCATTTATTATAAACTGCAGACATTTATTTATCTCTCGGCAAATGGCATTGTGCAGGGAATCCGTCCAATTATCAGTTATAATTATGGTGCGGGAGAGAGAGGGCGTGTCAAAAGAATTTTTATTACGGCACTGATTATGATTGCCTCTATTATGTTTGTGGGTATGTTGATATGTCTGGGATTTGCAGAAAATCTGATAGGATTATTTACAGAAAATTCGCTCACGGTTTTGGATGGTGCACAGGCGGTACGTATTATCTGTATGGGTTTTGTGATATCGGCAGTTTCGGTTACGATAAGTGGTATGTTAGAGGCACTGGGGAGAGGTGTGGAATCTTTGATTCTTTCGCTGCTTCGTTATGTTGTCGTAATTATACCGGCGGCCTTTTTGCTTGGAAAACTATTTGGCGGGGCAGCAGTCTGGCACAGTTTTTGGATTGCGGAGACGATTGCATCACTCATAGCAATTTTCTTAATTTACAGGAAAAGTCCTTTTACTCAAACATGTAGGTAAAATAAGCTTCCTTAAATGCGAGGGAGCGGTTGCGTGAGATCGGCAGTGTGGTACCATCTGTCATAGTCACGCTGTTTTTGGTAAACTGATTTACGTAATTTAAGTTAATAATGTAACTGCGGTGGCAGCGGAAAAATCCATGTTCCAAAGAAAAAACTTCTTCACACCGGGAAAATAGTTCGCGGATTTCGATACTTGTACCATTATGAAGAAAAACAACAACGGATTTGTTTTGAGCTTCTAAATAGTTTGTATCTTCCAGCGCGATTTTGCAAAATCCGTTCGAAGTGCGGGCAACAAAGGTTTCTTTCTGATTTTTTATCATCGCCATAAAATCATCCATAATAGACCAAAGCTGATGGGGAGAAATCGGCTTTAGCAGATATTGAAGTGCCTTGACCTCATAAGAGTCAAACGCAAATTCTTTGGATGAGGTCAGAAAAATAATGGAAACGTTTTGATTCTGTCTGCGTAATTCTTTTGCCGTATCAATGCCGTTTAGAAGCGGCATAAGGACGTCGAGAAAAATCAGGTCAAAGCATTCGTTTTTTTGCGCAAGAATTAGGTCATCTCCATTTTCATAGCAGTGGACAGAAAGTGAAATTGACTGGTGAATTGCCCATTGCTGCAAAAGAGATTTTGTTACTTCGCTTACTGCCACCTCATCATCACAAATTGCTATCTTCATATACACCTCGAAAGAATGATTTTTAATACAAAACAATGTTCCTCAACAGAAAAATGGCATTGTCCATTTAACTGTTGTACATAGTATACGATACTTTTGGTTCCAATACCATGACCTTTTTTATCCGAAATGGGAATTCCATCAACAAATTTTGGTGTTGCATCAATGGGATTTTTAATTTCCAACAGCAAAAGATTTTCTTTTTGCATGATATGTAAGGAAACCCATTTTTCGCCTGATGTATGTTCCAGTGCGTGCAGTGCATTTTCCAGTGCATTGGACAGAATCGTACACAAAGAAAGGTCAGGACACGGTAAATCTTTCCTTGCGTAAACTTCTGGCAGAAAGTCGATGCTTCGTTCTAAAAAGCGTGTTTTATAAATGGAAATTACCGAATTTAAAGTCTCATTTTTGCAGTATCTTGTGACAATTGTGTCATCATAAGCGGTGCCAATCTCCTGAATGTAGGAAATGGCTTTCTCCGGATGATTCTGGTTTAGCATGGAGAGAATGAGATTTAGGTGGTGGCGCATATCGTGCCGCAAAATGGCAAGCGTCTGTTCACTGTTACGGACCTGCTCAATTTCTTTTTGCAGTGAAACTAACTGCATTTCCATTCGGTCACTGTACTGGCGGATTTCCGATTTCTTCTCGGATTCCTTAAAGTATACAAGCAGAAAAATGAGATAGCCGATACTAAAAGCAAATCCCATAAATTCAACAACGACTTTATTTCCGGAGTACAAAAGACTGGAAAATTTCGTTGCGGTGTAATCAAAAATATAATAGATAAAGGGAAGAAACCCAATGATGGCAAGTTCCTTATTTTCCTTTGAAAAAATGAGTTGTGTTGTCCGGCAGACAAATTTGAACAGGAAAAAGAACGTGATAAATGTCATAGCGATTCGTGTGCTATAGTACCAGATTGGATTCTTAGTAAGCGTAAGTGCAGAAAGTCCGATCCAGTTGCTGAACTGACAGCACAGATAGGCGGAAAAAACAGAAATACAACAGGATAAAAGTGAATAACGGTAACACAAAAACAAAAATAAAATGAGTGGAAGGTGCACCAAAACAGGGTAAAGCTGATTGGTAAACTCCGTGCCTGAAAAGAGGTTAATGCTCCAGTAAAAAAGCCCATCCACCAAAGCAAACAAAAGCAGTTTTCCGAAATTTTTCATGCTTGGCTTTACGCCAAGAAAAAATGCAGAAATAAAAATTCCGAAAAGCAGTGTTGTTAAATTGTGTATGCCGGTAAGTAGTTGTAAAATCATCTGTGGTAATCCTTTCGCTGCCAATTATCTGCCCCTATTATACGACATTAACTTTCACATGGCAATCCCGATTTGCCATTCACGCTGTATAATTACCTTTCACGCCAAATGCCAGATAGAGAAAAATTATATGATAAAATAGAGAGCGAGAAAGGAGGGAATGCGATGGAAAAAAACAGAAAATATATCGCAAAAATTTTTTACAGTTTGTTTGGCGCAGTATTTGTTTTCGCAGGCGTGCTTTTATCCGGCACTTCGGTAAAAGCAGCCGGAGATGTCACGCGTTATCGAACCGCTTATCTGCAAAACTGCTGTCCGGGCATTCAGGTTGTTGCCCATGCGTATCTGGTAGGAACGGATAATGTGGCAAACTACTGGAAAACAGTTGCTGTCGGTAAGGTGCCTGTAAACACGAAAATTCAGGGAAAGACGATTGACCCTCAATATTTTCCACAGGATAATATTGAGAATCTGAAACAGTTGTATTCATCCGTTCAGGGGTATCAGAATTTCACGTGGATTTCGGGTGCATATCTGGAAAATGAAGGCAGCAAGCTTCAAGTTGTCGCCTATGATAAAAATTATATTATTTACTGGAGCAACGGCTACCGCAGTTTTACTGAAAGTCCGGTTATGTGTAAACAGTATCTGCTTATGGCATCACATCCGCCGGGCTTTTACAGACTGCCAAGGAGTGTGGTATGGCTGGATTGTGGAAGAACAGAAAATGTAGTTCCGACAGGGGAGACGATTAAGAAAGAGGGAACCGGAAGAGTTACTTCTTCGTTTATTGGAATCAGTCCGATTCCGGGAACAGCAGATTCCGGTGATGTTTACAAAGTAAAGGTAAATACCGAGTTAAATATTGTTTCTACGGTTAAAATTCCATCCCGCACATCAGACACAACAGATACGTATTACAAAATTTCTTTTAATGGAAAGAACGACGTAAATTATATGACGAGAAATCGTCCGGGATATTACTATGTAAAGAGTAAGTATATCAATCTTTACCGGGCAGACACGAAAACGCCGAGTAATCTTGTGGACTATCAAGTGAATTATCCGGTTACTTATGCGAATCAGAAAAGGGATATTAATGTGCAGGCAGCAGCTAATTCATCCAGTGAAGTTTTGGGATATCTGCAAAATGAGGCACAGGTTCAGGTGTATGAAAAAGAGAGTAACGCTAACTGGGCAGCCATTTATTTTAACAGTCAGAAAGCCTATGTGCCTGCAAAATATTTGAAAAAAGTGGTAAAACCGGTAGTTCAGAAGCTGAAAAATGTGCCAAAGAATTTTCGTATTAAAACCGTTAAAAACAATCAGTACGTTTTGAAGTGGGATAAACCGTCCGGCTGCAAGGATTATCAGATTATATACTGTAAAAATTCTTTTGGCAGTTTGACTTCAAAGAAAAATGTTCTTTATAAAAATAATCATTATAAGAAGAACACAATAACGGTGAAAAAGTCCTATTTGAAAAAGCGTACCTGTATTTACATCGCACTGGCGGCAAATTATGAAAATGGAACTTCACAAAAAATCTGGCTGGATGTGTATGCGCCGGGAAAACCGAAAGCCTTAAAGAAAAAGCATTTGCAAATTTCTTCGAAAAAAATTAAAATAAAGCAGTACCCGGATTATGTAATGAAAATCCAGTACTCAACCAAGAAATCATTTAAAAAGGCGAAGACGGTCTCAAACAAGGGAAGGCTGGTACGTGCGATTAAGAAATTGAAACCAAATACAACGTACTATATCCGCTATTGCTCGAATACGGTAGTTGATACGGATGCCGGACAGAAAAGTGTGTATGGACAATGGTCTAAGACTTTAAAAGTGAGAACAAAAGGGTAATGAAACAGAGGAGATTTAATATATTATGAAGACAAGAGAAGAAGCATTAACCTATGGGTTATCCTTTCCGAACACATATCAGGACGCACCGTTTCGAGATGCCAACTGGCAGCTTGTAAGAGTGAAAAAAAGCAAAAAGGCTTTTTTGTGGACTTATGAAAGGGAGGGGCTTCTCTGTCTGAATGTAAAGGTAACGCCGGAGAGCAGAGATTTTTGGCGTGGTATCTATGATTCCGTAGTACCGGGATGGCATCAGAACAAGGAACACTGGAATACGATTGTTTTAGATGGAACCATCCCGGATGCGGATGTTCGAAAAATGATTTATGAGAGTTATGAACTTGTCACGGATAATCCGACAAAACGGATTTATGAGGCGGTAAAGAAAATTCCGAAAGGACATGTGGCAACCTACGGACAGATTGCTGCCATGGCAGGAAATGAAAAAATGGCGCGTGCGGTTGGAAATGCGCTTCATAAAAATCCGGATCCGGATAACATCCCTTGTTTCCGTGTGGTGAACAGTAAGGGAGAACTTTCGGGGGCTTTTGCTTTTGGCGGTGCCAATGTGCAGGCAGAACGGCTGATGGCAGACGGTATTGAAGTGATAGATGGAAAAGTGGATTTGACCCGTTATGGAATCAAGTAAAATTCCGATATATAAAACAGAGTCATGGATGATAATATAAGATAAAAGGATTTATCGATGACAAAGTGAGGAATTTATATGAAAACAACGGCGGGCAATTTACAAATAGCAGGCGGGAGCGTACAGGGTGTACAGGAGCGGGAACAGGATATATGGAAAAAAGTGTGCGAACAATTAACGGACGTAACTTCTGGTATGTCAGAGGAAGAAAAACAAGACTATGAGAAAAAGATTCAAGTAAAATTGCAAAGAGGCGCGAACTTATCAGCAGAGGAGTTAAATTATCTGAGAATTCATAATCCCGAATTATATCGAAGTGCAATGCGTGTAAAAACAGCAAAACAACAATTGAAAGAGCAGTTAAGACACTGTAAATCAAAGCAGGAAGCAAATGCCCTTATTGGCCGGGCAATTTCCAGAATCAGTGACAAAGACCCCGACAAAACATATCTGACAGCGGGATTGCGGGAAGTCGCAGAAGAATTCAAAAAAAGCTTCCAGTACGCCAGACTGCCGGAAACCAATGACCAGAAAAAAGCTAAAAAAGCATGTGGTAAGAAAAAACAGGATAAGAAATCTTCTGATATGTTTGACTCCTTATTACAAATGCTGACACCGGAGCCTTTGTTGAGCGAAAGCCTTCAAAACTTTATAGGGGTAAACTAATGTTGTATCAAATTTTGAATACTAGTTTGTTTGAAATTCCAGTAATATAAAAGAAAAACCTTGTGACTCGTGGGCGCTTTTGCTCGTTAAGTGCGTAGCGGTATGGGCACTGAAAATACCAGTGCCTCATACCGACGCACTCAAAACCCACTCGTCACAAGGTTTTTCTTTTATATTACTGGAACTACAAAGAAATTAGCATCAAACACTTGACACACACCTGCCATCTCCTCCCAAGACAACTCTTTTCCCCTAATTTGCCTTATAGGGTTGCATATTTGCCCAATTATCAGCCTTTATTAGAGAAAATCACGGGGCAAATGCAACCTTTTCTATGGATTTCTTGTCTTTTGGTTGTGTTCAGACACTTCTTTTCAAAATGCATGCAACTCTTTTCGCTTTTTATAAAGGTTAAGGTTGCATACGGCACTTACTTGCATTAGAGGGGGGCTGAATGAGTCAAGAATTCGCTGCCAGTTCCTACGGAATTACGGAAAACAAAAAAATGCCAACGAACACTTGACACAAAATTAACTCCCTTTCACCTTGCTTCGTCCCTTGTTTTAGTGGTATAATCTGCTTATAAAAATAATTGATAAAAAATATCAAAAGGGGGCTTTTATAATGGAAAAACAAATATTTACAAATGAGGTTATTTTATCATGGCTTCAGTATTATGCAAAGAATACAACAATTGATTTGGAACACGTAAAAATTATTGATATTACAAAGAAAAACAAGAATGTAATTCCTACGGTTGAATCCCACAAAACGACAATGGTATTTACCAATGCAGGAATTGACGATATTTTTTACCGTCTGTGGAATGCCGGACTTGGTGAGTGTGAGGTTTGGTATAATGACGGATCAGAACCGGATGGACCAATTTTGAACAGTCAGGTAAAGGATATGATTAACCGTGGAATCAATGCTTCTGCCGGAATGCTGATTGTCAATCCAAATGCAAGAAATACGGCAAAAATCGGCATTGGCAATGAATTTTTCAAAAAGGGTTCCATTCAGTATGTAGGAAGTGAGATTCGTGCTGTTATTTTAAATAAAATGATGGTGGATACGCAGGACGATGTCTGTGTTATCGGTGGAGAGAGTATTGCCATTGAGACTGCTCTTTTGGCTCCGGAAGGAACGGTTATTGCTGTTGAGTATAGTGCTACAGACCGTGATACAATGGAAGAAAATGTAGACCATTTTGGGTTACAGAATGTGAAAATTGTTGACCATGTGGATGAAGAAACAATGTGTGACTGTCCGGTTCCTTCGACGGTATTCATGGTAGCTTCTGCAAGCATGAATCAGGAACTTGAGTATTTTGTTAAGAAGAATCCTAATGTTCATGTTGTCATTTATACGTTGGATTTTCAGGTGGCAGCAGGAGCTGGTGAGATGCTTTCGAAATTGGGAATTCAGGATGTGGAGACAATTCAGATTGCGGTTTCCAGATTGTCAACAAATCATTCCTTTAAACAGCAGCCGGCTCCTTGGATAATTACAGGCAGAGGGGAATAAGTTCTATGATATTACAAGAAGGAAAAAAGGAAAACAGTTACATTATTGAAGGACTTTTCCTTCCACTTCAAACGGAGAAAAGATTGGAAGCACTTGGCATGACGAAAGGAACACCGGTGGAAGTTTTAAACCGGAAACGAAGTGGAACGATGATTGTGCGTGTGCGGGGAACACGTTTTGCATTAGGCAGGGGAATAACCGGGAAAATTGAGGTTGAGGAGGATAAAGAACAATGAGCGAAAATTTGGTAGTTGGTTTTATTGGCAATCCAAATTGTGGAAAAACAACGCTGTTTAATGCTTTTACCGGTGCCAATTTGAAGGTAGCAAACTGGCCTGGTGTAACGGTTGAGAAAGTAGAGGGTGCGCTAAAATACCATAATAATACATATCGGCTTGTAGACTTGCCGGGAACATACAGTCTTACCTCTTATACGATGGAGGAACAAGTGAGCAGACAGTATATTCTAAGTGATGAAGTTGACGTTATTGTGGATGTGGCAGATGCATCTTCATTGGAACGAAATTTGTATTTGACGCTGCAGCTGTTGGAACTTGGCAAACCAGTGGTATTAGCGTTAAATATGATGGATATTGTAGAAAAACGAGGAATGGAAATTGATTTGCATCGTCTGCCGGAGATGCTTGGAATTCCGGTTATTCCTGTGTCTGCCAGAAAACGTACTGGGCTTGAAATTCTGATGCATGCTGTGTCGCATCATAAGGATGCGGTTATACCGGATAAACTTGTACATCATCATACAATGCCATCACATCACAAACATGATCATCATGTCGATCATGCCATGGTATATAGTGATGAAATTGAAGATAAGATTGATAGTATTTCGGATGCCTTGCAGAAACAGTACCCGGAAATGCTTCATGTACGATGGTGTGCAATTAAACTTTTAGAAGGAGATAAAGAAATTTCTGAAAAATATCCGGTTGATTTGCCACAAGTGCTTGACCGCAGTTATGAATCAGAAATTATTAATCAGAAATATGAATTCATTGAAGAAATTGTTCAGGAAGTGCTGGTAAACAAAGAGGAGAAGGCGCAGTCAACAGATAAAGCTGACCGTATTTTGACTCATTCGATTTTTGGAATTCCGATTTTTTTAGGGATTATGGCACTTGTATTTTTGCTGACCTTTACGGTCGGGGATTTTATATCCGGATATTTTGAGTTGGCGGTAGAATGGTTAAGTGGATTTATCGCAAATGCATTTGCGGTATGGCAGGTTAATCCGGCGGTTACTTCGCTTTTGGTGGATGGAATTATAGCTGGTGTCGGCGGCGTATTGACGTTTTTACCTAATATTTTTATTTTGTTTTTGGCACTTGCTTTTTTGGAAGATAGCGGGTACATGGCAAGAGTGGCTTATGTTATGGATGGCATTATGGGGCGGATTGGGTTATCCGGTCGTGCCTTTATTCCGATGATTCTTGGATTTGGATGTTCGGTGCCGGCAGTCATGGCTTCGAGGGCATTAGAAGACAACAAAGATCGTATGAAAACAATGTTAGTTACGCCTTTTATGTCATGCAGTGCAAGGCTTCCAATTTATATTTTGTTTTCGCAGATGTTTTTTGGAAAACATGCAATGATAGCAGCCTACTCAATGTATGTCATTGGGTTAGTTGTTGCCGTTTTTGTTGCTTTTATTCTTCATATTGTAGATAAAAAAGAGGCAAATGGAATGCTTATTATTGAATTGCCGGAGTATAAAGCACCGAGTGCTCGTACGATTTGGATTTACGTTTGGGAGAAAGTAAAGGATTATTTGACGAAGGCAGGAACTGTAATTTTCCTTGCTTCAATTGCTATGTGGCTTCTTTTAAATTTTGGAATACATGGTTACACAAATGAGATGTCGGAAAGTTTTGGAGCGGCAATCGGACATTTTATCGTGCCTGTGTTAAAACCGATTGGTCTTGGTTACTGGCAGATAGCAGTGGCTTTGATTGCCGGAATATCGGCAAAGGAAGTTGTTGTATCAAGTTGTGCTGTTTTGTTCGGAATAGCAAATGTAAATTCGGCAGCCGGTATGGGTGCGCTGCATCAGGCACTTGGTGTAACCGGATTTGGCATGGTAAATGCTTATTGTCTTATGATTTTTTGCTTGTTATACATCCCTTGTTTTGCTACGTTGGCAACGATTCGTAAGGAAAGCGGAAGTATTAAATTTATGTTTTTAGCAGCTGGATTCCAGCTAGTCATGGCATGGCTTGCATCGTTTGTGGTATTTCAGGTTTTTTAGTACATTTTTAGATAAAGTTTCCTTTACACTTGGTAGTAAACATCGTATAATTTAAATGTAAAATATAGTAGTTTTCTTATAAGGAGAAACTTATATACTATCAAGGAGGATTTATATGCAGAAGAAGCAGACAAAAGTTTTTGCAGGATTGTTAAGTATGTCCTTAGCTGTTTCGCTTATGACACCGCTGCAAGGTGTTTCCAGTCAGGCGGCACGGAAAAAAATTGCACTGTCCAAAAAGAGTATTACGATGACAGTGGGACAGAAGAAAACAATTCGTATCAAAAACACAAAAGGAAAGCGTATCAAATGGAGTATTAAGAAAAAAAGTATTGCAAGCTACAAAAAGAGCGGTAAGTATGCTGTAAAACTGACCGCAAAGAAAAAGGGAACAACGACCCTCACTTGCAAGGTGAAAAATGGCAGGTGGAAGAGTTACAAGTGTAAAATTAAAGTCAAAAAGGCTGCACTTGTCCGTACACCAGAGGCAACAAATGATGCTGCAAAAGCAACGAAAAATCCGAGTTCTACTGCGGTGGTTACAACGCCTTCTGTTCCAACACAAACTCCGGAGAATGGACAGAATGCAACACAGGAACCAACGAAAAATCCAACGGTTACAGCTACACCGAAAATAACACCGACGGCAACTGCAACTGCGAAACCGACAGCAACGCCAACGGCGACACCGGAAGGTGAATTTACGGAAAAGACGTATTTGTCTACCGGTTTTGAAGATGGAACGGATGGATTTATCGGACGTGGAGCGGCAAAAGTAGCAGTGGCTTCCGGCGGAAGAAGTGGAAAATGTCTTTCCGTAACCGGACGTACCAGCACATGGAACGGAGCCGAATTGAATGTAACGGATTCGATTGTGAAGGGTGCAACGTATTCGATTTCGGTATGGGTAAAACAGACTTCAGGTTCTGACCAGACGCTGAAATTGTCCGGAAACTTATCTGTGTCCGGTCAAGATGATAGTTATCCGACGATTAAAGACAATACAACAGTACCAAGTGGCTCGTGGGTAGAGTTAAAAGGCACTTACACGGTGCCGGATTCCTTTACGAAACTGACTTTCTATGTAGAGGGACCATCCGGTGAATTTGATTTCCTTGTAGATGACGTCACGATTACGCAGACTTCCGCAGGCAAAGAACCTTATAATCCGGAAAGTCTTACCAGCATTAAAGATACCTACAATGGCATCTTTGAGCGCATGGGTAATGTGCTCAGTTATAACACATCATGGAACAATGGCTATCAGATGCAGAGTGACGAGACGATGAAATTCGTGCAACATCATTTTAATAGTTTTACTTTGGAAAATGAGTTGAAACCAGAGCAGATTTTGTCAAGTTGGAGTGGAACAATCTCGGTTAGTGAAGCAAAAAATCTTGGTTATGTAATTCCGGATGACTACACTGAATCGACAGTTGCAAAGCTAAACTTTGACAATGTGGACAAAATTCTTGAAATTGCCAATCAGTATGGAATTCAAATGCGCGGACATGTGATGCAGTGGCATCAGCAGACAGCACCGCGTTTCTTCCACAAAGGTTATGATACAAGCAATGCTACGGTAACAAAAGATGTGATGGATGCAAGACTTGAGTTTTATATCCGCACGGTAATGAAACATGTCATGGATAAGGAAAAGAGTTTGACCGGTAAAGCAGGTTCCCTTGTTTATTGCTGGGATATTACGAATGAGTATACACACCGTACCAATCAGCCATCGTCTACAAGCTGGATGGATGTTTATGGTGATATGGGTCTGAAACCGACTTATGTGAAAAAAGCTTATGAAATTGCTTATGATGAGTTAAAACAGTATGGATTGCAAGAGGATATTACGTTATTCTATAACGATTATAATGAGTATGATGTTGCAGATGAAATTGTAGAACTTATCAATTATATCAATGAAGGAGAAGAAGCAAAGATTTGTGGCGGAATCGGTATGCAGAGCCATATTACCGTGAGTTATCCTTCTCTTGAAAAATATGGAACAGCAGTGGATAAGTTTTTAGCAACCGGACTTCAGGTACAGGTTACAGAATTGGATATCGGAATCGGAGATAATCAGACCGAAGAAGATTTGGCAAATCATTATTCCGATATTATGAAACTGCTTATTTCCAAGCAGAAAAATCGTGATAAATCCGTAAATGCCCGCGGTATTACCGGCGTTACGGTGTGGGGACTTTATGATACCATATCATGGAGAAAACCTACGTCATGTCTATTGTTTGGCAGTGGAGTGGATGACCCGAAAGCAGCATTCTATTCATTTATTGATGCGGCGTCCAAATAGGCTGTAAACAGTTGTGACATTTTTCCAACCGTTTCTACAGTGATGATAGAAAGTGCGCGGTGATTATGTTAAAATGAAGCAAATTTTGATTTGCGAAAGGAGATTTTATACATATGAAATACTCAATTGAAGGAGCACCATTGCCGGTTGTTATTTGTGATTTAGAGGCCGGTGAATCTATGATTACGGAAAAAGGAGCCATGTCGTGGATGACACCAAATATGAAAATGGAGACATCCGGCGGCGGAATGGGAAAAATGATTGGACGTATGTTTAGCGGTGAAAATATGTTTCAGAACCGTTATACAGCAGAAGGCGGAGCAGGACAGATTGCGTATGCTTCCAGTTTTCCGGGCTCGATTTTAGCATTTGAAATTGGAAACGGCAATGAGATAATTGCACAGAAGAGTGCATTTCTTGCATCTACGGATGGTGTGACATTATCCGTTGCATTTCAGAAAAAATTGGCCGGGGGCTTATTTGGCGGCGAGGGCTTTATTATGCAGAGACTTTCCGGCAGCGGTACGGCTTTTGTAGAAATTGACGGTTATGTAAAAGAATATGAGCTGGCAGCAGGGCAGCAGATGATTATTGATACCGGCTACTTAGCGGCAATGGATGCAACCTGTACGATGGATATTACAACCGTTAAGGGACTGAAAAATAAGGTGCTTGGTGGAGAAGGATTCTTTAACACCGTAGTGACCGGTCCCGGTAAGATTTATCTGCAGTCGATGCCGATTAACCAGATGGCAGGTGTTCTGCAACCATTTTTATCAACAAACAAATAATCTTTTACAAAGGATGAATCTCTTGCTATAATAGACATGAAAATGTGTTAAAGGAGATGATTCCAATGTTAAAAACCGTGTTAAAAATTGACGGTATGATGTGTGGCATGTGCGAATCGCATATGAATGATTTGATTCGCAATCATTGTAAGGTGAAGAAAGTTTCTTCCTCTGCAAAAAAAGGGGAAACTGTTGTAATCAGTGAGGAATCGTTAGATATTCCTATGCTGAAAAAGGAAATTAAAGAAATTGGATATGAATTAGTTTCCCATACAAGTGAGCCTTATGAGAAAAAAGGATTGTTCCGTCGATAAGAATTACTCGATTTTGTCTCCGATTACGGTATGCAGTGCGTGCTCCGTAATCGGAGTTTTTTGATGAGAAAAATCACGGTAATCCGATGGGGAAAATCCGGTCTGCCTCTTAAAAAGTTTGGAAAAAGTAAAAGCGTCATTGTATCCGACACAGTAGGCAATATGCTGGATAGGCATAGAGCTTTCTTCCAACAATTGTTTTGCCTGATTAATGCGGTACTGCGCAAGATATTCCTGTGGTGTATAACCGGTGGCGTGCTTAAATAACCGCGTCAAATAGGAGCGGTTTAATCCACAATAATCTGCGATGTCCTGAATGCGGATTGGGTCTGAATATTTTTGCCTGATAAAACGGATGGTGTTTTGAATATAAGTCAGCGCATCTGTTTTCTTTTTTTTCGTCTTTTTATCTACATTTGCTGCCTGAACCATGTGTTGGAATAATTGGTATACATTGCCAATGCAGGCGTATTCATCCTCATGATTTGTAAAAATATCCCGCAGACAACATTCTGTTTTTGTGGCATGTTCATGCAGAGAGAGAACGGGATTTGTTTCTGATAAACCGCAGCGATTCAGCATTTCCTTGATTTTGAAACCATCAAACTGAATCCAGATATAGTTCCATGGATTTTTTTCGCTGGCTTCATAATAGGATGGCGTGTGTGCCGGTATAACAAAGATATCATGTTCTTTTACGGCAAATTCTTTGTCCTGAATACGGAGAAGACCTTCACCACTTATGACATAATGCAGAATATACAATTTACGGATGATCGGACCATAACTATAAGATGGATCGCATTTTTGACATCCGACCTCATACAGATTGACATCATCGTAGGATGAATAATTTACCAGATATACTTCATCAAATGTTTTTGCAGCCATGTAAAATCCCCCTTTTCTCAATTTTACCATGTTAGGGGTTATCATGTCAAAGAAAATTGGTAGCATTTTTCTTCTGTAAAGTCACAAAATGACATGGTGATAACAGGGGCATTATTGTACGCTTAAGTTATAAAAAAAGACAAGGGGGACTGAAAGATAATGAAAAAAGAAAAAATTGTAGCAATGTGGCTGTCACTTTGCCTACTTGTCGGAAATGTGGGAATAATATATTCTCATAATGAGAAAAAGGCAAAGGCTGCGGAAGCAGAGGAAGTATCTTTAACTGTAGAGGCAACTGAAAAGACAGGGGCCTTAAAGCACGGAGCGTCTGGATTTTTGTATGGACTGGGGGCAGATCAGGTGCCAAGCACCAGTTTGATTTTGGGCTTGAAACCAAATATTACAGCACAAAAACCGCCATATGGTTTGCAGCATCCAAGTGGGGATACGTTGGAAATCGCAGATACTTTTTTGCAGGCGGGCGGAAGTTCGGTTCAGATTTACTGCTTAGATATTCATGCAAACTGGCCGTATGAGGATGAGAGCAAGGATATGGAAGCGTATGAAGAAAAGATTAAAACAATGGTTAAGCAGGTGAAAGCTGCCGGGTTAAGTAACAAAGTAGTCTATGTTCCGTTCAATGAGCCGGAAGGACAGCAGTACAAATCAATTTGGAGTGGTGATAATCAGCAGTTTTTGGAGGACTGGAATTACATTTACAAGGTAATTAAAAAGGCTGATCCAAAGGCTAAAATTGCCGGTTCGAATTGTTGTGTATATCAGGCAAAACATACCGAAGAATTTGTTACATATTGTGCAGAAAACAACTGTATTCCGGACCAGTTTACCTGGCATGCACTTTCACGTTCGGAACTGGGAAGTTTGAAAGAAAATTTGAAGAAATATCGTGCCCTTGAAAAGAAATACTGGATTGATGCCGGTAAAGTATCAACAGAGAGGGAAGTTGTAATTAATGAATACGCAGATTTTACAGATTTAGGTGTTCCGGGACGTCTGATTCCTTATGTAAGTATTTTGGAAGATTCTAAGGTGAGCGGATGTTTGGCTTATTGGCATATTTCCAACAATCTGGATGATTTGGCTGCTGATAATAACGAACCAAATGGTGCTTACTGGCTGTATAAGTGGTATGGTGATATGTCCGGTGAGACCTTGAAAACTGCTGTATCTGGTGAGGAAGAGAAGAAGTTCAGCGGTGTGGCAGCAATTGATGATGCAAAGAAAAGTGCCAGCGTGATTTTTGGCGGCGTCAATGGAAAACAGACTGTAAAAGTAGAAAAATTAAATGAAACAGAGTCTTTTGCAAAGGCGAAAAAAGTAACGGTAAAAATGGAGAGAACAAACTTTACCGGAATTAATGGAGCTAGTGATGAGCCGGATTTGCTTTATGAAGCAGTATGTCCTTTGGCGGCAGATGGTTCGCTTACGGTATCTATTGATGATGCAGTTGAATCTGCAGGTTATCGAATGACTATTTCACAGGCAAAAGATTCCGATAGCGAAGGAATTGTAAAAGAAGGTGCATGGAAAGGTCTTTACGAAGCAGAAGATGGCGTGTTAGAGGGAAAAGCAAAGAAAAAGGGAAAAGACAGCAAATATGCTTGCTCAGGAACCGGTCAGGTTCAGTTGCAGCGTACAGGTGACCAGGTCACAATGACGGTAAATGTACCGGAAGAAGGTTTTTATAAAATGGACATGGTCTATGGTGCAGCAACAGGAAACTCTTCATGGAGTGTAAAAAACAACAATCCGAAAAATGCAAAGGCATTCTTTTACATGGATGGATTGAAAAAGAAAGAAATGACGCTGAATAATACTTTGACTTGGTATATGTCGGGAATGCATACGGAGTACCAGTATATGCGTAAAGGCGAACATGAAATTACCATCCAGGCCGGTGAATCGGAAGGAATGTGTTCGGTGGACTGCATTTACCTGACATATGTTGGAAAAGAGGGCGAGGATGTTAATAATCGTCGCTACGTAAAAGAATATGAGGCTGAACAGAGCGATTTCAACCAGCTAAATGGACAGGAAAGTTCGTCAGTAAAAACAATGACAACCCGCAGCGATTATTCGGGTGCCGGTTATGTAACCGGATTAACGACAAAAGTGAGTGAGGGTGGCGGTATCCGTATTTACTCCTGTGTAAATGACGATGGAATATATAAAGTTACTGTGCGTTATGCTACAGATGAGGCAGGAAACATTGGCTGTTATTTAC
>ERZ808240.2890-NODE-2890-length-17813-cov-4.013177_pt1 | contig 17813 bp, 12 predicted proteins | sample MGYA00521084_ERZ808240 | MGnify/ENA primary metagenome ERZ808240 (study PRJEB31516, sample SAMN03275571) | gut metagenome | biome: mammalia-associated habitat; material: feces | host: Papio cynocephalus | place: Kenya | collected 2012-08-06 ... | reverse complement strand
ACGGAATTACGGAAAACAAAAAAAGTGCCAACGAACACTTGACACAAACAAATCATTAACATGATTTGCATTTTCGCTTAACATGTAGTATAATATCATAGTCAAAGAGGATAGGTCCGAAAATGAAGTGTCCTATCCTCTTTTTTCGACTATGACAAGAGTCCAAAAGAAGGAGGATTTGGTTTGGATAATCACTCAATGATGGAACTGGGAGAAAAGTTAAATAGTAAATTTGAGAATCTGGTGGATTACTGTATGGTGTCCGGTGCCATTAACCAGGATTTGTATAACGAATATGATGTGAAGAGGGGACTTCGCGATTCGAATGGTAAAGGTGTACTTACCGGATTGACAGAGATTTCAGATGTCTGCGGATACCGCTTAAAAAACGGCAAAAAGGTTCCTTGCGACGGAGAACTTTATTATCAGGGATATAATGTAATGGATCTTGTAAAAAGTTTTGAAAACCGCCGGTTTGCTTTTGAGGAGACAACCTATTTGCTGATGTTTGGTGAACTGCCGACACATACACAGTTAAAAGATTTTGAAGAGGTATTAACCAGTCTTCAGGAGCTTTCCGGTCAGTTTGTCCGTGACGTGATTATGAAAGCACCAAGTGCGAATATTATGAATGCACTGCAGAAAAGTGTGCTGACACTGTATTCGTATGATGAGAATCCGGACGACATTTCCGTAGCAAATGTACTGCGCCAGTCCTTACAGCTGATTGGCAAGATTCCTTTGATTGCGGTGTATGCGTATTTGTCATACCGCCACTTTGGATTTGATGATAATTTATACATCCGTACACCGGATAAAGATTTGTCAATTGCGGAAAATATTTTGCAGATGGTAAGACAGGACGGTAAATTTACGGAGTTAGAGGCGAAAGTCTTAGATATTGCACTTGTTATTCATGCAGAGCATGGCGGCGGTAATAACTCGACGTTTACCAATCATGTGGTAACCTCTTCCGGTACAGACACATATTCTGCGATTTCAGCATCCATTGCTTCGCTGAAGGGACCGCGTCATGGTGGCGCTAACTTAAAAGTGCTGCAGATGTTTGATGATATTAAAGAACACTGCAAGGACTGGAATAATGAAGAGCAGATTAAAGAATATTTGAATAAAATTCTGAATCGAGAGGCCTTTGATGAATCCGGTCTGATTTATGGAATGGGACATGCGGTTTATACATTGTCGGATCCTCGTGCCGTGATTTTGAAACGGTATGCAAAAAAACTGGCAGAGGCAAAAGGGAAAATGGATGAATTTCATCTGTATGAAACCGTGGAAGAAGTGTCCAAAGATTTGATTATGAAAGCACATTTGCGTTATAAACCGGTTTGTGCAAATGTTGATTTTTACAGTGGTTTTGTATATACTATGCTTGGTATTCCGAGAGAATTATTTACTCCGATTTTTGCGATTGCCCGTATTTCCGGATGGAGTGCACATCGTCTGGAAGAGCTGGTAAACAAGGGTAAAATTATTCGACCGGCGTACAAATACGTAGGAAGTCATGTGGATTTCCGTGAAATAGATGAGAGAGAATAAACGATGGAACAATACATGTTATTTTTCGATATTGATGGAACTTTGTTAGATGAAAAAGAGGGAATCGTGCCGGAGAGTACGGTGCGTGCCCTGCATCAGGCAAAGGAAAACGGACATTTACTGTTTCTTTGTACCGGGCGTTGTAAGTCTATCTGGCCAAAGGATATTTTGGAAATTGGATTTGATGGTGTGGTAGGCGGCTGTGGTACGAATATATTTTATCATGGGGAAGAGCTGCTTCATGCAACATTACCGAAAGAATTGCAGAGAGAAGTTGCCGATTCTCTGACGCACTATCATATCGATGGTGTTTTGGAAGGCCAGGAGACGGCATATTTTCGCAGAGATTACTGGATGCCGGTTGTGAAATCCATCTTTGAGGAAAATGGAACATTTTCGGCAAAATGCCAGTTGTTCTGGGAGGGTGCCGATTTGAATTTTGATAAAATGGCACTCTGGTTTGATGAGAGCAGTGACATGAAATCATTTAAGGAACAATGGGAAAACACGTTTGATTTTATTTTACGTGACCCGACTTTTTATGAGGTCGTGCCAAAAGGTTATTCAAAGGCGACCGGAATTGATTTCCTTTGTAAGCGTTTAGGAATTGACAGAGCGCATACGGTAGGAATTGGTGATAGTACAAATGATTTGCCGATGCTTGATTTCACCGGCATCAGCATTGCAATGGGAAGTGGCAATCCGGATATTTTTCCGTCGGTCGATTATGTAACGGCGGCGGTAATGGATGATGGAATTGAGAAGGCATTGAAACATTATCAATTAATCGAGTAAAGGGAGGTCGGCGAAATGAAGTTAAGTAAATTAGTGGAGCACATCGAGTACGAACTGGTACAGGGAAGTCTTGATACGGAAGTGGCAGACATCGCATATGATTCCAGAAAAATCAAAGAGGGAATGTTGTTTGTTGCCATTGCAGGAACGGTTGTGGATGGTCATAAATATATTCCGGATGTTGTGAAAAAGGGCGCATCGGTGCTTGTTGTGGAAAAAGAGATTGAGCCCATAGATGAAAGTATTACGGTGATTCGTGTGGCAAATGGCAGAGCGGCACTGAGTCTTTTATCCCAGGCATATTTTGATTATCCGGCATCGAAGATGATTTCGATTGGAATTACGGGAACAAAAGGAAAATCGACAACCACGTATATGATTCGTGATATTATTGAAAAATCCGGGAAAACCTGCGGAATTGTTGGCACAATTGGTGTAGCAATTGCCGGTAAGGTGACACCGACGGAGCATACAACGCCGGAATCCTATGATTTGCAGAGATATTTTAAGGATATGGTGGATGCCGGATGCGAGTATATGGTAATGGAAGTCAGTTCGCAGGGAATCAAGATGGACCGTGTGGCAGGGATGCATTTTAATTATGGCATTTTTACCAATATTACGCCGGATCACATCGGACCAAATGAGCATGCAGATTTTAATGAGTATCTGTACTGCAAGAGCCGTCTGTTTACGATGTGTGACGTCGGAATTGTAAATCGTGATGACCCGCACTGGAAAGAAATGATAAAAGATGCGACTTGTGAGATTAAAACATATGGAACAGAAGATGCGGATATGACGGCAACGGAAATTGAGCATGTGAATAACGAGGGAAATCTGTGTATGAAATTCCATGCGAATGGTCTTTTGAACGGAGATATCATCGTTGGTCTGCCGGGACGTTTTAATATTTACAATGGAATGTGTGCAGCTTGTACCGGTGCTCTGTTGCAAATGCCGGAAGAGGTGATTCTGCATGCACTTGAGCACGTAAAAGTGCGCGGCCGTGTGGAAAATGTTCCGACCGGCAGAGGATTTTCCGTGTTGATTGATTTTGCACATAATGGTGTGAGTACCGAAAGTGTGTTAAAGACCCTGCGCGGTTACAATCCGCACCGGATTATTGCTATTTTCGGATGTGGCGGCAATCGAAGCAAACTGCGCCGTTACGAGATGGGAGAGGCCGTTGGAAATCTGGCGGAACTTGCAATTGTGACAAGTGATAATCCGAGAACGGAAGATGTAATGGATATTGTAAAAGATATTGAGGTTGGTCTGGCAAAGACAAACGGTGAGTATGTGGTGATTCCGGACCGTCAGGAGGCTGTGAATTACGCAGTTGACCATGCTGAGGATGGCGATATGATTATTCTTCTTGGTAAAGGTCATGAAGAATATCAGGAAATCAATGGTGTGAAATATCATTACAGCGAGAGAGAAGCGGTTATGAATGCTCTGGCGCGTTAAATAAAATTTGAATTGAAAAAGAAACTATCAATTTATGCGAAACGAAGGCATAAACGGATAGTTTCTTTTTTTTTGGGTATAAGTAAAAAGAGAATGATTCAATGGAGGAATAAATAAATGCGTCAGATTTTAGATTTTAATCAAAATTGGTGGTTTATTCATGCGGATGTAGATGTTTCGGAGGCAAGACCGGGAGATGGAGAACTTGTTTCGCTGCCTCACACATGGAATGCACTGGATGGACAAAAGGGAGATGGAACATATGACAGAGGCAGTTACTGGTATGTAAAAACGTTAGACAAGTGGGAGCCGTCTGCGAAGTATTCTCGTTTGTTTTTGGAGATACCGGCGGCGGGGCAGCAGGCAAAAGTGTTTGTAAACGGTGAGTTCGTTGTAAGTCATGAAGGTGGCTATTCGGCATTTCGAGCGGATATTACGGAAAAATGTACCGAAGAATTTAATACGATAGCGATTTGGTGCAGCAATGAAAAATGTGATGCCATTTATCCGCAGTCGGCTGATTTTACTTTTTATGGCGGTCTGTATCGTGGCGCACATCTGATTTGCGTGCCGGAAACACATTTTGAACTGTTGCATTACGGAGATTTGGGAATCCATGCTGCCACAGAACCGGCTTCGTGGGATAAAGAGGATTTTATGCTTCACATCCGCGCGCAGATTTGCGGGGCGGGAAAAGAAAATCAGGTGATTTACCAGATTTTTGATGAAGATGGAAAAGAGGTGGCAGGTGCAGCACGTCCTGCGGATTCACCGGATACTTCTATTCCTCTTTATAAGCCGCATCGCTGGGATATTAAAAATGGCTATCAGTATACGCTAAAGGCGCTCATTATGCGCAATAACGAATGTCTGGATGAAGTGGAACTTAAATTTGGTGTAAGCACTTTTTGCTGTGATTCCGGGCGCGGTTTCCTTATCAATGGAAATTGTGTGCCGCTGCGTGGCGTGAGCCGTCATCAGGATAAATTGTATCAGGGAAATGCACTTACGAGAGAGGACCACATCCGGGATGCCGAGCTGATTGAAGAAATTGGAGCAAATACGGTGCGTCTTGCCCATTACCAGCACGCACAGGAGTTTTATGATGAGTGTGATAAGAGAGGATTTGTTGTCTGGGCGGAAATTCCTTTTATCAGCGTGATGAATGAAGAACCTTTAGCACATGAGAACTGCATAACCCAGTTAAAAGAACTTATTTATCAGAATGACCATCATCCAAGCATTTGTTTCTGGGGCATTTCCAATGAAATTTTGATTGGGGGAATCTCTGAAAAACTTGTGGAGAATCACAGGGAGTTAAATGCGCTTGCTAAAAAGATTGACCCATACCGCCTCACGACGATTGCTCATGTGACGATGACGCCGAAAGACGGTCCGATGCATGAAATTACCGATGTGGAAAGTTATAACCATTATTTTGGCTGGTATGGCGGAAAGACAGAGGACAATGGCCCGTGGATGGACGAGTATCATGAAAAATATCCAAATCGCTGTATCGGGTTGTCGGAGTATGGATGTGAGGGAATCATTACCTATCAGGGAGAAAATCCAAAGTGTAAAGATTATAGTGAGGCATATCAGGCAAGATACCACGAATATATGGCACATATGTTAGAGAAGCGCCCTTGGATTTTCTGCTCTTATGTGTGGAATATGTTTGATTTTGGGTGCGCCGCACGTTCGGAAGGCGGTGTGATGGGAAGAAATAACAAAGGTCTTGTAACGATGGACAGAAAAATTAAAAAGGATAGTTTTTATCTATACAAGGCGTACTGGAATCCGGAACCAATGGTTCATATCTGTGATAAGCGTTATGCGCTCCGCTCCGGGGAGAACACCAAAATCCGCGTGTATACAAATCAGGAGAGGGTGACACTTTTTGTGAATGGGGAAGAGATGGCGGTAAATGAGGTAAAACGCCATGTGGCATCTTTTCCGATTTCTCTTAGCGAAGGCAAAAATGCAATTCTTGTGAAGGCAGGAGATGTGTGGGATGCTGTGACGATTGAAAGGGTGGAAAAAGAGCCGGAAAGCTATGTATTCCCGGAAGCTAATGAGAGGGAAGAAGGCGTGGCAAACTGGTTTCAGGAGGTTGGACCGCTAAATCTTTCAGAGGAAATGAAATACCCAAAAGACCGCTATCATATCCGCTGTACGTTAGAGGAAATCAGTGAAAATGATGAGGCGATGGAACTTGTCACAAAGGCAATGAAATTGATTACCGGCATGACACTTGCAAAAGGGGAAGGCATGTGGGATATGATGAAAAAAATGAAGCTGGAAAGTATGAAGGAAATGCTTGGGACAATGGCACCGGATGGCTTTTTAGAAAGTCTGAATATGAAACTGAACGAAATTAAAAAGGAGAATTTAAATGGATAAACAAGTCAGACCCTTTGGTATGCGGGATAAAATCGGGTATATGTTTGGCGATTTCGGAAATGATTTTACCTTTTTATTATCGTCTACGTTTATGTTGAAATTTTACACAGACGTTATGGGAATTGGTGCCGGTGTAGTCGGGATGCTGATGATGGCTGCCCGCTTTTTAGACGCATTTACAGATATTACGATGGGACAGATTGTAGACCGTAGTAAACCCGGCAAAGATGGTAAATTTCATCCGTGGCTAAGGAGAATGTGCGGACCGGTTGCGATTTCCAGCTTTTTGATTTACCAGTCGGCATTTGCCGGTATGCCGTATTGGTTTAAGGTTCTTTGGATGGTGGTCACGTATATTTTGTGGGGGTCGATTTTCTACACGGCGGTTAATATTCCGTATGGCTCGATGGCTTCAGCAATTTCTGCCGAGGCAAAAGACCGGGCGCAGCTCTCAACCTGGCGGACGGTGGGAGCAACTCTTGCGGGGCTTGTGATTGGGGCAGGAACACCGATGCTTGCTTATGTTACGGTGGAAGGACAGACGGTTTTGTCGGGATTTCGTATGACGGTAATTGCCGGTGTTTTTTCTGTTCTATCCTTTTTGTGTTATCTGCTGTGTGTAAGACTCACCATAGAGCGTGTCGAGGTGCCGGCGAGTGAGGGGAAAATCCAGTTCACAAGCCAGTTAAAGAATCTAATGAAAAACCGGGCATTGCTTGGGATTATTGCGGCAGCGGTGTTTCTGCTGCTTGCCTTGCTTGGCATGCAGGGGATTTCTGCGTATGTATTTCCGGAAGTGTATAATAGTGCTAAGGCACAGTCAATGTTTTCGCTTCTTACCAGTTTGGCGGTGTTATGTGTGTGTGCGCCGCTTGCCACGCGGCTGTCCGTGCGTTATGGAAAACGGGAGTTGTCGGCCTTTTCCTGCTTGTTTGGAGCGGTGATACTCTTTTTGTGTATGGTAATATATCCGAAAAATGCATGGGTTTACGTTGGCTTTTTTGTCCTTGCCTATATCGGAATCGGCTTTTTTAACACAGTTATCTGGGCAATGATTACAGATGTAATTGATGATGCCGAGGTGAAAAATAAGGTGCGCGAAGATGGAACCGTGTATTCTTTGTATTCGTTTGCGAGAAAGTTAGGGCAGGCTTTGTCGTCGGGCCTTGTGGGAACGATTTTGGCGGCGATTGGGTATCGGGCACAGCTTATGCATAATCCGCAGGGGGCAGAGCAGATAGCAAGGCGTGCGGTGATTCTTGATCGGATTTTTCAGATGTCATGTCTGATTCCCGCAATCGGACTTTTTATCGTGGCAATGATTTTGCTGTTTGTCTATCCGCTCTCGAAAAAAAGGGTAAATGAAAATATTGCTGAGCTGGAAAAAAGAAGAAATTCTTGACAAGAAGCATATCCGTTGTATAATAGTTGGTGGCGCCAAATTGGTGCTACCAATTTATTATATTACGTTAAGGAAGAGGATTATGAAATATTTAAAGCAGTTTTTACTTATTCTATGTATCACATTTGTTGGAGAACTTATCAAATATGTTCTGCCACTGACGATTCCGGCAAGTATTTACGGTATGGTGATTTTGTTTGTGGGTTTGATGACGGGACATATTAAATTGTCTTCGGTGAAGGAGGCAGGGAAGTTTTTGATTGAAATTATGCCGGTGATGTTTATTCCGGCAGGCGTTGGTCTGATGGTATCCTGGAATGTATTAAAACCTCTTTTAATTCCTGTGGCAATTATTACGTTCGTTAGTTTTGTTACGGTAGCTGTGGCAACGGGGAGAACGGCCCAGTGGATGATAAAGAAAGATGAGGGAAAAGGCCATGAATGAATTTTTAGAGAACTCCCTTTTTGCCGGAGTTACTATTAGTCTGCTTGCGTATATGGCGGGGGCATTTTTGAAAAAGAAATTTAAAATCGCACTATTAAATCCACTTTTAATATCAATTGTTTTGTCGATTGTTGTGTTAGTGACCGCAGATATTGATTATGATGTATACAATGCAGGGGCTTCTTATTTGAGCTGGTTTCTGACTCCGGCTACGGTATGCCTTGCGATTCCTTTGTATGAGCAGTGGCAGCTTCTTAAAAAGAATTGGAAAGCAGTTATGTTTGGAATTTTAGCGGGTACACTTACCAGCGGTGTGACAGTTTTTGTGCTGGCGAAACTTATGAGTCTGTCGCACACGGAATATGTGACGCTTTTGCCAAAGTCGATTACGACGGCAATTGGCATGGGGCTTTCCGAAGAGTTAGGCGGTTATGTTACCATTACGGTAGCTGTGATTGTTGTTACCGGTGTGGTTGGCAATATGTTTGGTGAGCTTGTATGCAAGTTGTTTCGTATTACTCATCCGATTGCGAAGGGACTTGCATTTGGCTCTTCCTCACATGCGATTGGAACGGCGAAAGCAATGGAACTTGGTGAAATCGAAGGAGCAATGAGCAGTCTTGCAATTGCCGTTACGGGGATTTTAACCGTAGCATTTTCACCGTTATTTATGAAATTTATTTAAGAGATTACATAGGAAAGGAAAAGGTTATGAAACAAGCCGGGTGTCAGGAATATCAAAAGGTGCTTTCGTATTTTTACGATTTGGTAAAAGATGGTACTTTGACTTGGGGAAGTAAACTGCCGACGGAGCGAAAGATTGCAGAGCAGTTAGGAATTGGGAGAAATTCTGCCAGAGAAGCCATCTGCGTTCTGCATGGCATGGGCGTTGTTGAAAGGAAGCAGGGCTCCGGAAATTATGTTGCGGAGAATATTGGGCAGTCTTTTGGCAGCATGATTCAAATGCTTCTTCTTTTAAATGGGGTAACGAAAAGTGAAATCTGTGAGTTTCGCCGTGCCATGGAGAAAATGGCAGGTAAACTTCTTTTGGAAAATGGTATTGATGAGGAAATAAAAGAAAAACTTTCGGATTTATTACATACGATGGCTGAATTAACTGGGGAGCCGCTGGCAAAAAGGGATAAGGAATTTCATGACACGCTTGTTTTTGCTACGAAAAATAATCTGCTGATTACGATTATGCAGGCGGTCAGCATCGTGTATACGGAATGTGTTGAATATGACAGTAAAGATTGTCTGTTAGCGAGCCACACGCGGATTTATGAGGCTCTTATAAAAGAGGATGAGAAGGCTTTTAATGCTGCAATTGATTTTCATTATGATTTGATTGAGAAGCGAATGTAAGGAGAACGCAGAATGAGACAGGAACGAGATTTAACAAAGGGAGCAATTGTAAGGAGTCTCTGGCTTTTTGCACTTCCTCTCATGCTTGGCAATGTACTGCAGCAGCTTTATAATTTGGTCGATACATGGGTGGTCGGACGTTATCTTGGCAAAAGGGCACTGGCGGCAGTTGGCGCATCGTATACGTTGATGACATTTTTGACTTCGGTTGTTATTGGTCTGTGTCTGGGGGCAGGTGCCTTTTTTGCGATGGCATACGGCAGGAGAGAAAAGGAGACTTTTCGAAATGGAATTTTTATGTCCTTTACGGCAATTGGCGGTCTTTCGATCGTTTTGACAATACTGTTGTATGGATTCGTAAGACCGCTTACTTATCTATTGCAGGTGCCGGCGGAAACGGTAGAGGATATGGTAACGTATCTCATATATGTATTTGCCGGATTCTTTGCTACATTTTTGTATAACTATTTCGCAAGTGTTCTCAGGAGTATCGGAAACTCGGTGCTGCCACTTGTTTTCCTTGGAATTTCCGTCGCACTTAATATCGGACTTGACCTTTTATTTGTTGTGACATTCTCGTTTGGCATTGCGGGTGCCGCCGTGGCAACCGTTATCTCCCAGTATATAGCAGGTATCGGTCTTATGCTTTATTTTCTTTTCCGGTATTCCGATTTGTGCCCTGCGAAAAAAGATTTTATATGGGAGAAAAAGAACTTCCGGCAGATTCTTTCTTTGTCCGGATTTACGTGTTTGCAGCAGTCTGTTATGAACTTTGGTATCCTGATGATACAGGGATTAGTCAATTCCTTTGGCACAACGATTATGGCAGCTTTTTCTGTGGCTGTCAAAATTGACACAATTGCGTATATGCCGGTGCAGGATTTTGGAAATGCCTTTTCCTTTTTTGTGGCGCAGAATTACGGGGCAAAGAAGTATGCCCGCATCCGCAAAGGATTTCTGCTGGCACTCGTCAGCGTATTGATTTTCTGCCTTGTAATCAGTGCGATTGTCTTTGGATTTGCCGACTCGCTGATGGGATTTTTTACAAACGAGGGCAGTGCCGTATCAGCTGCCGGTGCCGAATATCTGCGGGTAGAAGGTGCTTTCTATGTTGGAATCGGTATTTTGTTTTTGCTCTATGGATATTACCGTGCGGTGGACAAGCCGGTTGTTTCGGTGGTTCTTACCATAATCTCACTGGGAATGCGAGTGCTTCTTGCCTACGCACTCACCGGCCTTTTCCACACCGGCGTGATAGGAATCTGGGTCGCGATACCAATCGGGTGGGGACTCGCTGATTTGGTGGGAATGATACTAATTGTTTCAAGTTTTCGCAGCTTATCGGAAAAGTTGCGAAAACTCTGAAAATAGGAAAGGGCGGCTGGGTGAACTTTCAAAGCACCCCTTTTATGAAAGGTTAGATTGCATTGGAGATATAGAAAGTTCCAGAAAACTGCCCCATTACCAAGTAATTGTCGGTCTTTTTAGAGTTCTAGTAAATTATAAAGAAAAGATTTGTGGAGAGTGGGTACAAACACGTGGGTATCAGGCATGTGTCGTTTACATGCCGATACCCCTACGCGTTTGTTTAGCGGGAGCGCCCATGAAACACAAACTTTTCTTAATAATTTACAGATTCTAAAAACTCCCCCAACAACCATTTGACATTTTATAGCAAGAAACTATAATAGGAAATAGTATGTTATTGGTGCTACCAATTATTTATTAGCCCAGATACAGGAGGTACTTGTGATGAAAGAAATCAGACAACAGTTTTTGACTGGTGAGCGTGCCTTATTTCAAGGTGCGGATTTGAAAATATACGATACGATATTTGACGATGGAGAATCCCCATTGAAAGAAAGTCATAACATTGAATTAAGAAACAGTATGTTTAAGTGGAAATATCCGCTGTGGTATTCGGACTCCATTTCTGTAAAAGACTGCACGTGGTTTGACATGGCGCGTGCCGGTGTGTGGTATACGAACCATATGGTTGTTGAAGATTGTGCGATTGAGGCACCTAAAAATTTCCGTCGATGTGAGGATTTAACACTTTCCCACGTGTCCATTCCAAATGCAGAGGAAACATTGTGGAACTGCCAGGATGTCGTTTTGGATGAAATGATGGCAAAAGGTGATTATTTTGCCATGAACAGCAAAGATATGAAGATTGACGGCCTGACACTTTACGGAAATTATTCGTTTGATGGCGTGAAAAATGTAGAAATCAAAAATTCCAAATTGTTGTCCAAAGATGCATTTTGGAACAGTGAAAATGTAACCGTTTACGATTCCTTTATTTCGGGTGAATATCTGGGATGGAATGCAAAAAATCTGACACTGATTGGCTGTACGATTGAGAGCCTTCAGGGTATGTGTTACATTGATCATTTGGTGATGAAAGACTGTAAATTAATTAATACGACGCTGGCATTTGAGTATTCGACGGTGGATGCACAGATTACCAATACGATTGACAGTGTATTGAACCCGACAAGTGGAGAAATCCGCGCGAAAAGCATTGGAAAACTCATTTTGGAAAAGGATAAAATAGACCCGTCGAAGACAAAAATTATTTGCGAGGAGACAGTATAAGGAGGAAGATTTTCATGGCAAGCAATTTTGATGAGATGATTGACCGCAGAAACACCGCATCGCTGAAGTGGGATGTGGAGGAAAATGAATTGCCGATGTGGGTGGCGGACATGGATTTTGCGACCGCACCGTGTGTTCTGGAAGCAATGAAAAAACGCTTGAATCATGGGATTTTTGGTTATACCGTGATTCCGGAACAATGGTATGAGGCATATGTTGGCTGGTGGAAAAAAAGACATCATTTTGAAATGGAAAAGGATTGGCTTATTTTCTGCACGGGTGTGGTGCCTGCCATTTCTTCCATTGTTAGGAAACTGACGACGCCGGCAGAGAAAGTGCTGATTCAGACACCGGTGTATAACATCTTTTTCAATTCGATTCTCAACAACGGACGTCAGGTATTGGAAAGTCCGCTTGTGTTGGAAGATGGAAATTATCGGGTCGATTTTGAAGATTTGGAGCAAAAACTGGCGGATCCTCAGACAACCCTTATGATTCTCTGCAACCCTCATAATCCGGGGGGCAGGATATGGGACCGTGCGACGCTCTCAAGAATTGGCGAGTTGTGTCAAAAACATCATGTGATTGTTGTGTCCGATGAAATTCACTGTGATTTAACAGAGCCCGGGTGTGAATATGTTCCCTTTGCTTCCGTTTCCGAGGCGTGCCGCGACAACAGCGTTACCTGCATTGCGCCGACTAAGGCATTTAATATAGCTGGTTTGCAGACAGCGGCGGTTTCGATTCCAAATCCGGTGATTCGCCACAAAGTATGGCGGGGATTAAATACCGACGAGGTGGCGGAGCCAAATGCGTTTGCCATTGATGTGGCGGTGGCAGCATTTACAAGAGGAGAAGAGTGGCTTGATGAACTGCGTGCCTATATTTCAGAAAATAAGCGCGTGGCAGCATCTTATATCGAAGAAAATATCAAGGAATTAACGGTAATTCCATCCGATGCGACCTATCTTTTGTGGGTAAACTGCGAAAAGGTATCGGGGGACGCTAAAAAACTTGTCAAAAAGATTCGTGAGAAAACCGGGTTATATTTATCCGATGGAAATGTTTTTGGCGGAGATGGAAAACACTTTTTCCGGATGAATTTAGCTTGCCCGAGAGAGCGGATGATGGACGGATTAAAACGGCTGTCTCAGGGAATCATACAGATAAAATGATAAAATGTCGCAATAAGCGGCAAGGCATTGACAAAAGAAAGATACAAGATTATACTCATAACAGTGTTATATAACAGTGTTACGGATTGGAGGTACAGGTGTCAAAACCATTGGAAGGTGTTTCTGAGAAAATAGAAACATGTGCAAAGAAGGAATTTCTTGAAAAAGGGTATGTGGATGCATCCCTTCGGAACATTGCTGCAAAAGCCGGAACAACAACGGGTTCAATTTATTCCCGGTATGGTGGAAAAGAGGGACTTTTTAGTGCAATCGTTGAGACGGCAGCAGAAGAATTTGTCCGGATGTTCCGTGGCATACAGGAAAAGTTTCATCAGACGGACCCGGAAAAGCAGCCGGAAATCATGGATGATTTAACAAGAGATGGTATGCGGCAGATGGTAGTATTCATGTATGAACATAGGCCGGAGTTTCAGATTTTGGTGGATGGTTCTTATGGTACAAAATTTCAGAATTTTGTAGAACATTTAGTTGAAATCGAGACGGAGTATACGTCAATGTACATGGAGACAGCAGGAATTGATGCAGAAAATGGAAAACCAATTACCAAGGAATTTTCGCACATTATGAACAAAGCGCTGTTTGAGAGCTTTTTTGAAGTGGTGAGACACGATATGCCAGAAGACGAGGCACTGGAATACATTGATATGCTTGCAAAATATCATTGTGCCGGCTGGCGTGTTATCTATGAAAATGATTGACAACGAAAAGAATGGCTGCAGAGAAGATTGGCAGCCCCTCTTTTAAATCATGGGTTAGTCATAACTTACATAAGTTATATATCACGAATAGTATTTGAAGGAGGCTTTCTTAGATGGCAAAGCAGAAAGAAACAAAGCAAAGTCCGATGCAGCGGTTATTTGTTTATGCAGGAAAGTATAAATATCTTACCATTGCATCCTGGATTCTTGCTACGATAAGTGCATTTGTTGCACTTGTTCCATTCTATTTTATCTGGCGCATAATCAAAGAGGTGCTTTACGTGGCGCCAAATTATGCAGATGCAGAAAATCTGTCGGTTTATGGATGGAGTGCGGTTGGATTTGCGATATTGTCCATGCTTATTTATATCGGAGCTTTGATTTGTTCGCATTTGTCCGCATTCCGCGTACAGGCAAATATGAGAGTTGGACTGATGAAACATATTTTAACGCTGCCACTTGGTTTTATGGATGAAGAGGGAAGCGGAAAAGTAAGAAAAGTTGTGAATGAATCCAGTGCAGCAACCGAGACCTATTTAGCTCACCAGCTGCCGGATAAATGCGTGGCAGTTGCTACGCCGATTGGTCTTGCGATTCTTCTTTTCGTATTTGACTGGCGGCTTGGACTCTTGTGCCTGATTCCGGTTGGTTTAGCTTTTCTTGTGATGGGAAGCATGATGGGCGAAAATATGAAAAAGAAAATGGCAGAATACCAGAATGCACTCGAAGAAATGTCAAGTGAAGCCGTAGAATACGTTCGTGGTATCCCGGTCGTAAAGACATTTGGTCAGTCCGTTTTTTCTTTTAAAAGATTTCGTGAGGCAATTAAAAATTACGAAAAATGGACGATTGCTTATACAAAAGATTTGCGCATCCCGATGACGGTATACACGGTATCAATCAATGCCGTATTTGCTATTTTGATTGCAGCAGCATTTTTGTTTGGCGGGGTAAACAGCGGAGCAGCAGATAACACATTTCTTTTAAATTTACTGTTTTATATTATTATCACACCAATTATCACGGTTACCTTAACAAAGATGATGTACGCCGGTGAAAACACGATGATTGTTGAAGATGCGCTTATGAGAATTGATGGAATTCTCAATAAAAAACCACTTGCACAGAGTACGGCTAAAAAGACGCCAAACGACACTTCCATTTGCTTTGATGGCGTTTCGTTCCAGTATGAAGGTGCTTCAAAGGATGCACTGAAAAATATCAATCTTGAAATTCATGCCGGTGAGCAAGTTGCGTTTGTCGGACCATCCGGTGGTGGAAAGACAACAATCGCACGTCTGATTGCGAGATTCCACGATGTGACAAAGGGAAGCATAAAAATCGGCGGCGTGGACGTAAAGGATATCGAGCAGAAAAAGCTGATGGATACCGTATCGTTTGTGTTCCAGGACAGCAAACTTTTGAAAATGTCCATCTATGACAACGTGCGCATGGGTAAAAAAGATGCGACCCGTGAGGAAGTCATGGAGGCATTAAAAAATGCACAGTGTGAAGATATTATCGAAAAACTGCCAAATGGTATTGATACCGTAATCGGTTCCAAAGGAACCTATTTATCCGGTGGAGAGGCACAGCGTATTTCCATCGCAAGAGCAATGCTGAAAAATGCACCAATTCTGATTCTGGATGAGGCGACAGCGTTTGCTGACCCGGATAATGAGGTGAAAGTTCAGGCAGCATTTGCAAAACTTTCAAAAGGAAAAACCGTGATTATGATTGCACACAGACTTTCTTCTGTTACCGGTGTTGACCGTATCTTTGTCTTACAGGATGGTGAAATCAGACAGGCAGGAAAACATGAAGAATTAAAAGATACAGAAGGGCTGTATGCACACATGTGGCAAGCATACAATCAATCCGTAAGCTGGAAGGTAGGTGTGTAATATGATAGAAAAACTGATGCATAAATATGCTCTTTCAAAACAAGGAGCATCGGATATGATAAAAGCAATTATTTCCGCTACCATTTCGAATATTATTCTTATGGTGCCGGTTGCTCTTTTGTATTATTTAGTAAGAGATTATATGGCAGGAAATTTAGGAGATAAAGTTCTCTTTTATGTAGCAGGATGTTTGATTACATTTGTATTGATTGGTATTTCAACATACATTCAGTACAATGCCACGTTTTTATCGACCTACGTTGAAAGTGGTGTCCGAAGAGTAACATTAGCTGAGAAATTAAGAAAAATTCCGCTTTCTTTCTTCGGGAAAAAAGACTTGTCAGACTTAACAAGCACAATTATGAATGACTGCGCACAGATGGAGACAGCATCTTCTCATTTCATTCCGGAACTTTTTGGCGCATGCATTTCGACAGCGTTGATTGCAATTGGTTTGTTTTTCTTTGACTGGCGCATGGCGATTGCAGCACTCTGGGTACTTCCGGTTTCATTCCTCATTGTTGGATGTTCGGGAAAAGTACAGAAGAGTTTGAATAAAAAGCAGATGGTATTGAAAATGGCATGTGCAGACGGTATTCAGGAGTGCCTTGAAAATGTAAGAGATTTGCAGGCTTATAACACGCAGGAAGATTACATGAAAGGACTGACCGGAAAAATTAAGGCGGTTGAAAAGCATGCGATTGTAACAGAGCTTGGAACGGCTGTATTTGTCGGAAGTTCACAGATGATTTTGAAACTTGGAATTGCTACCGTTGCGCTTGTTGGTGGTGTACTGTTAGCAAAAGGGGAATTAGACATTCTTACCTTTTTCATGTTTTTGATGGTAGTTTCAAGAATTTATGACCCAATGCAGGTTTCTCTGCAAAATCTGGCAGCAGTCATTGCTTCCGGTGTTCAGAGTGACCGGTTGGATGAAATCTTGTCACATGAAGTACAGGACGGTACAAATACAATGAAGCATGACGGTTATGACATTGAATTTTCCAATGTGGGATTTTCTTATGAGACCGGTGATGTGGTGTTGAAAGATGTTTCCTTTGTGGCAAAGCAGGGAGAGGTTACAGCATTGATTGGACCATCCGGTGGCGGTAAAACGACAGTTTCCCGTCTTGCCTCCCGTTTCTGGGATGCAAACCGCGGCAGCATAACAGTCGGCGGCATGGATATTTCCAAGGTAGACCCGGAGACTTTGATGTCACTGTATTCAATTGTATTTCAGGATGTTACATTGTTTAATAATACAATTCTTGAAAATATACGAATCGGTAAAATGGATGCAACGGATGAAGAAGTGATTGCGGCGGCAAAACTTGCCCACTGCGATGAGTTCGCAGAGAAACTTTCCGATGGCTGGAATACGGTAATCGGAGAAAACGGCTCCGAACTTTCCGGCGGAGAAAGACAGAGAATTTCGATTGCCAGAGCCTTTTTAAAGGATGCACCGATTATTCTTTTAGATGAGGCGACGGCTTCGCTGGATGTAGACAATGAGACGATGATTCAGGAATCTTTGTCACGGTTAATTAAAGACAAAACGGTCATGATTATTGCTCACCGTATGAGAACTGTTGCAAATGCGGATAAAATTGTAGTATTAAAGGATGGTGTGGTAGCAGAGAGTGGAACGCCATCTGAGCTGGATGCGAAAGATGGCATTTATGCCAATATGGTGAAGACGCAGAATCTTGCTGCGGACTGGGCACTGTAGAAAACTCAGATATTTATGAAGTTGTGGAGATAAACAAAGAGTTACGGTATAGTATTGGCTGGGAAAGCAAAGGGGAAGAAGGAAATGCCTTCTTCCCCTTTTTATAAATAATAAATAGAACTAATTATTTCAGAATAGGTGTTAGGCACAAATGGTCATAAGATATAAATTGAGAAAATGGGGAGAGTGTGGTAAAATCCCGTCTTTGACAGTTGTTAGAATAAAAAATCGCTGTATCCCTTATATTT
>ERZ808240.2889-NODE-2889-length-17825-cov-4.464885_pt1 | contig 17825 bp, 12 predicted proteins | sample MGYA00521084_ERZ808240 | MGnify/ENA primary metagenome ERZ808240 (study PRJEB31516, sample SAMN03275571) | gut metagenome | biome: mammalia-associated habitat; material: feces | host: Papio cynocephalus | place: Kenya | collected 2012-08-06 ... | reverse complement strand
TGTGTTTTTACACCTGAGTGTACTTTCTGGTGGGGGATGATCCCATTTTTAGAAACATGCAACCTTGTACATATTTTTTCTGCTGATCACACCGATGTCCTCTAATGTGTTCACCATTCTGTATACCGTTGCAATTCCTATGCTGTCATCTCTCTTAACAGCTTTGTAGTATATTTCCTTACAGGAGGAACAGTCTTCGTCCAGAATGATGTCTAACAGGATACATCTCTGTTTTGTAATACGAAAGCCCTGTTTTCTGAGTTTCTCGATTACTACATCCTTCTGGCTTGGTTCTCCCTGATATCCCACATAACCAACTACATTGTCATTACGGATTCCCTGAACAGTCATTTTATGCCTCCATCTTTATATCAATAAGTATGACTACTAAGTTCTTACACAGGTTAGTATATTCTAACCGTCGTTAGTTGTCAATAATTATTTCCCTATTTTTTTGAAAAATAACTGTTTGTCATATTCCTGCCGACTACTGTTCTGTCTGCTTGGCTTCTGAATCTTCCGTCTGATCTGTTTCCTGTTCTTCCTCCGGTTCTTTACAATAAGCAAATGTAATTATCGCCTTAAACAAGTCACCATCGATCACAATATTAAAATCTGCATGCTGAAGCTGACACAGGCTTCTTGTAATGGATAATCCAAGTCCACTGCCCTCTGTATTTCTGGAGCTGTCACCTCTTACAAACCGTTCCATCAGCTCATCACTTGAAATATTCAGAGGTGCTTCTGATATATTCTTGAATTCTATACATACCTTCGCAGGTTCTTTAATGCTCTTTTTAAGATCACGGATCACATTCCCGTCTTCATCGGTTATATAGGTGTTTACATATAACCGGGTTCCCGGCATTGTGTATTTGAATGCATTATTTAATAGATTATCAAATACTCGCCAGAGATGTCTGCCATCTGCTTCGATCCCTGCACGATCTTTTGCAAGATTCGTTACCAGCGTGATATTCTTCTGCATCAGTTTATCTATATATTCGCCGGATGCCTGTTCTGCAATCATATTTGCATCCATGTTCACAAGCTCTACCTTTACATTTCCGGTTGATGCCTTGGAAGCATCCACCAGATCCACGATCAGCTTCTTTAATCTCGCCGACTGTCTTGCTATTACTTCTATATAAGAAGCCTCCGGCTCTTTCTCGATATTCTCTTTCTGAAGCAGATCGACATAGTTAATAATAGAAGTAAGCGGGGTCTTGATATCATGCGATACATTTGTGATAAGCTCCGTCTTCATCCGTTCACTTTTCATCCGGTCATCCACCGCAAGCTGGACACCTTCATTAATATGATTCAGATTCTCACCATGTTCCTTGAACTTTCCAAACATGAATTTTGTATTTACCTTGTGACCGTACTCGCCTTTCGCAAGCTTGTCTCCACCCATAAAGAGTTCCTGCATCATACAGACAAATCCCAGATAGGCAATTGCACAGACAATTTTCAATAACATTAATACAATAAATCCTGCTTCATTTATATATACAGCATTAATAACAAGCATTGCCATTATGATTTCAACGATCGTAATTACGACATACAAAAGGATCGCTTTTATTATAAATGGAATCCTGCTGAATATATACCGAAAAAATCCGCTTATCTTTCCTGACTTTCCAAACAGTTTTCGTCCAAGCTTAACAATCCACGATGTATTAAGCAGATTCGACTGTTTGACTCTTACGATCAGATTGTTGATCAGTAAAAGTCCGACCGTACAGATACATCCCAACCCGATCAGACATACAAAGGTCTCAAGTTCCCGACCCGTGATACTATTGTCAATAAAATAATGAAGCCGCTCTGTACCGCTGTTATTATAATAATTATAATTATATGACAATGCATAACTTATATTCTGTGCAACAGCAATCAGCAAAATGATAAAGACGAATATCACAGCCAATATGATTTCAACCGGAACCTTCTCTACTTTTCTTACTACACCGTCTTTGCCGGATAATGCCATACTTGTGATCATGAATATGATACACAGAACAAAATCAAGTCCAAAGAAGATCAGAAGTCTGTTCTTTTCCGAAGCTGCTTTGCTGATCGCCTGTATGCTCTTATTCATACGGGAGGAAACGCCAGATGTTCCGTCTATATATAAATTTCCGGATGCATATACCGTAATAGAATCTCCTGAATAATTGCCAACGATTACCGTATATCCATCCTTTACGATCGGATAATACATATCTTCTTCCGCGTTATATTCGTACCGCTTTGTCTTTCCGTTGGCTGTGATCGTTATCTGATCACCGTTATAGGAAATCGTTACTCCCTCCGGCGTGCTGTATGAACCGGAACTCTCTATTTGCTCCTCTATTGTTGTAGATTCCTGTGATGTCGCAGGCTCTTCCGATGTTCCTGAATTCTTGGCTTTAGCTTCCGTCTCTTCTTCAGTATATGTGGTATTTCCCTCCAGATCACTCAGATAAATTCCATAATTATCAGACACCTCTGACCCCGAAAGAGCTGCTTCATCCGGCATACGCAGGTTGACATAATCATAATTATTTCCTTCCGTTTCCACACCGATACTCTGTGCTTCCTTATAAGTATCATAGGTCAGGATCTTTCCGGTAGGAATACTGATCGTCGTACTGACAAATGCTGCCTCCCCTAAAGCTCCATCTTTCTTTGCTGCCTCAGGCAGGTTATCTGTCTGTGCCAGCATAATGGAATTTGATTCACCCGTTTTTGAAAAATCCCAATCATCACCAACACTCACATACAGATCTGTTTTCGCATATCCATATGCATCCTCCAGATCTTCTTCGTAAGTTCTGTCGTATTTATCAAATGCATTTTCCTTTTCCGATAACAGCATCAGGAAATCACTTGCATCAATAACATTATCATGATTCATGTCTTTCTTCTGCAAGGCAGCGGGATCGTATTCATAGTCTTCCCATTCATCATCACTGCAACTTATATCCAGAGTATTTCTGACATACTCGACCCCACGTTGCATACAGGTATCCAGCATCTCACTCTGGTAATTCCATTCCATTTCTGCCCGCAGCTCCGATTCCGATCTGCCCTGAAAGATTCCGGCTTCATACATATCCAGTAATACAAAGCCAAGTATGAATCCAATGCTGCAGGTAATAAAAAATAACGTATAAATTAAAAACTTAAACGGATTGTTATTTTTTAACTTTTTCATGTTCCATTTTCTCCATTCCTGTCAGACTGCATCGAGGTTTACTGATATTCCATCTTATAACCTCTGCCCCAGATAACCTTGATATATCTTGGTTCTCCGGGATTGATCTCTATCTTTTCACGCAAATGACGGATATGAACAGCTACCGAACCTTCGGCTCCGAGCGGTGTTTCTTTCCAGACTTCCTTGTAAATATCTCTCGGTGAAAACACCTGTCCCGGATGTTCCATCAGAAGTCTTAAAATATCATATTCAGTCGGCGTCAGACTGACCAGTTCGCCATCAACCGTAACCTGTTTGGAATTATCATTCAGTTCGATTCCACCGATCACGATCGAATCTTTCTTGATCTGTCCGCTTCCAAGCTGCATATATCTTCGAAGCTGTGACTTCACTCTGGCGATCACCTCTACCGGATTAAACGGTTTGGTTATGTAATCATCTGCTCCCACTTCCAGACCAAGGATCTTATCTGTATCTTCACTCTTTGCGGTCAGAAGGATAACCGGCAGATTCGTCTCCTCGCGAATCTTTAACATCGCTGTGATCCCATCCATCTCCGGCATCATGATATCCATTAACACCAGATGGATGTCATGTTCTTTGATCTGCTCTAACGCTTCTTTTCCGTTGTATGCTTCATAAATATTATAACCGGATGTTTTCAGGTAAATCTTTAAAGCTGATACGATATCTTTCTCATCATCGCAAATTAGTATATTATACATTTCTTCTCTCCTCGTCTGAAAATATGATTGTTGTCTGTATCTTTTCTGGTACGTGTGCGCACCACGCATTCCTTTTTAGGATACAGCAACCCGCTGATATTTTCCATATCTTTCTTTGACGCTATCATTGTAAGGCTTTCTACCATTAAGATACAATTTGGGATATCCTTAAGATTTATTAAGATGTACTAACGATAGAAGTATGGAATGATATATCTTCATTTCGCAAATCACTCTCGTTCTATCCTCGATGCAGCGGTACATAAAGTTGCAAAAGACGCAACTTAAGTACCGGCACTCGGATAGGTTTGCTACATGAAATATATCATTCCACACTTCTATCTGTATATTGATTCTTGTTTTTCTCGTTTTCAGATGCTACACTTATTAGGCTTATTAATGCGTTTTTTTTAAAGTTTTTTATAAAGGAGTTTGATACATATGACAAAGAAAGAGGTTCTGGAAATCCGGCATCAGTTTGCGCAGGCTACCTGTTCGATCGATAAGATCTGTGGCTGCTATGTGGATGGTGACAGACGTAAAATTGCAACAATGAAGGAAGCGTTTCTCTCTCTGCCGGAGGAGGAAGCTTTTAAATATTTTGAGATCTTTAAGAAGAACTTGTCCGGCTCGATCGGAAAGAATCTGATCACAATGCCGTTTCCTACGGATTCGGAATTTGATGGCGGTACGCAGGAATTTCTGTTAAAGCTGCGTAACAGTAAGTTAGAGGATGATGAACTGATCGACCAGTTCTATGATAAGGTAATCGAGAATTACGACTATACCGGAAACTATCTGATCCTGTTGATCCATGATACATATGATGTACCGGGAAAGACAACAGATGGACTGACGATGGATGATGCCTCAGATGAGATCTACGAATATATCATGTGCTGTATCTGCCATGTAAATCTGTCAAAAGCGGGACTTAGTTATTTTGATTCAGAGAACACCTTCCACAACCGTATCCGTGACTGGATCGTAGATGTTCCCGATATCGGTTTTCTGTTCCCGGCATTTATCGACCGGACAGCTGACATCCACAATGTCCTCTATTATACAAAGAAACCGGAAGAAATCCATGAGGAGTTCATCCGATATATTCTTGGAACCGGAATGCCGGTAACTGCCGGTAATCAGAAAGAGGCGTTCCAGACAATCATCACTGATACACTTGGAATGGACTGTGATTATGAAGTGATCCGGAATATCCATGAGAATCTGAATGAAATGATCGAGGAACAGAAGGACAATCCGGAACCACTGACCTTATCCAGAAATTCCTTAAAGAATCTGCTTGAAAATTCGGGTGTATCCGAAGAAAAATTGCAGACCTTTGATGCGAACTTTGACCGTGCCGCTGCCGCTTCCGTGAACCAGCGTCCGGTTGCCGAAGGCTCCGAGGAGACTCTCCCTGCGCCAGCTCCGGGTAAAGTACAGCTCTATGCAAATAATATCGCAAGTACAAAATCATTTGAGGTAAAGACCCCGGATGTCGTGATCAAGGTCAATCCCGACCGCGCCGATCTCGTAGAGACCCGTGAGATCGATGGACGGAAATGTATCGTAATCGAGATCACAGATGAAGTATCCGTAAACGGAATTCCGGTAAAATATTAAAAAATGCCCCACTGACCATACAAATACCTGTAAGCAGATATTTTCCTATGACCAGTGGGGTATATTTTTCTACACCTGTATCTCCACATGACTGCCGCCCTGATGATCTTTGGTGACCAGGATCTGGCGGTCGATACGATGCTTCAGTTCTTCCACATGAGATATGATACCAACCAGATGATCGGACTCGGACAGTTCAGCCAGCACATTAAGTGCCTGCTCCAGAATATCTGAATCCAGAGAACCAAAGCCTTCATCGATAAATAATGTATCAATTCTTACGCCTGCTGCATTTGCAGATACAATATCAGCAAGTCCAAGTGCCATAGACAGAGATGCCACAAATGCTTCCCCACCGGACAGTGTTTTGACATCTCTTTCCTTTCCTGTCCGATGATCCAGCACGAACAGATCAAGTCCTCTGTTTCCCGCAGTCTTCTGTCCACGTTTCAGTTCAAACTGATTGCATACGATCTGGCGCAGTCTGTGATTTGCACTGTCTATAATACGATCAAAATAAACCTCCTGTATATAAGTTTCCAGCTTATAGTTGCCAAGTGCCGCCTGTGACAGATCTTGAAGTTTACTGTATCTCTTATAGATATTCTGATATGCTCCATGATCCTTCTTTAATTTGCTGTACGCTGCCTTATTCTTGACCAGTCGTTCCGCCATCGCGTCATGTCTGATGGCAACATTGTTTTTTTTCTGGATCGTGTGCTCTATCTGCCCGGATATCTGTTCAAGCAGAACGGTCGATGCAGTACAGAAATATGTATAAGATTCTCCATAGCAGCCCGCCTGATTCTCCAGTTCCTGTTCATCTGTAAAATCATTTTCCCTGAGTCTGACAGAAAGTCTCTGAATCACACTCTCATCATTTACAGATGTGTCCATTTCTCCACCATCCGTTTCAAGTGCATCCAGAACCTCTTTCTCCAACTGCCATTCCTGTTGATACTGCATATTCTGATCTTCTGCATCACGTTTCAGATTGGTTTCCAGTGCAGAGAGTTCTTTTGCCAGTTTATTATAAGTATCTCTCGCTTCTGTCTTCTTCCGGTTCACCTCGGCAATCTCATTTCTCACCTGCTGCAACTGCTTCAGGATATCTGACTCATCCCCCTGGATCTCCTGCCGCATCTGTGCCGCTGCTGCCTGTTTTGCTGTGTAACTTCGGTCTGCCTCCTGATATTCCTCTGTTACCCGTATTTCCGTTTCTTCCAGTTCTTTTATCTGCAAACGAAGCTCACCAAGCTTCCTTTTATGTTCCTGATAACTCCGATGCTCTTTCTCGAGTGTCATCAATCTGCTCTCATTTTCTTCTGCTTCTTTCGCCCAGACCGCATGCAGTTTTCTGACCTCATCTATCAGAATGTCAGTCTGTACCATCTGTCCCGGCATGGTGAAAGCTGCCAACTCATTAACCGCTACTGTTGTCTTGCTACGCTTTTCCTCCAACCGGCCATTCATACTGCCAAGTTCATTTTCTTTTCGTCTAAACGAATCATCCGCCTGATCAAATGCTGCCCGAAGCTTCTTTATCATTTCTTCTGTTACTATAGCTCCATCACAATGTGCCTTTGCAGGATGTGTTTTACTTCCGCAGACGGGACATGGTTCTCCCTCCTGCAGATCTGCCGCCAGTTCTCCGCAGACCTGCTCATTTCTATTTCTGATAGCTTCCTCATAATCAGTATTTGCCTGATTTCGCTTCTCAAATGCATGCTGGTTATCAAGCACCATCTGCTGTTTCTTCTCCTCCAGATCATCAATCTCCATGCACTCTTTTTCAAGCTCCTGTAACCGCTGCATGCATTCCATGATCTGCTTCTTTTCAGTCTGGACCTTTTCAAGTTTCACCTGTGAAGTATCGCCCAGGTTCACGATCTGTTCCAGCTCCTCGGCCTGTCTTCGAACCTCCTTCTTTGTTTCAAAAATGCCCTGTCTTTTCTTTCCTGCCTGATGGTATACCTGCTCCACAAGGAGCAGTTCTTTCTCCATCTCACTTAAACGGACAAAAGAATCCACCTGTTTCTGAAGTTCAGCCTGTCTCAGCATAAGTGCATCTGCAGACTGTGATTCCATCTTATGATTCTGTGCTTCTGCTCTGGCAAATTCCTGTTTTACCTGTCTGTATGCGTCAAGATGTGCCACATAACCGTCATAAGTCTGACCAATGATCTTCTTATTATTCTCAATCGTCGTATACCAGTTACTGTATTGATTATTGGTCTGTGTATAAGTTTCAATCTGATGATGAAGCTCATCGGCCTGCTTTTCTTCGATCTGATTCAGGCTTTGCAGCTCTTTCAGAATATCGTCAAATGCCAGATGGCGGTTTTCCAGATGCTCCGGTAAATCCTGAAGTCCTGTTTTATAAAGCTCCGTTTCATCCGGCAGCTCGATTCCCTCTATCGTACGATCCACCTTTGCAACAAGCTCTGTATAGACACTCTCTGCTTCCTTGCAGTCCTGTGCAATCCGGTTCTGGATATATTCGTAAATCTTCGTATCAAATATTGTCTTAAAGATATCGCTTCGAGTCTTCGTATCTGCAACTAACAGCTTCTTAAAATCTCCCTGCGCGATCATCGCAACCTGTCGGAACTGATCGGCTGTAAGTCCCAGCACTTCTCTTACTCTTCCAATCACACCCGCTGTACGCTTTCCATCAATATCTGCCGCTTTCAGTTCTGTCTCCTGTCCATCCTCCATCCAGCGTACTTCTGCCTGCTTCATAGATTTGTATCCCGGTCTCTCATATGCCGGGCTTCGCCAGATCTTATATTCATGACCAGCGCTTTCAAATAACAGTTCTACATAAGTGAGCTGCTTCGGGGCTGCAAAATCACTCCGCAGCATTTCACCATTTCGTCCGGTGTTATTTTTTCCGCTTCCAGCACTGGTCTCTCCATAAAGGGCATACATGATTCCATCAAATATCGTTGTCTTTCCTGACCCGGTATCACCGGAAATCAGAAAAAGTCCCTGCTTTCCAAATTTTCGAAAATCTATCTCTGTCTTTTCTATATATGTTCCAAACGCTTCCATTGTAAGTACCAGTGGCCGCATCATCTTCACCCCTGTCTCTGCTCATAATAATCCTGGATCAACTGTCTGATATAATCTGCATTTTCATCGGACAGTTCCCGTTTCATCTTCATGCTATAAAAATCAGCAAATGCTTCATCCGGTGCCAGATTCTTCACATCCTCAAGCGTCCGTTCCTGTTCTGGTCTGCTGCCCTCCACCATCTGGAATTCTACTGACATCAGGTTTTTATACACAGTCCGCAGTCTCGCCTGAACATCAATGATCGTTTCCTTATCTGTAAGCACAATTCTTGCATAATCTTCATTTGCTTCCCGGCTCATGGCTTCATCAAGTGTACCTGTAAAATTGTACCATGCATGAAGCTGATGCAGGGGCAGTTCACGGATCGACAGCATTCCTTTTCCTTCAAGCTCTACTACTGTGACAGATTTCTGATCGTCCGCTTCCGACATCGAATAGATGACCGGAGCGCCACAGTACCGAATCTCCGGTTTTCCGATCTGCTGTGGAGAATGAAGATGTCCAAGCGCTACATAGTCAAATACATCAAATACCGTACGATCAATATTGTCCAGTCCGCCGATCGATATCGTTTCCGAATCCGACCGTCTGTTCACTCCACTGTTGGTCACATTCTGATGGGCGATCAGTATATTTCTCTTTTCCGGATCAACCTGCATGGCTGCAACCGCCTGCTGCATAGCTTCCGTGTAGGTTAAGGTTAATGATTCTTTTTCCGCTTCTTCTATACCAGACAATGTACCTTTTACATTTGTCGGCTTTACAAACGGCATCAGATAAAAATTCACATCTCCCCATTTATCCTGCAGCGTCACCTTCATGGCTTCCCCGCCATAGATTCCTTTCATATATATATTCTGCTTTTTCATAATGCTGCTGGCAAAATCCAGCCGTTCTGCCGAATCGTGATTTCCACTGATAATCAGAATGGTCGTTCCGCTGTCCGCAAGAGCAGTAAGGAATTCATCAAATTCTGTCACTGCTTTTGCAGATGGAACCGCTTTGTCATAGATATCTCCTGCGATCATCACGGCATCCGGCCGTTCTTCTTTTACATATGCAAGGATCTGGTCAAACACATAGTGCTGGTCTTCCCACATCTCATATCCATTAACCATCTTTCCAATGTGCAGATCTGACAAATGAAACAGCTTCATCGTTGTTGTCTCCTTTCCCATACATGTTTTCCGTGTTCCCCGGACGAAAGTTTCTATCCTTAGTAACTTTCTGTCTTTGGAATGAATGTTGTTTTTCAAATAAGTTAAGTTTAGCATTATGAATGAACGAGGTCAACTTTCTCCGTTCTTCGAACTTTCGAAATCGACCCACACATGCGCATTCCGGCCTATCGTCCTTCATGCTTATGTGTGTTTATCCGTCAAATAAATAAGCAGCGTTGTCTGTACACAGACACGCTGCTTATTTGCTTGACGGATTTATTTTTACATCTTGAACATTTTCTTTTTCTTGAGGATTAAGGCAATGATTATACAAATCAGGACAATGATGCCGCATACAATGTAGAAGCCGTAAGGAGTTTCTGCGAGAGGCATCCATTTGCCTGATACATTCATTCCATAGATACCGGATATGATCGTCGGGATTGCCATTACGATTGTAATAGCCGCTAAAAACTTCATGATGTTATTCAGACGGTTATTAATAATCGTTGTCATCAGTTCCCGCGTACCACTTATGATATCTCGATAGATTCCGGTCATCTCGATAGCCTGCTTATTCTCGACCATAACATCATCCAGAAGTTCCTGATCCTCCGGATACTGTTTGATACTGCTGTATCTTGCAAGCTTATCTAACACGACTCCATTTGCACGAAGTGAAGTTGCAAAGTATACAAGGTTGGATTCCAACTCATGAAGATCGATCAGATCCGTATCCTCTGTTTCATCCTGGATCCGCTGCTCGATCAGATTTCTTCTGCGATCCATAACTCGCAGATAATACTGATAGGTCATACAGTTTCTATATAATATCTGATACATGAAACGCATCCGCTTCTTTGTACTGAATTCTTTCACTTTTGACTCGATAAATGCATCCAGAACAGGTGTGTCCTCCGCACATACCGTGATCAGAATATCCTTTACAAGAATGATACCAAGAGGGATAGTTGTATATGCCTCACGTTCATTTCTCATCTCAATCGATGGAATATCGACAAGGATCAGCGTATAGCCATCTTCAACCTCCACACGTGAACTCTCCTCATCATCCAATGCAGCTCTGACATCTGCCAGATCAATCTCAAAATCTTCTGCGATCAGCTTGGTCTCATCTACTGTAGGCTTCGTCATGCAAACCCACATATTGTCTTCATATTCTGTTATCTCTGACAAAATCTTATGATCTGTTCTGTAGAACTTTATCATGCCAAACTACCCACTTTCATATATGGTTTCTTCCATATAAGGATTTCTAACCGAATTTATATTAACACAAAAGCCATCCATGTTCAATCCCAAAAGAAACGGTTGTTTTTCCTTTCTTAGATGTTTATAATGATGGCATTGAGATTTTATGAAATGAGGTTTTTCTATGAATGCCTATACAAGCTTCGCGCAGGTATACGACGAGCTGATGGACAACATTCCTTATGATGAATGGACATCTTATATCGTCAGTCTGCTCCATGAATACAATATTACAGATGGACTGGTTACTGAGCTTGGCTGTGGAACCGGAACGATTACGGAAGGGCTTGCAGCCGCAGGCTATGATATGATCGGTATTGATGTGTCTTCCGATATGTTAGAGATTGCAAATGAGAAAAAGATTGCAGATGGTTTCTCATCCATTATGTATCTGCAGCAGGATATGTGTTCCTTTGAATTATTTGGAACAGTAAATGCCATCATCTGCGTCTGTGACAGTATCAATTACCTGAAAAATACAGACCAGATCACAACTGTATTTTCTCTTGCCAATAATTATCTGGAAGCAGCAGGAATCTTTATCTGTGACTTCAAAACCAGGCACTACTTCCGGGATGTGGTTGCGGATTCTGTGATTGCCGAAGATCGTGATGACGTCAGCTTTATCTGGGATAATTACTATGATGAAGAACAGAATATTAACGAACTTGCACTCAGCCTGTTTCTGAAAGAGGAAAGCGACCTGTATCGGAAAACACAGGAATTTCATTACCAGATCGGACTGACCTGTGAAGAAATGAAGCATTGTGTAGAACAGGCAGGTATGGAACTTCTTGCCATGTATGATGCATTTACACACACTCCGGCAACCGATGACAGTGAACGTGTCTACGTGATAGCCAGAGAAAAACACCACGAAGGCAAATTATATATCTGATCTCCTGCACATGGCAATATTTTACATTATTACAAATATCCATTTACATTATTATATAGAAAGAACGAGGAATTACATATGAGTGATTATATTATCAGAGGTATGGCGGCAGATGGACAGGTTCGTTTCTTTGCCGGCACTACAAAGGAAATCGTCGAAACAGCAAGAAGTATCCACAATACAAGCCCGGTTGCCACTGCTGCTCTTGGCCGTCTGCTGACTGCAGGGGCATTGATGGGTGCCGCATGTAAGAATGACTCCGATCTGCTGACGCTCCAGATTCAGTGCAGCGGCCCGATCGGCGGACTGACAGTAACTGCCGACGCACACTGCAATGTTAAAGGCTATGTCAACAACCCGAATGTCATCCTACATGCAAATGATAAGGGAAAACTGGATGTTGCCAAAGCTCTTGATATGGGTGTTCTCTCCGTGATCAAGGACATCGGTTTAAAAGAGCCTTATATCGGCCAGACCCAGCTTGTATCCGGTGAGATTGCCGAAGATCTGACATATTATTTTGCAACTTCAGAACAGATTCCAACTTCTGTTGCATTAGGTGTTCTGATGGAAAAGAACAACACCGTAAAACAGGCAGGCGGTTTTATTATCCAGCTTATGCCATTTGCAACCGAAGAACTGATCTCCGATCTGGAAAAACGTCTGGGTGAATTCACATCTATTACTGCCCTTCTTGATCAGGGTAAGGAACCGCTTGATATCGTGAAGCAGATCTTTGAAGACTATAACGTGGAAGTTACAGATACCATTCCTACGAAATGGCATTGCAATTGCAGCAAGGAGCGTTTCTCCCAGGCTGTTATCAGTCTCGGCAAAAAGGAAATTGCAAATCTGCTCGCAGATAACAAGCCGGTCGAGGTAAACTGCCAGTTCTGTAATTCCTCTTACACCTTCTCACCGGAGGAACTGGAAAATATGTTACTTGGCAAATAAAACTGAAGACGCTGATCTGTTTCGATGCGAATCTTTATCTGACAAAAGAGTTTATCGGCAATGTGAACATGTATACTATTATGAAGCAAGCCTTTTTCAACGCCGGTTCTTAGTGAGTCGCCATAGGCGAAGAACTTAGTACCGTTGCGTTGAAATAGAGTGCAAACGTCTTGCGTAATAATAGGTATACTGTTCCATCACGGATAAACTCTTTTACTATTTACATTTTTGTACAGTTCGGCGCATTTTATCGGATATTTTGGTGCAATTTTCGGCTATCATTTCCATTGAAATGCTTTTTTTCGTATGCTAGAATGGTAAACGTTGTATTGTAAGTAATTTTAATATCATAAAGAAAGAGTGAAAAAAATGAAGATTACCAGAGATGATATCAGAAATGTTGCGATTATCGCCCATGTTGACCATGGTAAAACAACATTAGTGGATGAACTTTTGAAGCAGAGTGGTGTATTCCGTGATAATCAGGAAGTCGCCGAACGTGTCATGGACTCAAATGATATTGAGCGTGAACGTGGTATCACTATCCTTTCCAAAAACACTGCTGTCCGTTATGGTAAGACAAAGATCAACATTATCGACACTCCGGGACATGCCGATTTCGGTGGCGAAGTAGAACGTGTCCTGAAGATGGTAAATGGTGTTATTCTTGTTGTTGATGCTTTCGAAGGTGCTATGCCTCAGACCAAATTCGTTCTGAAGAAAGCACTGGAGCTGAACCTCAGTGTTATTGTATGTGTAAACAAATGTGACCGTCCCGAGGCTCGTCCAAAAGAAGTTGTTGATGAAGTTCTTGAGCTTCTGATCGAACTGGATGCAAATGAAGATCAGCTTGACTGTCCATTTGTATTTGCATCCGCAAAGACAGGTGTTGCTTCTCTTGATCCAGATGAACCGGGTACAGATATGAAGCCACTGTTTGATACCATCGTTGATTATATCCCTGCTCCTACCGGTGACCCGGATGCAGGTACACAGGTTCTGATCAGTACGATCGACTACAATGAATATGTAGGCCGTATCGGTGTTGGTAAAGTCGATAACGGTAAGGTTGTTGTAAACGAGCCTGTCGTTATTGTAAATGAACATGACCCTGACAGAATGTTAAAAGTTAAGATCGGTAAACTCTACGTTTACGAAGGTCTGAACAAGGTAGAAGTAAATGAAGCAGATATCGGATCGATCGTAGCCATCTCCGGCATTGCAGATGTCAACATTGGTGATACGATCTGTTCTCCTGAAAATCCGGAACCAATCCCATTCCAGAAGATCTCAGAGCCGACCATTTCCATGACATTCATGGTAAATGACTCTCCTTTCGCCGGTAAGGAAGGAAAGTTCGTAACTTCCAGACATTTACGTGACAGACTGTTCCGTGAGTTAAATACGGATGTCAGCCTTCGTGTAGAAGAAACAGACACAACAGAAGCATTCAAAGTTTCCGGTCGTGGTGAGCTTCATTTATCTGTTTTGATTGAAAACATGAGACGTGAAGGATATGAATTTGCAGTCAGCAAAGCAGAAGTTATCTACAAGACAGATGAACGCGGCAAGAAACTGGAACCATTTGAGATCGCATACATCGATGTTCCAGACGAGTTTACCGGAACAGTTATTAATATGTTAAATTCAAGAAAAGGTGAACTTCAGGGTATGGCTCCTACCGGAAACGGTACAACCAGACTGGAATTCCTTGTGCCTTCCCGTGGACTGATCGGTTTCCGTGGTGACTTCATGACCGCTACAAAGGGAAATGGTGTTATCAATACGATCTTTGATGAATATCTTCCATACAAAGGTGATATGAACTATCGTTCACAGGGTTCTCTGATCGCATATGAAACCGGTACTTCTATCACTTACGGTCTGTTCAATGCACAGGAAAGAGGTACTCTGTTCATCGGACCTGGTGAACCTGTATATGCCGGAATGGTTATTGGTGAAAATGGCCGTACCGATGATATCGAAGTAAATGTCTGCAAGAAGAAACAGTTGACCAACACCCGTTCTTCCGGTGCTGATGATGCATTAAAGCTGACACCTCCTAAGGTACTCAGTCTGGAACAGGCACTTGACTTCATTGATACCGATGAACTTCTTGAGATCACTCCTAAGAGTTTCCGTATCCGTAAGAAGATCCTTGATCCTACACTTCGTTTCCGTGCAAAGAGAGATGCCGGAAATAAATAAGGATTAAATATCATAACTTATAAACAGCAAGACCGCAGGCAGCTTAATCGCTGCTTGCGGTCTTATTTGCAGGATAATAAGAAAAGCCTCAGAAGCTTTTCTTATCTTGATCTCTTAATCCTCCCAAGGGCGGATTCTGTATTTTGCACCGATCGTATCACAGATCTTCCGGCATTCTGCCTCTTCCTCTTTTGTGATCGTGGTATCTACGGTTGACATGACTACATTTGGAACATACTTCGTACAGCTTCTTGCGAAATCAAGCATCGCATCAAAAGATTTGTCTCCGAACTTACTTCTGACCAGTTCATGATACCGGTCTGCATTCGGTGTATTCAAGCTGATCGATACCGTATCGATCAAACCTTCCATCTCCGGTGTGATATCCCTGCCATTTACAAGATTTCCCAGTCCATTTGTATTCAGACGTATCGGCATATGATAAGTCTCCTTTACAAATGCTGCTACCTTCTTCAGCACTTCAAAGGCTTCCGTTGGTTCACCGAACCCGCAGAATACAACCTCATCATACTGGCTCATATCGAATTTGGAAAATTCAGCAATTACTTCCTCTGCTGATGGTTCCCGCTCTAACCACAGGCTCTTTGATTCACCAACATGATCCATATTCTGTCTGAGACAGAACGTACATGCACACGGACATCTATTTGTCAGATTTACATACAGATTATTATGAACTTTATATAATATCTCCATTCTGCTTCGCCTCCTGTTATCTGGCAAGCTTGTACAGACATTCCTCAAAACACACCCCATCGGTCAACGGGAGCTCCATCTCAACGGAACGTTTTATACATTCTTTAATAAATACACTTGCCTTCTTAACTGATTCTGTAAAATCTACATTATTTACGGCATCTGCCGCAAGGATCGCTGAAAAGACATCTCCGGTACCGGAGCGCGACTCTCCGATCTTCTTTGTCTTAACAACGGTTACTTTTCCATCTTCATAGCAGAAGTTAGCAAGGAAGCTTCCCTGCCTGATTCCTGTTATCACAACTTTTGCCTGTCTGCTCTCTGACTGAGCCACCAGCTTCTCCGCCATAGCTTTCAGTTCTTCCATATGCCAGTCATCCTTATATGGTGTATCCGTCAGAACACATGCCTCTGTGGTATTTGGAGTAAGGATATCAGCAAACCGTACCAGCTTTTTCATCTGCTGGCACAGTTCGTCTGTATAGGTCGGATATGGCTTGCCATAGTCACCCATTACCGGATCTACGATCACCTTTGTCTCCGGTCTTTTAAAATCTGTAAGGAACTGTCCTACTATACTGATCTGTTCACTCGATCCAAGGAATCCGGTACAGATACCGGAAAACTGCAGATCCAGCTTCTTCCATTCATCGATATACCTCTGCATATGCTCTGTAAAATCTTCATAATAGAAGCTGTCAAATCCCGTATGGTTGGAAAATATCGATGTTGGAACCGGGCAGCACTGAACCTTCATTACAGATATGATCGGCATTGCTACTGCTACAGAACATCTTCCAAATCCTGAATAATCATTTATAACTGCTATCTTTTTCTGGTTATTATGGGAACCCTGCATGTCTCATATACCTCTCTGAGTATAAAATCCTGTCTTACTGTCTTACCTTGATGTGAACCTCACGGAGCTGCTGCTCTGTAACCTCACCAGGAGCACCACACATCAGATCCTGTGCATTTCCGTTCATAGGGAATGGAATGATCTCACGGATATTATCTTCATTACGAAGGAGCATAATCATACGGTCAACACCAGGCGCCATACCTGCATGTGGTGGTGCACCGAACTGGAATGCATTATAAAGTGCTCCAAACTTTGTCTTCAGATCTTCTTCTGTGTATCCTGCGATCTCAAATGCCTTTACCATGATCTGCATATCGTGATTTCTGACAGCACCGGATGAAAGCTCGATACCATTACATACGATATCATACTGATATGCGAGAACATCTAATGGATCTTTCTCATTTAAGGCCTCCAGACCACCCTGTGGCATGGAGAACGGATTATGTGTAAAGATGATCTTCTTTGTTTCCTTATCATACTCGTACATAGGGAAATCATTGATATAACAGAATCTGTATGCATTTTTCTCGATCATATCAAGTCTTGCACCGATCTCATTACGAAGCTGTCCTGCAAAGGAAGCTGCCAGTTCTTCTACATCAGCAATAAAGAAGATAGTATCTCCTGCTTTCAGATTTGCAAGTTCTGCGATCTCACTCTTCATATCATCCGGAATGAACTTATCGATCGGTCCCTTATATGTCATATCATCCAGAACTTCCAGATATCCAAGGCCGCCCATACCGATAGACTGAGCATACTTTAAGAGTTTCTCATGCTGTCCCTTTGACAGTTTCTTCGGTACATTGATCGCACGTACAGTCTTGCCGTGGAATGGCTTAAATGTACATCTCTGGAAGAAATCTGTCAGGTCGATGATACGAAGCGGATTGCGAAGATCCGGCTTATCTGTACCAAACTCTAACATTGCCTGCTTATAGCTGATGATCGGATAAGGAGCCTGTGTTACAACAGATCCCTCCGGTGCGAATTTCTCAAATGTTGCTGAGAGGACTTCCTCTCCTACTTTAAATACATCTTCCTGTGTAGCAAAGCTCATCTCAAAATCGAGCTGATAGAACTCACCCGGTGAACGGTCTGCTCTTGCATCCTC
>ERZ808240.2888-NODE-2888-length-17826-cov-8.552867_pt1 | contig 17826 bp, 21 predicted proteins | sample MGYA00521084_ERZ808240 | MGnify/ENA primary metagenome ERZ808240 (study PRJEB31516, sample SAMN03275571) | gut metagenome | biome: mammalia-associated habitat; material: feces | host: Papio cynocephalus | place: Kenya | collected 2012-08-06 ... | reverse complement strand
GGTCTTCCCTCAAAACTCTTGATTATCTTGTCAACCCTACGGGCGCAGCCCTCAATACCACGACCCTTGATGCAAGAATACGTGTTATAAGTGAAGAGCCGCACCCACAGCGGTTCAAGAACGTTCATAACAGCGTGGTGGACGATACGGTCAGGATAGTACGGAAGACGATAGATAATTCTTTCTTTCGGCTCGTAGATCGTGAACACGTCATACGCTGAGGTCTTGAAAGTCTTTGTCAGCAAGGCTTCATGCAAAGCCAACAAATTCTTTTCACGGTTCTTGTCGTGAACCTTGACCCCGTATGTGTTTGTCTTCCCCTGTCTCGCTTTCTCATCGGCGAGGCGGAGATTGTCTAACGAGATTATCTTGTCGTATAAGTTGTCAATACGCTTCATGTTTCTTTGCTTTCTTATTTTGAGTCTTCGGTAGCCCATACAACAGGCGTTCCTACCAACACATTTCAGGTTTCAGAAGTTTTTTACCAAGTGGTACGGTTGCCGCCCTTAATATCTTTGTCAGGCTTTGACACCTGATGAGAATATTCAAAAGCATAGGTGAGAACCGATGTTCGTATTCGTATTCGAGGGGGTGTTATTCGAGTTCGCATAGGCGAAGCCCGCATTCGCACTGTTATTCGCATTACCGCTGAACAGAACCCCACGGGAGCGACCAACCTTAAATTTCGTTCTTTTATGATGTCTCTTTATTCAAACCAATAACGGTTGCCGTTTCCTCTCAAAGTGACACGGCGGGGAAAGGCGTTGCGCTTCTTGATTTCCTGACAGACATAGAGAATGTCGGCTGAACCCGTGAAGAACTTTTTGGCTTCGCTCTCCTTGCTGTCTTTCTCAGGCTTGATTTTGACAAGCGTCTGACCTTTCGTGCCTTTTGTCTTTGAGAACCTTGTCGGCACATCTTCGATGAAGTCACAAACCCAAAATGAGGTGTTGACCAACTTTGATTGGGTTGTCTCGTCACAGTTGAACGAGCGGTTGCTTTCGTCACGGGGTATGTTCAGAAAAGCAAGTGAGCCGTCATCGGCTTTCATATTTTGTTCCATTGTCATTTCTTCTTTTTGATGTTGTTTCTTATTCAGACCCTCCGCCGCCTTATTTGGCGGGCGGCAGAGGGCGTGGGCGTGTTACGCTGTTGCGGGGATAAAGCAAAGGCGAGAACCGATGTCCGCATTCGCAGACGAGGGGGCGTAAGGCGAGTACGCATAGGCGAAGCCCGCATTCGCACCGTAATACGCAGAACCGCCGAACAGAACCCCACGGAGCGTTTCAGTCGTTGGAATGTTTGTGTAATGATAGTCACAGAAATAAGTGGTAGAACCGCCGCCGACAACCTTAGGCATTATCTCGCCACCCTCTCCGAAAATGACCTCTTTCACATAACCCTCCGTGCGGGCTTCATTTCCGACATGAGAATAACCCTCATAATTGCTGTCGTTGAACTTTGACGGGTCAGAGCATACAAAGACCTTTGAGAGACCGTCTCCGCCCTTGTCTGTGTTCGGGCTGATGCGCACGTTAATGCCGTCCGTCCACTGCCAAATATGTCCGAACGGGTTCTCAACGCCCCTGTAACGGGGAACTTGGAACGTCTTTGTTATCGGGTTGCTCTCAGCGTCATTCTTGACTGTGTATTCCACAACGCCCGTTCTGTTGCCGAGACTGTCTGTGAGACCACATGGAACAAAAGGATAATAGCCGTTGAACGTGTTCCAATCGCTTCCGAAAGTTGTCACGCCGTCACCCAAGCCACCTTGATGAAAGCCCTCTGAGGTAGGGGAGGCGTTGTAAGCCGCCTGAGAGTTGAGTGTGGCGTACTCAACGACAAAGAGCCAATAGAGGGTCTTCTGCATGTCATAAGTCATACAGTTCCATTCGGTGCTGCCCGCCTTGCGCTTACGGGCATAGTTTCTGAAATTGGTACGGCTTATCTGAGTGACAGGGCGGTTCAAGAATGAGCGGTAAGTGCCGTCATAATCGGCGTTATTGTTTCCGCCTCTGTACTGTTCTGTGGCGTTGCAGACGGAAGCCAACTTGTTGTTTGAGCGGTCAAGGGAAGCCTCGTAAGCCGACACATAACACTTTGGCACCTGATGATAGCCAGGAAGAGGAAGCTCGGAGATGCGGACGGTCAACTTTGTGCCGTCAGTCTCAAACTTGCGGTAATGAAGAGGTATCTCCACCATGACCTGACCCCGTGAGCCGTCACGCACCTGACCCGTCCAATCGCGAGGGTCAAGGTATTCAACCACGTTACCGTCATCGTCAAGAAGACAGCCACGCATACGGTTCTGAACGGGACAGTTTTTGTGAAGTTCAGAAGAGCCGACACGGGTGCATGTGGGGCTTGAAACAGCCGTGTCAAACTGAACGCCGTAGGAACTCTGCTCCTCAACATAAGGGAGAAGCGTGGCGAGGGCAGCTTTCTTGCTCTCTCCGTCTTCGTCAAGAACCTCACAATAGAGGTTATAAGGGTTTGTGCCTGACACGTTGGGGAGGTCAGACAAACGCTTGCCATTCTCGAAAGCCTCAATTATCTGAGCGACTTTCTCTTCTTGTTCTGATGTTAATGCCATAATAAATACTAATTTAAGAATTTGAAAAACTTTTTATTGCCTTTGTTGATGAACATTACCGAGGACGTTGTGTTCATTCTGAGGTCTCTTCTCTTGTTGCGGCGGGCGGCTGTCCATGTCCTGATGCGCCGAGCAACACTGATGAACAGCGACACTATCATGGCGTGTCCTCCCCCTCATAAGAACCGCTGCCCCAATAAACGTCATTTGTCTTCAAGACCTCTGAGTTGGGTGCAATCTCCGTTATCGCCATAGGCGACCAATCATTGAACGGCACGGGGGCTTCTGACAGGCTTTCGTCCTGAGAGCAGCGCACGCTGAGAACCGTGTCAAGAGTTGAGACGCTGTACTTTGGTCTGACATAGACAGAGAACGGGTTGCCGCTCGGGAGCTTGAAGCCCTTTGAGAGGTCAGCGATTTTGCCGTGAGAGACAATACGCCCGCCGTTCATAAACTCACTGATGTAACCTTTCTTTCCCATGTTTCTTCATTGTTTTTGTTGGGTTCGACATTCTGTTTAATTCATTCTCAACGCTCCTGACTGCGTGAAACGCATCTGTCGGCGTGTTGTGACAAGCCTCAGGGTCGGTTCGCCTACCTCTATCAGGATTGTTTGGGCAAGGGCTGTGTTGCAAGTGGGGATAACGTGAACACGGCTCACGCCCTTGTTTAAGACTGAAATGCGCCCGTCTAAGCCGACTTCGACCGATTTGTTATCACTGATATAAATCAGATTTTTCAGAGCCGTGTCGGGGCTTAAAACGGCTTTCAGATAAACGGGCTGAACATTGCCGAGGGTCAGGCGTGGAACGCTCTCAACATTTAAGCCCGTGGGGACAATTCTCCCAAGCGTGTCAAGCACCTTATCGGTGGCGGCATTTGCGGCTGCTGTGGCTTTCTCTGAGGCTTCTGTGGCGGCTTTTGTCAGGGCTGTTGCATTGTCCGCCGCAGTCTTCGCAGCCTGAGCAGCGTCCGCAGCCTCTTTCGCTGATTTTGTCGCCTCCTCAGCCTGAGTTTTTGCGCTCATTGCAGACTGCGCCGCATCTGACGCTGCCTTTGTAGCCGTGACCGCCTGAGCCTGAGCCGTGTTTGCTTTCTCTGAGGCTTCTGTGGCGGCTTTTGTGGCTTCATCGGCAAGTCCCGCAGCCTTAGCAGCCTGAGCCGTGGCGGTCTCAGCGTCCTGAACGGCTTTTGTAGTCTCTGTGTCAATGAACTCCAAATTTACCTTGACGCTGCGGTTATTCACGTCCGTTCCCATGACAAACAGCCCTTTCAAAGACTGATACAGGGGCAGTTCCGAAATCTTTATCTTTTTCATCTGTCTTTATTGTTTTTAATTGTTGAACCTTATATTGCCGTTATTGATGAAACGGATATGCGAGCGGTCATTAACCAACTGCATCGAACGGGCGTTGAAACTGTCAGGCAGCATTTCTATTGCGTTCTCGCCGTCTTCTGTGAACACGATGATACCGTCTTCCGTTGAGAGGACAAAGTCGCTGTCGTCAAGCCTGAAAGACCCCGTGAAAGTCAGGGTCAGTGTGAACTCCAACCAAATCTTCCCGTCAGGGTAGAAGTCTGAGACCTGACATGACTTATAGTAACACGGGAAGTCCTGTTCAAGCTCCCTGACCGTCAGCGTGCGTTCCTCAGGCTGAATGAGGTCATGGAGAAGAGCGTCATAGTTGCGCCACAGCTCCGTCAGGCTCTCAGCCCGCATGAGGCAAGACAACTTCACGTCCTTTGACTTGAACGTGACCCGCTTCCCGTCATATATAGCACCCGTCTTTGTCTTGATGTTTCGCAAAAGGTTCTGTTTCACTTGTGCTGTCTTCATAACCTCAGAAAGAGAGCCTTTCAGAACACGACACCCGTAAGCGGTCAATGGCGTATTGTCAAGTGAATAATCGTCTGACGGCGTGACCTCACTCACGGGGGCTTTGTACTTGTAACCTTTCATCGGGAAATCGTCAGAGAACTTGATCGTTGCCGTGCCTATCATTCTCACGACATCAAGGTTCGGCTGCTGTGTCATTCTGAGCGTGAACGTGCGCTGTATGTGGGCGCAATAGAACTCATGGTAAGCTCCGTCAGACAACAGTTCAATGAAAGCGCAAAAACGGCTGAAAAGCCCGCTGAAAGCGAACTTAACCTGAACTTCACGGGTGTTGAGAACAGGGGCTGACAGGTCAGCTTCCACACCGTCCTCTTCTTGCCAATCGTTACTCTCAACAGACTTCAACGGCGGAAAGGCGACAAGTTCGTTGAACCCGCCGCTCGTCACATACACGCCATACTGCAAGTATGCATCGTTACCGTCTATGAAAAGTCTGTTAATCATATTATAATTGCGTTGTCAGAGGTGTTTTTGATAACGCTGCAGCCCTGTTCTGACTGAACACGGGCGACAGCCCATTTCGTTGCGTTCACAATCGCTTTCGCCCCGTGAAGAAGAATGATGTCATGCCGTTCTGTCTTTGAACAGAAGACGGTCGCAGACGTTCTCCCTATCAGGATAGCACGTGAGGGGTCTTTCAGGCTTATTGCTCCCGCATCAATGTAGATGCCGTACTTCTCAACGCCGTGAGGCTTGAAGAGCCTGAATGTCGCCATATTAGGGAAATGGTTCTTCATACAGAACTCAACCCCCTGAGGGGTCTGAAACAGCCTGACAATATCCTCGACAGTCTGCTCAGTCCCCTTGAACAACGGGCAAGCCCCAAGGAGCTTTGCCTGTGTGTAAATCTGTCTGATAACTTCTTTCATGTCACTTTATCTTTATGCCTTTGAGGGCGATGTCGTTCACTGTGTCCTTAATCTCTTTCACGCTGCTCTCAACACTCGCAACACGGTCTGAAAGTCCGTCTGTGTTGCTCTCAATGTTCAAGACAGACTGCAAAATCAGGTTCGCCGTATTCAACAGGAGTTTTGTGTTCTCACTGATTGAATAGGTGTGCCCCTGAATTGCCGTGGCTCGCCCGTTCAGCTCGTCCACGCTGTCCTGAGAGGCGTTGGCGATACCGCTTGAAGAGGTCTCACGGGTTGAGTCCTGAGCGGCGGTAATCATATCTCTGATTTGCTGAGGGAGAGCCTCCCAAATCGTAATCCAATCTGTGCCGACCTGGTTCAGGTCATTTGTCAAGCCTGAGAGACTGTTCAGAACAGCGTCAATGCCCATGAACTTGCCGTCCTTGAACCACTGAGCCTTGTACTTGTCAAAGACCTCTCCGAGGGGTTCTTCCAAGAACTTCTGAACCAAAAGGCGTTTCGTTATGTCTCCGATTATCTCGTTGACCTTGTCGCCCCACGCCTTTGCGTAGTCCTCTCCGTTCTGAAAGGCTTCAAAGAAAGCGTCTGAGAGTTGTTCAGCGATGTCGGAACTTGTGCCGCCCATGATGTCTTCAACCATTTCATTTATGATTGAAATCGCCTTTGCGCCCAATTCTTCAATCTTCTGTTCCCACTCGTCAATTTTGTCGCTGTCAGTCTTCTTCTTGCTGTTCTCTGTGTCTATCTGTTCCTGAATGAGCAACTGCTGCTGTGCGATGTTTTCAAGTTGTTCTTTGGCTTCACTGTACTTCTTGCCGCCGAGAGCCTTGTCAGCCGTGTAAGAGACATTGGCGTAAGCCTTGGCAATCTTCTCGGCTGACTGTTTCAACAGTTCATCGTTCCGTGAGACTTTCAGCGTGAGCCTTGCCCACATCGCCTCAAAGCCCGTCAGGGTCTCAATGTCTTTCAACATTTCGTCCCGTGTCTCTTTCAGTTTCTCTTTAACGAGGTCAATAGCCTTTCCGCTCTTCTCTTGAACCCTGACGATGTCGGCGTTGTCAAGCTCCCATTGAAGTTGGTCAATGCGGTTTTGAAGAGCCTCAATTTCCTCTTGCTTGCTCTCGTCATTGTTGAAGAGGCTCGCAATCTTTGTGGCTATCTCCAAGGCAGCAGAGATTATCGTCAGAATGACAGAAGCCCGTTCAACGGTCTTGATTGCCGTTGCAGAAGCCGTGGCGGTGGTCTGAACGCCCGTAGAGGCGTTTTGTGTCAACTGCATTATGCCGTTAATCATCGAAAGGGCTGATGTTGAAATCTGTCCCGCCGTCTTGATGATGTCTCCCGCCACGCCGCCGATGGTATCGCCTATCTCTTCAAATGACTTGTTGACCTCATTCAGGGTCTTGTAGAGGTCTTGCCATTGTTTGATTGAACGTTTGTCAGGGTTCAGGTCGGCTTTCGCCTTTGCCTGAGCCACATTGTTTTTGGCTGTTGTGACCTTTGCCCGTGCAACGGCAACCTGTTGTGAAGAGGCGTTGCCGTTTTTCTTGTCTGTCTCAACTTTCTTCAACTCCTCCTCGGCTTTCTCCAAGAGGGCTTGAAGTTGTTCAAGGGTCAGATTGGCTATTTCATTGCACCAAGCCTTGTACGTTTCTTCACGCTGCGCAAACTGTTCATCAATGGCGTTGAGAGCGTTTTCTTGCTGATAGTTCAGTTCATCAACATTTGACTGCGACACGCCGTCATTGAACTTGTCATTGCCGTTCTCGTCTTTCAGGCGGTTGCCTTTCTCGTCATGCTGATAAAGGTTCTCAATCTTCTTTTGATATTCCTCGGCAATCTTCTCACGCTGTTGCTCGTAGGTCAGGCTGTCTTGGAGCATTGTGTTCAGAGCCTCTTTGTTGCCCTTGACACGGGTGTCGGCGGCTATCTTCTCATAAGATTCGAGCTGCGCCCGTTGGTCTGTTGTCAGGTCTTGACGGGTCAGGTGGTTGTCGCTTTTTTCGTCAAGAAGAGAATTTCGGTACGCCTGTTTCTCTGAGTTTTTTGCCTTGGGGTGTTTGTTCTCCCACTGAAGAACCATTTTATCGGCAAGGGCTTCAAGCATCTGTTGCTCCCGTTCTTTGTTCTCAGCAATCAGGCGGTCGTAATTCAAGTCAAGCTGCGCCTTTTGTTTCTGATAACCCTCCTCCATGAGGTCTATCTTCGCCTGTCTGATGTCAAGCTCGGTCTTTTCTGTCTGTTCAATGACCGATTGCCCGTAATCGGCGATTTGGTTGTTTCTCTCAGCCGTTTCTTCGGCAATCTGTTCACGCTCCCGCTTTCTGTCCTCAGCGGCTTGTGCGGCTTTTCTCGCCCGTTCCTTGGCGTTTTTCTTTGCCTCTTCCGCTGCCGCTTCATCTTGTTTCTTTTTGTTGTCGGCGGCTGTCTGTTTGTTTTCAGCAGCCTGAGCATATTCTGCGCTGCGCTGCAAGGCTTGTTGCTTTGTATAAGCCTTGCCGTTCACGGAAACGACCTGACCGTCTTTCATTGAAGAACCAATGGCGGCGAAACGCTTTGCGAGACGGGTCAGTTCATTTATACCCATCTTATCCATCCATGCGGGTACTTCGCCGCTGAACTTGATTGTAAAGCCGATTGTATTCTCTGAATACTGCGACATGAGTTGTTTGATATTCTCATATAACTGATGAACCCCGTCCGTTGGCTTTTGTAGGCTTCTCTCAACGGCAGACACTTTGTCGGCAAATGTCATTGAACTATCGGCGGCGGCTTGTTCAGCGGCGGCAGACTTATTCACGGCTGTTGTGTAACGGTCATGTTCCTCTGCGGCGGCTTGAATGTTGTTTATATATTTTTGTATGATGTTTGTCTTCGTGAAGAAGCCATCATCCCACCATGCCTTTGTTATTGTCTTCTCACTTATGCCGATAGCACGCATCTTGTCTTGAATGTTGGCATAAATCTTATTCAGCCCCTTTTCATATTCATCGCCCGTCTTTCCCGCTATCAGGTTTATGTTCTGTTCAACCTGTTGAGCGATGATCGTTGAAATGGCTGCGGCGTTCTCTTGTATCTCTGAATTGTCAGAAGACCACACCAACCCAGCAAATATTCCGCCTGTCTCAGCCCCTTGAAGTTTCTTGTACATTTCGCTCTGAGCGTCTTCAAGAGCCTTTGCGTATGTGTCATTACCTGAGGCGATGTCGTTCAGGCGTTGACGTTCAATAGCCTCTTGCTTGATAAGTTCAATAGCCTGAGTGCGCTTCTCATTCACTGTGTCAATGCTGTCGCCCTCCTTGACCGCCTGAACGCCGTAATCTTCAAGAATGCCGTTCAGCTCGTCCATAACCTTTTTGTGGGTTGAGCTGCCCGCCGTGAGACCGTTCAGGGCTGTTGAGAGACTTTCAACACGGGTTATAGCTGTGGTCGCTTTCTCGCCGTATTTGCTTGTCATTTCAGCCGCTTTGCTTGTATTGTCTGAGAACAGACCAAAAGCGGTTGCAGCGGCGGCGACAACGCCTAAAACAAGCCCTATCGGGTTCGCCTTTGTAGCCATATTCAGAAGAAGCATTGCGTCCTTGGCTGACGTTATACTTTTTGTCAGGGAAAGGAACGCTGAGACCTCACCCCAAATAGCAGCCATTTTATGAGCGGCGGCAACGGCGATAACGGCGGCTTTATAAGCCCCGTATGTGCTGATAACGACAAGAAGAACCTTGCCGATACTCTCCCAATTCTCAATGGCTTTTGATGTCAGGCTCAGAACGTCAGTAATAACGCCCTCTGACTTCTTGCCAAGCTCATTGAACATTTGTTCGATACTGTCTTCGATGTTTGAAATCTGACCCGTTATCGTTTGGCTCTGTGCCTCCATGAGACCGCCGAACTTGCCTCCCTCAGAGGTCATGGCGATGATAGCTTTCTCAACCTCAGGGAAGCCGACCTTACCCTCGGTAACAAGGTCTTTGACCTTATCTTTGGCAACCCCGAACTGTTTGGCAAGTTCATCTGTCAAAGGAATACCACGCCCCAAGAACTGATTAAGGTCTTGCGTGTACAAACGCCCCTGAACCATTGTTGTGCCGTAGAGGTAAGCCAAGTCATTCAGAGGGATTGAGAGACCCGCCGCAATGTCGCCGAGCCTGATTAAGGTCTCATTCACTTTGTCTGCCTGAACGCCGTAGGCAAGAAGTTGTTTTGCGCCCTGAGCAACGTCAGTCATGCCGAACGGGGTCGTGGCGGCGGTCTTGATTAACTGCTGCATGAGTGCGTCAGCCTTTTCAGCCGAGCCGAGCATGGTCTTGAAAGCCATTTCAAGCTGCTGAAACTGACCTCTGACGTTGGCGACCTGAGAAACAAACTCTTTGATTTGAGACACGGCAAAGACACCCGCAACGGCTTTCCCGATTTTCTTCATTGAGTCGTCTATCTTGTCGCCCTCACTTGAAGCCGTGTTGCCAATGCCGTGAAGAAGTCTCTTCGCTTCCGCAGCACCAACACGGAGCTGACTGTTGTCAAGCCCCGTTCCGTAGTATAATTTTCCGTTCTCGTTCTCCATTTATTCTATACTGTCAAAGAATTGTTTAACACGTTCTTTATTTTTCGGGTCGTCAGCCTTGATTACCTCTTGCCCTGAGCCTGAACCGCCTGACTTGTCTTTCGGGTTATAAGACGGCAGAACGGCGTTGTACAATATCAGGTTGGGATAACTCAGGTCGTACAGAACCTCTTCAAATGTCAGCCCATAAGTCTTGACCGTTGCGGCGATTATTGCCCAAGGGCTGTCGCTTCTGTTTCCACTTTCGTCTGCCGCATCAGATTTATTTCTATCAGGAAAGTGGTAAGACCGAAAAAATCGGTCAGGTTCATTCGTTGAAGAACCGTAGCCGTGAGGTCATAAAGTTCAGCGGGCGTGAGGTTTTCAAGAAGTTCTTGGGCGAGTTCCGCCTTGCGGTCTCTGACCTCTTCAACCTCTTCAACAACCTCACGTTTGAACAATCCCCACAGGTAACGTTTCTCCCTCTTCTTCTGAACCTTGACTTTCTCTTTCAGGTTCTTGGCACCGAGAATGAATATCGCGATTATATCGCCTAAAGCCCGACAATCTTTGGCGATTGACAGGCTTTCTTCCACAACATTCTTCGGGTCAAGAACAACGTGTGGTAAAAGAGAAACAGCCTCAGATGCGAGAATGAGCGTTGCTGTGCTCGGCGGGGCTGTTGTATATGTCTTGTCGCCGACCTTGACTTCAACGGGTGTTTGAAGAATGGTCTCTGCGGCTTTCTGCTCTATTGTCTTCTGTTCTTTGTTCATAATGATGAAACTTTAATGATGATGTATGAGTGGGTCATGGCGGGAGCGAACCGCCGTGAGCGTCTTTCGTTGAGACCTCTGACCCTTGAAGAGGGAGGGGCGGTTGCGCCTGACCGCCACGCTCCCTCAGTGCAGATGAACATTCAGGTTATTGAACCGAAACGAACCTCCGTTTGTCAGGCGCAAAGCTCCGTTGGTTGAGAACCTTACGCCCATCAGTCATTTCGGGTTAGTCTTCGTGTAAGGCTTCACACTCTTGCCCGTTGCGGGTTTGAGAACAGTTGCAACATAATGAAGCAACTTACCGTCTGCGGTTGAATAGCTTTCATCGCATCTGACTGTTGAGCGGTCAATCTGAATGCCCTCGCATTCTTCGTCCTCAGGCGTGAGACGGAAAGCCCATTCTCCCGAAATCAAACCATCTGTATCTTCAAATGGTCGAGAACTTCCTTTTTTAACAAACAGGTCAAACTCAAATGTGAATTTGTTTTTGCCTGTTCTTGAATCCACCAACTCGCCACCCTCTTCTGTGGCTTCTTTTGTTGTACCCGCTGTTGGCGTCAGTTTCGTTGTGTCCTCCTTAGGAGTGTCAATAGATGTCCACTGTTCGCCTGGTGCGCCTTTTGTTGAGGTGGCTTTTTCAATAGTACACTTACCCCATGAAAGTTGTGACATAATCTTTTAATTTTATTGTTTAACATTCTGTTTACTTACAACAGGCTTCGTTATCGGCGTGTCGCCCTCTTCTGTCAAGAGAGACGATTTGCCGTCCTCGGTCAAGATAACAGCCGCCTGAGGTGTGTTCAGCGGTTCATCGTCTGAGCCATAGTATTTATATTTCAGACACACAACGACAAAGTGCTGATGAATTTCTTCGGCATAATCCGTGCAGATCGTCTGTTGGAGCTTGAACTTATAACAAGAGACCTCAGCCGTGAGACTGTCAACCCACCGCTGCGCCAGGGCTTCAAGTTCTTCTGTGCGCTGACCGTCCTCAACGAGAACGCCGTTCCCGTAAGGGTCAACGTCAGGGCAGTAGATGTGAACCGTAACCACGCCTGTCTGAATTTCGTCAGGCAGACCCGCCGTGAATATGACCACAGCGTCCTCCAAGCGGCTGTCACGGGGTCTGTAACCTTGTCTGTAAACCTCACCTGAAATCATCGAATAAAGGGTGCTGTCTTTCAGAAGTTGGTACACGTCCCCTTGAACTTGTTTTGATGTCTTTGCCATTGTCTCTTGTTGTTTTAAGTGAAGCCAAGCTGTTTCAGCATACTCGGCACGATTTTGTCGGCAAGCAGCTCTGAACTGTCAAGGACATCGTAGCCTTTGTTCTTGACGTGAGCGGCGTATTCCATGCCCGCAACGACTATTAGGCAGACCCCGTGGGGAAAACGCCTGACAAGTTTCTTCGCGAACGCTGCGCCTTTCTCTGAACCGTCTCTACCATTCTTCACGGTCTGAAAGTCTGACTGATAAACAACCCGTCCGTCCACGGCAATGATATAGCCGAGTGAACTTCTCAGGTTGCCCGTTTGGTCTTTATAAGAATTGGTCGAACGGGCTGTGTTCAGAACCTGTTCCCCGCAGTACTGCAAAGACCTTATCAGAACAGTTTGAAGCCTCTTCAACTCTTGCTCTGTATATCGGTCAATCTCAGACATGGGGGTAAGTTGTCTTATTGGCATGGTTTCTGAGTTATTTTTTGCGAATTTGACGTATGTGGCGTTTACTCTTTTGAGTGGTGTGATTATAAGCACAGAAAAAGTAAAGCCGACATAGAGCCGCAATCGCCGTTAGACCATTATTCTCAATTCACAGACGGCTTCCAACGGCTCAACCTGAATGACAGAGAACTCCCCGAGGCTCTTTCCCGTCAAACTGTCTGTGAGCCTGATTTGGTCAAACTCCCCGAGCGGCTGTTCTTCAATCAGGATTGAATACTGCGCCACCGTGAAGTGTTCCCCGTTGACCTTGCCGAGCTTGTCGTACTTGTTTGCCGTGTACTGACAGTCTATCGGGCTTCCCCAAGAGACCTCAGAAGACTTGACGGGGAAACCCGTTTCAGGGTCAATGCCGCCCGCCGTCTTTCTCTTCACTTCGATTGTTCCGTTGGTTATTATCATAATCGTGAACCTTTATATCCGTATATAGGTTTAGCGGTTACCGCTTCATCCTCAAACTCATTGAACAGTTTATAGGCTCTGTTTTTGAACTCTGTGCGCTGTTCATCTGTGAAAGAGTATGATTGCCCGCCCTGAGTGACATTCGGGGCGAGAGAGAGCCACAGAAGCGTGTCAGCCTTTGAGAGGTTGAACGCCTTGCCTTTCAGCGTCTCTTGCGTGGCTTCCTCAGAAAGCGAAAGACCCCGCCGCTCCGCAGTCTCTACGAGGGTGCGAAGCGGAACGGGGTAAGCGGTAATGCTTTTCAGTGCTTCAAGAACTGTTGCCATACTTATGCGTCAGTTAATTGTTTGTTATTCCCAATCCTTGCCGTCAGTCTTGATATAGACGTTGCGGTAAGCCGTGTCAAAGACAGGCACAGCGTCAGCCTGACCGATTGTGACCTCTGACTTCGGTTCGATGGTGCCATACTTCTTGATGACAGTGTGGGCACGCTCCGCACGCAAAATCAGGTTCTCTTGCTCAGTCAGGATGTCGTACTGAGTTGTGCCGAGGCGTTCTGTCTCTGAGAGCACGCAACGGCAGTCCTCAAACGGGTTGCCTGATTCCTGAGAGCCGTCAGTGAACTCACGGGTGATGGTTTGGTCAATGACTTTCAACTGAATGCCGTTGAGCCATGCTTGGCGGGCGAGCATTGAGTTGACCGTGGTAAGGTCAGGTGTCTGAGAGATATTCAGGGCGTTTGAGGCGAATGACGCACAAGCCTTGATTATCTGCTCAGAGGAAGCAATCTTGTAAAACTCGTCAAGGTTGACAAACGCAAACTTCGGGTTCAAGCCCTTAGCCTTTGCCATCTTGATAACGGTTCGGAAATCGCCGAGAATGTCAGCCGAGGAAGCGTTGCCCCAACTCTGACTTGACTTGACTTTCAACTCAGGGTCAACGTCATAGTCCAGGTCGAACTCATTGGCGTATGTTGCGTTGGTTGTTGTTGTGAAAGCCAACTGACCCGCACGGGAGGCGAGCTTCCATGCGATGTATTCTAACTCTGACTGAACGCCGTTGAAACAGAAGTCAACGTCCTCGCCCCAATACTGAACGAGCTTTGTTGCGTCCTCATCCTGAGCGAAAGCGAGAGCGGTCTGATACTCTTTAATCTCAGAGCGTTTCAACTCACGGGAAATGCTGATGAAAGGAATATCACCTCTTGCGCTCTCAAAGATTGGACGCTGCTTGCGAAGAATTGAGCCGTTATCGGTGTGGAGGTCGGCGGCTACGTTCTTCTTTGCAAGCTGATTTTGGAGGGTCTTCCATTGGAAACCCTGAACCCTCTTCACGGGGAAATATGTGCCGAACAGGAAGCCCGTTGCGTCAGCCGTGTTCAAACGTGCCTGAACCATCTGCTCGGTAAGACCCTGAATGAGAGTGTTTACAACTGTTGCCATATTGATGATGAACTTTTAACTGTTAATAATTGACGACACCTTTGAGGTACGCCATAATGAAATCAGGAAGCGGGTTGCCCTTTGTCACGGCGATAAGCCATGCGTCCGTGTCAAGGTTTGACGTCTGAGTGAACGGCTTGCCTGTGCCGTTGATTGACTGAGGAACGTATTTCAAGGCTGAGGTGGTTGAAGTTGACTTCGCAGCCGCCTCAATGATGAAACCGTCCTTTGCGATTTCTCCGAGGGTTGTACTGACCGTGATTGTGTCAAAGGTCTTGCTGCCCTCTGTGTCAATGGCTGTGATGTCATAAGCCACGCCGCCGACCTTAGTCATGATGAAATCGCCCTTTGCGAAGTTGTGACCTTTCTTCACTTTGATTGTCTTGTCGGTTGCTCCGACCGCTTCAACAACGTGACCCACTTTCACAACATGACAAAGACCCTTTTCATCGGCTGCGCTCAGAACAGCTCCCTCGTAGAGGAAATCGCCCCCAAGCTCAGAAGCCTTGACAGATACGCCGCCCCTGATGTCGGCGATACGGTGCATAAGGACACGGGGTGTTCTCACGTCCTTGCGTCTGTTTACTTGCATGCCCATTTTTCTTTGTTGTTTTAATTGTTAGACATTAGAACGGCTGACCTTCCGAAGCGGGCTTGTTATCACGGTGTGCGATAGCCTCCTTTTGCTCCTTTGTCAGTTCGCCGCCCTGAGAACCTGAGCCGCCCGTGGTTGACGGACGACCGAAGATAGCCCCTTTCTGTTGTGTCGCCTGAACAATGCCGTCCACCTCTGTTGTGACCTCTCCGACAAGAGTATTGAACTCTTCATCGGTCATGCCATCAACGGGTGTCCGCTCGTAAGCCTTTCTGAGGCTCTCAGGCAACTTGGCGATAATGCCTGAAAGTTGCTGTTTGCGTGTTGAGGTTGTACGTTCGCTGTCCATACGGTCAAGACGCTCAGATAACTTTTTGTTGCTCTCTTGAAGTGCTTGAAGCGTTTGAAGCAGCACGGGGTCTGTACCCCCTCCTTGTGGTGTTTGAACGGGTGCGCCGCCCTGACCTGAGCCGCTGCCCCCTGAGGGCTGTTCAACCTTTGCGCCGTCTTTGAGACCGTATTTCTGCTCATAAGTGTGAACTGCGGTCTGTGAAGCCTCTGTTGCTCGGCTGTCGGCGTAGCTCTCGATAACTTGCTGAATTGTCACCCCGTCAACGGCGGTTTGAACCTGTTCAGCGGTTGTGACAGTCTTGCAGAGTTTGTCCGCAATCCTGTTCAGAATTGATTCGCTGACCCCCTGAAACTTGGCTTTCAGCGCATCTAAAATTGCTTTTCTCATAATTATGAAATATTTAACTGTACGGTAAATTGCGACAAAGATACAATATTTTCTCGAAATGATTACATAATAATCACAAAAAGTTTGGTTATATGGAATTTTTCTATATAGCGGGCTAAATTCGGGAATTACTCTTAATGAAAGTTAAACTTACCCGTTTGGTTAAAAATACTCGGAGAAAAATGTGTTATTTCCAAAATACTTCACTTATCTTTGCAACGTGATTTCAAGGTAATCACATTCAAACATAAGTTTAACACTCAAATAGAAAGAAAAATGATTAAGGTCTCAACAAACAATAACAAGAACGGTCTCGCTTACAGTTCAAAGGACATCAACAGAAACTTCCGCATCAAGGTCAGCGGCGTTGACGCTCAGGGACACAAGGTTCACAAGCTCGTAGGCGTTGCGGGAGCGATAGCCCTCATCGGCGTTGAGATGCTGAACAAACTCTTGAAGAGAGCATTTGCATGCATGGAGGACGTTTGTGTCTGCAAGCTCCGCAGAGGTATCAAGTTTTCTTTCTACTACAAATAATCATAAACAGGAGGTCAGAATTATGAGAGCAAAGTATCAGATTATGAGACAGACAAAGGGCGGCGAAGCCCGTGTGTTGTTCACTTCAACCCGCAAATACGACACAGAGCGTTATTTCAACGGCTTGCGCAGAGACTACAAGAAAATTAAGAGCAACGCTGTCTGTGATGTAAGAATCGGCTATTTCACGGTAAGCTCGTTCACGGGTTTATCAATCATTGATACAGAATATTGGATTTGTAAAGCATAAACAGGAGGTCAAGACAATGAAAGAAAGCACAAAGAAACTGTTCAAGAGCATTAAAGAAGAGCACCCCGACTGTCTGTTGTTGTTCAGACACGGGGACTTCTACGTGAGCTATAACGAGGACGCAGAGGCGACCGCCCATGATTTGGGCGTGACCCTCACAAAGGACAGGGAGGGAGACCGTCAGGCGATGTTCCCACACTACGCCCTTGACACTTATCTGCCGAAGCTCATAAGAGCGGGACACCGTATCGCCATTTGTGATGAACTTCAAGAAGAAAGGAAGCTGAAATGATGAGCGACAGAAACATGATGATAGAGGCGGCTTACCTCTCAGGCTTCGAGCCAAGCTCTGAGAGCCTGACCCCTGATGAACTCTTTGAGGAGGCAGAGAAATATTTAGCAATTATTCAATAACCAAATAAAATTCAACAGTTATGACAACAGCAACAGTAACAACAGACCTACAGAAAGGTTTGAACGAGGTAGTAATGAACAAAGTTCACAGAATGATTGACGGCAAGGCAGCGGGTGTTCAGGCTACCATGGAACGCCTTATCAATGAGGGCAAGATAGCTCAGGACTATATCGCACCTATCGGCGTGAACCTGAAAGCGAAGAACCACACGCCCATTATCACGTTCTCGGGCGGTCAGCCGACAGACGGCTTCACAGAGGTTGAAGAGATAAGTTCAACGCCCCTGACGATGAACATGCCTGACGGTCAGTTTTCTCTCCATGACAACGCCATCGGGCAGCTCGCCGACCGCATGGGCATACCGCAGCGTTATCTCAGAAGTCTTGCGGGCGGAGAGCCTTGGGCGGTAGCCCTCGCAGCCCATCTTCTGAATGAGCACAGCGATTGGACGCAGCGCAGCCGTGTTCTTGTCAGAACCGTAGGGCAGCAAGTGAGAGGCGTTCTCTCTGACAGTTATCGCCGCCTGAACTCTGTTGAAATTCTCACGGCGTTTGTTCAGGAGGCAGCGGGTCAGGGGGCTGTTATCTCTGACGCTTATATGAACGACACGAAGGTATGGGCGGAGACAATTCTTCCAACGCCTATTGTCATACCGACAGCGCAGAACGGGGACGTGGTTATCTTTGCGGGCGCACGCTTCTCAACCTCTGACTACGGGGACGGGGCTGTTGATATGAGAGCCTTTCTCCTGAACGGGGCTTGCCTTAACGGTATGGTCAGAGAGAGTGTAATGAAACAAGTTCACTTGGGTTCAAAGCTGCCTGACAACCTGAAACTATCTAACAAGACCTACGAGTTGGACACGAAGACAACCGTCTCGGCTGTCAAAGACCTCACAAAGGGGCTGTTCAGCAAGGACAATCTCATGCAAAAGGCGATAGAAATTCAAGGGGCTTCGGAGGTGAATGTTGACTTTGAACACGAACTGAAACGCCTGACAAGCAGCGGCGGTCTCTTGAAGCAAGAGAGCAAGGAGGTGGAGAC
>ERZ808240.2887-NODE-2887-length-17827-cov-3.571742_pt1 | contig 17827 bp, 10 predicted proteins | sample MGYA00521084_ERZ808240 | MGnify/ENA primary metagenome ERZ808240 (study PRJEB31516, sample SAMN03275571) | gut metagenome | biome: mammalia-associated habitat; material: feces | host: Papio cynocephalus | place: Kenya | collected 2012-08-06 ... | reverse complement strand
ATCTTCTGAGGTCACCCTTTCTCTGAGGACAATCAAGAGTCATCTGATCACCTGTGTAAGCATGGATTGTAACCATGATACCAGACTGGATTGCAGCATATTTGTTCAATGCGTCTGCCATAGGAGCAAGACAGTTTGTTGTACAAGAAGCTGCGGAAATGATAGTATCCTCTGCTTTCAATGTCTCGTGGTTTGTGTTATATACGATAGTAGGAAGGTCATTTCCTGCTGGAGCAGAGATAACAACTTTTCTAGCACCTGCATTGATATGAGCCTGTGCTTTTTCTTTGGATGTATAGAATCCGGAGCACTCCAGAACTACGTCTACACCAAGCTCACCCCATGGGCAGTTGTTTGCATCTGGGAAAGCATAGATTTTAATCTCTTTACCATCTACTGTGATGGAATCATCACTTGCAGAAACAGTATCTGCTTTCTCATATTTACCCTGAGAAGAATCATACTTCAAAAGGTGTGCAAGCATCTTAGGGCTTGTCAAATCGTTAATTGCTACTACTTCATAACCTTCTGCACCAAACATCTGTCTGAATGCAAGACGTCCGATACGTCCAAATCCGTTAATCGCTACTTTTACTGACATGATATTTCCTCCTAAAAATAGTTAAAATTTTGGTTTGTTAAAAAATATACAAACTTCTAGAACCTATTCTACCCAATTCCGTAATAAAATTCAAGAGTAAATTCAAATAATTTGTATTTTTTTACATTCTGTCATACAACTGCTCATATTTTTTCGCTGAATTCTTCCATGAAAAATCCATTGCCATGCCGCGGTCGATAATCTTATTCCACTCTCTCTTTCTATTATAATAGACATCTTTTGCATAGCGGATGGTATTGAGCATCTCATGCGCATTGTAATTACTGAATGAGAAACCGGTTCCTTTGCTCTCATATTCATTATAAGGCTCTACCGTATCTTTAAGTCCACCGGTCTCCCTTACAATCGGAACCGTACCATAGCGAAGACTCATCAGCTGGCTTAATCCGCACGGTTCAAACAGCGATGGCATCAAAAAGGCATCACACGCCGCATAAATTTTGTGCGAGCGCTCATTGGAATAGTAAATATTCGCCGATACGCGGTCCGGATATTTCCATGCAAAATGACGGAACAGATTTTCATACTTTTCTTCTCCGGTACCAAGCACCACAAGCTGTGTATCTTCTGCGCAGATTTCTTCAATCACATAATCAATCAAATCAAAGCCCTTTTGGTCGGTCAGTCTCGACACAATACCAATCATGAACTTCTTGTCATCCTGGGAAAGACCAAGTTCTTTCTGAAGGCCGCGCTTATTTTTAATTTTTTCTTTACGGAATGTCCTTGCATCATAATTTGCATAAATGAGCGGATCTTTTGCCGGATTATACTCATCATAATCAAGACCATTTACAATTCCGGTCAGACACCCTGCCTTTGCATTAATCAAGCCATCTAATCTTTCCCCATAAAATGGTGTCTTAATCTCTTCGGCATAAGTATCACTTACGGTCGTAATCTGGTCTGCGTAGACAAGACCACCCTTTAGATAATTGGCATCCCCAAAGGCTTCCAATTTATCAGGTGTAAAATAGTACGCATCCAAACCTGCTGTGTCCATAACCGTCTTTTTATCCCAGACTCCCTGGAATTTCAAGTTATGTATCGTCATAATCGACTGAATCCCGCGATAAAATTCACCCTGCTGGAATGCATCATGCAGATATACCGGGATTAATCCGGTCTGCCAGTCATGGCAGTGAATAATATCCGGACGGAAATCAATCACAGGCAGTGTCGATAACGCTGCTTTATCAAAAAAGGCAAACTTTTCAATATCCTGATAAATTTCACCATAAGGCTTACTGCCGCTAAAATAAAATTCATTATCAAGAAAATAGAATTTAACACCATTTAATTCCATTTCAAACACACCGACATACTGCTTGCGCCATGCAAGATCAAGATAAAAATGCGTGATATAATGCATCTGGTTTTTATACTCTTCCGGTATCGCAGTGTATTTTGGAATCATAACCCGTACATCATATTTACTCTTATCAAAATACTTTGGAAGCGAACCGACAACGTCTGCCAATCCACCGGTTTTTATAAAAGGAACACATTCAGAAGCAACAAATAATACTTTCTTCAATATCCTTCTCCCCTTTCTTTTTGATACAAAATCGTATTGACATTATTATACACCAAAAAGGGAGCGGTGAAAAGATTTTTTTAGGCTTTCATTTTCTGTTCTAACCGTATCTTGTCCGCAATTAGCGCTACGAACTCCGAATTTGTTGGTTTTCCTTTTCCATTATGAACCGTATATCCGAATAATTCGTCAATGGTGTCCACTTTTCCGCGGCTCCATGCCACTTCGATTGCATGTCGAATTGCTCGTTCTACCCTGCTTGGTGTTGTCCCGTGTTGTTTTGCTATGGAAGGATAGAGAATTTTGGTGATAGAATTTAACATTTCTTTATCGTCGACTGACATCATGATTGCATCTCGTAAATACTGATACCCTTTTATATGCGCCGGCACCCCAATCTCATGAATAATATTAGTAACATCCGATTCGAGGTTATATTTTGCCATTTTCTCATTTCTCCGGTTCTCGCTTCCCGTGGCAATCAGTTTTGCCCTTGCACCCGGTTTAAATTTCTGTACATGGGAAAGAAGTGTTTCCGACTCGAATGGTTTTAATAAGTAATACGAAGCTCCAAGAGCAAATGCTGTATCCGTAATTCGTTCCTGTGAAATACCGGACACCACGATAATTTCCGGCACTTTTTTTATCTTTTGCTTTTCCTGCAGCCGCTCCATCACACCAAGGCCATCTAATTTCGGCATAATCAAATCCAGTAAAAGCAAATCCGGCTCCGTTTCCTCAATCATCCCCAGTGTTTCTACTCCATCCTCTGCCGTTCCCACGACCTGAATCTCATCATCATCCATAAGAATATTCTGAATCATGGATGCCATTCTTGGATTGTCATCTGCAATTAATACTTTTAATTTCTTCACAACTAGTACCCCCTTCAAATAATTATAAACTTTTTATAAACTCGTTGTGATTAAAAGTATATACCCATTTTCTCCATATTACAAGAGCAAATTCTAAATTCTTTTAATTTTTTATTTATATTCTTTTTATATTTCATCATCTTTCGACTTCTAGCTTCGGTTTTTGACAACAAATGCGGTTATTTTTACTGCGCCAACATCTCCTCAATAAAAATTCCATAACCTCTTGTCGGGTCATCAACAAAAACATGCGTAACCGCCCCCACGATTTTGTCCTTTTGTATAATCGGCGAGCCACTCATTCCCTGTACAATCCCGCCTGTCAGTTTTAAAAGCCTTTTATCCGTTACCTTGATTTCCATGCTCTTATTATCCCTTGCATTGATTTTTATATCTTCAATTTCAATTTCATACATCCGTGCCCTGCCCTCGAGATTCGCATACAAATATGCCTTTCCGGTTTCAATCTCCTGTTTTCTGCCAACCTCATACGCCTTCCCGGAATAGGCGGACACACGTTCCTCTTTCATCTCGCCAAACACCCCCTGCTCCGTGTTCTTTTTGATTTTTCCTATCGTATTTTTTGCAATCATATTGATATACCCCTGCAGTTCTCCCGGATTTCCCTCCTCTCCCTTCATAATATCGACAATCTGCGTCTGAAACAATTCGCCCCCGTGTAAATTCAACAGCGTTCCTGTATCTACATCCGTAATTCCATGTCCAAGTGTACCAAATCCACCATCTTTCGTTACATAAGTAAGCGTACCGATTCCCTGCGTATCTTCCCTTACCCATGTTCCTATTTTATATGTGCCATCCGATGAAAGTACCGGACGCATGGCAATTTTTATTTTTTCTCCGTTTCGACGTATTAAAACCGTAACCTTTTTATCCTTTGTACCCTGAATTTCACGGTTTAAACTTTGAATCGTAGCAACTTTTTTCTGATTCCATTCCAAAATATAATCACCGGGCTTTAACAAATTTTCACCGGGTGCATAAGTAAGTCCGTCTTTTGCCGGAAGTTCCGTCGTGTCTAATACTAACAGCCCGTTAGTCTCCACATAGATGCCAATTGGCTCTCCACTTGGGAAAACTTTTTTTCTTTTCACCACTTTAACGTCCATCTTCTTTACCGGCAGCACACCAAATAAGCGGACCGACACCTCATAACTTCCTAACCGGTTCGATTTCATGGAAAATCCACCACCCTGATTTTGCACATGAAGAGCCGGAACACTCTGCTCAGTTTCAAAAATTGCCGGCAGATTCAGTTCCTGTTTTTCCCCAACGTAAGTCAAAACAGAATCCGGAATTTTATTTTGAATGTAATCATACATCAAATATCCAATCAACAACACATCAGCCACTAATAATCCAGCCAGCAAAAAACGAACTTTTTTTCTCATACTCATTCCTCCCATAATTGGCAAAATAAAAACAGAAGGTTCAAAACATACTATTGTTTTGGTTCCTTCTGTTTAGTATAGCCAACTTCTATTTTTCTAATTCTGAAAACTATCTGAACTTTTTTTTGCTCGCTAACGCTTTCATCTCTCTCGCATTTTCAAGCACCGACTCTGTAATCTCAACACCGCCAAGAATACGTGCCAGTTCCTGTTCACTCTGCGATTCATCCAACGGACGAATCACTGTCTCCGAATGATTTTCATCAACCATCTTCTCAATCAGGAAATGAGTGTCTGCCATTGCGGCAATCTGCGCCAGATGAGTAATACAGAGAATCTGGTGGCTTTTACTTAAAAGTTTCAGTTTTTCCGAAACTTTCTGTGCCGTACGTCCACTGATTCCGGCATCAATTTCATCAAAAATCAATGTCTCAATATGGTCTTTTTCGGCAAAAACCGATTTAATTGCCAGCATAATACGGGATAATTCACCGCCGGATGCGATTTTTCCGAGGCTTTTCTTTGGCTCGCCCGGATTTGTTGCAATCAAAAATTCTGCTTCATCCCATCCATCCGCACCAAATGTATCTTTGCGGCTCCATGCAATTTCGAAATCAACATAGGCAAAATTCAAATCCGATAAAGCTGCCTTAATCTTTTCCTGCAGAATGAAAGCGGTTTCTTTTCTTTCTTTTGATAACTGCTCACATTTCTTTGTCAAATCCGACTCATATTCCTTTATTTTGGCAAGAAGTTTTTCCTTATAATGTTCAAAATCTGCAAGTTTTTGCAGTTTATCCTCCACTTCTTCCAAATGCAAAAGTATCTCTTCATAGGTACTTCCATATTTCGCCTGCAAATTGTGAATCGTATCGAGCCTTCTCTCTAATTCCGAAAACTCATTGGCATCGAAAGAAAAGTCCTGCATATAATCCGCTGTTTCATGATTAAAATCATCCAAAAGTCCCTCAATCTGCAAAAGTTCTTCCTGCAAATTCTGAATTTCCTCACCAAAGCCTGTAATTCGCTGCATACTCTGTAACGCATGGCTCACAGCTCCTGCGGCTGTATCACTTGTCAAACGGTGTACCAGACTAAGCGATTCCACAATTGTCTCAGCACCGGATGCCCTGCGGTAAGCCTCTTCCACTTCTTCAATTTCGCCGGCATGTAAAGATGCCTGCTCGATTTCCTGTTTTTCATATTCCAGAAAACTAAGTTCTCTCGCACGCTCTTCGTCTGACACATCCTCATCCTGCCACTGTTTTTTCAGTGCTGTATATTCACGGTATAAAGCAGCAATCTCCTGTTTCAAAGTAACACACTGCCCAGCAGCGAACTCATCCACAATTGCTAAATGTTTATCTTTCTGCAGTAACGACTGGTTTTCATGCTGTCCATGAATGTCAATACAAAGAGCAGCCACCTGGCGAATCACACTAACCGATACATTTTCACCATTAATCCGGTTTACACTCCGGCTTCCCGTAATACGGCGGGAAATGACAATCTGTCCTTCGTCCGGGTCTACACCTAATTCTGATAATTTCTCTTTTGTCTCTTCATCTTCAATCTGGAAAACAATCTCTACCATCGCAGAGTCGCCATGCTTTCCTATGATTTCCTGCGAAACCCTTGCGCCGAGTGCGATGCCGATGGAGCCAATCAAAATCGATTTACCGGCTCCCGTCTCTCCGGTAAGAATATTTAACCCGGAGCCAAAATCAACATCAATCTCGTCTATTATCGCAAAGTTTTTTACATGTAAATTTACTAACAATAGTCTCCTCCCATTCCACTACTTTAATTTTGTAACATTCACACGGCATCCGAGTTTTACACCGTTAACAACCGCATAAATCGTTGTTATACCTCTCTTACGTCCGGTAACAAGTCCGGTCGAGGATACGGTTGCAATGTTAATATCTCTTGAATACCATGTTACTCCGGTACTAATCTCGTTTACATGAAGTTGTTCGGTATCGTATGGACGAAGGGTTACTGCCTTGCGGTTCAAATCTACAACCAATACATCGCAGTAGCCATACAGTCCGGTCGAAGTCGTTCCGTAAATCGTAGCCTCTCCGGCACGTTTGGTCTTAATCTTACCATATTTATTTACGGTTGCCACTCTCGGATTATCGGAGTGATATTTAATCTTCGTCGTCGAATTGACCGGATTTAAGGTAATGCCGGACTGGGCAATCTTTCCTTTCGCCACGGTAATCTGGCTGTTTGCCACAGTAATTCCCGTTGCCTCAATCGGCTCAACCACATGAAGTATGCAAGTTGCTGACTTACCGGAACCATCTTTTGCCGAAGCCTTAATCTTTACAATACCCTCGCCGGTTCCCAATACTCGTCCGGTACTGCTGACTGTCGCAATCGATTTTTTATTCGTCGTCCACTTCACGGACTTAATCGTCGCATTTTTCGGAAGAACGGTTGCTTTCAGTTTCATCGTACTTCCAACGAGCAGTCTGCCTGAATAGCGGTTCAGTTTAATCTTTTTCACTTTACGAACAACACGCACCTTACATCTGGCGTATGCACCGGAACCATCCTTTGCTGTGGCTTTGATATAGGTTGTTCCTAATTTCTTTGCTTTTACCTTACCGCCGGAAGTTACAGTTGCAACTGATTTTTTGCTGCTCGTCCATTTTACTCTTTTATTACTTGAACCTGTAACGGTGGCTGTCACATAGAATGACTTGCCTTTTGCCAGATATTTCGTTTTTGGCGATACCGTCACCTTCGTATCATTTTCTTTCTGTTTTGGCAGAATCGTAATCAAACAAGATACGGAAAATCCACCATCTGTCGTCGTACCGGTCACCATCGCCGTACCGGCTTTCACACCGGTTACTTTCAGATTGGAAACTCCTGCCGCCTCAATCTTAATATTACTGTTCGATGATTTCCATGTCATTGCCTTATTAAAAGCAGTCGTCGGATTAAAAATCGGAATCAGTGTAATGGAGCTATCCACACGAACCGTCTTTTCTGAGGAATCTAAGGAAACTCCTTTCACACCGTCCTGTACAGTCACCATAATAACTGTCGTCGGTCCTGCCACTTTTCCATTGTAAGCAGTCGCCTGAATAAATGTCGAACCTGCTTTCACGCCGGTTACACGGCCATTCGTATCAACCGTTGCCACACCGGTATTATAACTCTTCCATACAATTGTATCCGTTGAATTTGCCGGTGTAAAGGTTGCCTTTAAGTTCACACTGTCACCGGTCTTAAGCGTTACGTCTTTTGGTGTCAGATTCAACGCCGTTGACGGCTGTTTGACAGAAACTTTTACATTCGATATCAAACCTTCGGTTGTCACCACATTAATGTTCGTAGTTCCCGGTGCTTTACCGGTCAATGTAGCAATGCGGCGTTCTTCATCATAAGTTACCGTCACGATACCATCATCATTTGGCGTCCACGTAATACCGGTTGCCGTATTTTTCGGATTAAAATCTACTAATAACGGAACCGCCTCACCTACATTCATCGTCACATCCATCTGGCTTATCGTCATACTATCCGGCGTACCAATAATCGTAACCAGACAGGATGCCATTACATTGTATGGATTATAGGTCGGATACACACTGACAAGTGCTGTTCCGGCTCCCTTAAATTTCATATAACCATCTTTGTCTAACTCGACAACGGAAGTATCGGAACTAGCCCACGTAAGTGCTGTATCGGTCGCATTGGTTGGTCCCCACTTCACTTCGTCTTTCATATTATAACCGCTCTTGTAAAGTTCTAACTGCATCTGCGCGGCACTAAATGAAATTTCATTAATTGGAATACGCACCGTCACCCTAATTGAAATAGTATCTTTATTTATCAAATTAATTACATTAAGCGTTGTTGTTCCGCCTCCAACTGCAGTAAGAATTGCACTCTTACCATCAGATGCTTGTTCAACAGTAATCACAGATGTATCACTGCTATACCAATACAAAGGTGCAACAGTAACCGTTTGTTTTATATTAGCAACAACCGTAAGATGGTCACCAACTAACATCTGCTGGTCTGTTCCCGGACTCAATGTGAAATTTGATACCGTTGCCTCTACCTTTACCGTACAGGTTGCGGTCTTATACAAACCATTTCCGGCATCCAAAGTTGCCGTAATCACAACATCCTGTGTTGTCACTTTCTCACCTTTAATCAAACCGGTCAGTTCATCTACCGATACATAGTTGGGGTCGCTGCTTTTCCATGTAACGGAACCGGAATAAATACTATTTAATTTAACACTTAACTGCTCTTTCTGCCCAACCACAATCGTCATTGACGTCCGGTTTAATTGAATGTTATCCGTAATATCAATCCTAGTCGTGAAAGCCGCCGGCAGCGCCTCATTCTCGGCAAGCCCTAAAATTCTGCGAACATAGGCTTCTCTGCCACTTCTTATGGTCAGTGTTGCCACTAAATTACCGACATTTTTAGCTGTTAATTCTGCCTTTGTATTATCAAAGTCCGCATATTCCGAGTAATCCGGTGCTCCCTGTGCCATCTTAATATCCACACTGAAACACTCATCAAAATCTTCCAGCGTCATATTATAACTTTCCGCAAAACGATAAACATCACCAATACTTAAAATCTCCGTTTTGTCCTGAATATCACTCTTAATTGTCAAATGAACAACGGTCGGTGTATATGCTGTTGTTCCATTATCCATATTTTCATCATAACTGCCATATGTATAGAAATACAGGTCATACTCACCAGCTTTTCCCTCAATCCGCAGTTCATTGCTTCGGCTCGCCGTCGGCGTAATCGAAATCAAGTCCGAATCTTTTCCAAGGGAATCCGCAATGATTTTGGAATTTCCCTGGTCATCATCCTTTTTCACAACCCATATAATCTTGCTTCGGATTACTTCCAAGTTGTTTGCAAAGTTCGTATCGGTGTATAAATACTCACCGGAATTTAACTGGGCGTCAATCGCTGTCTCATAATTTGCCCCATTCGTCGTTGAAACACGAGGGATAACATAAACATCCAGATATGCCGTATACGTCTCTGTATCACCGGTCGGTGTATACGTCGCAATCACCTGCGTCTTACCGGCACCAACCGGCGAAACAAGACCTCCCCTCTGTGTTACGGTTACTACCTCCTCATTCGCACTCGACCACTGGGTATTCGAAGAGTTGGCAGAACCAAAGTTCAAACCAAGATTAACCGGTGCACTGTTCGAATACATCACAAGAGATCTTGCCGTATCATTTTCATGAACAATTTTATAAATCGAATCATCGGTCGATGTATCAATTGAGAATACAACACGGATATTACACGTTGTATTAAATAACAAAGCGTCTCCATTCATGCTGTCCTTTACCGTTACTGTTACCGTTACATCACCAGGTGAAAGTGGTGTTACAACACACCTTGTTTTCGAAGTACCCGGAGTAATCGAAGCAATAACATCACGTGCTAGGGGATCTTCTATTGTCCATTCAACCTTGTATTCGTCTTTAGCATACATATCATTGTCTGATGCCAAATCTAACTGCATACTCCTTGTTGTCAAATCATACGTAACCGTCGGATCCAACCTAATACCATTAGATGAAATATAAACCTGATTCACTGCATGAGAAAACTGCCCACGCAGGAGAAACAGCAACACTCCTGCCATAAGCGAAAGAAGTACTGCATATCTTCTTTTTTTTAATTTTTTCTTAATTTGTTCTCTCATATCAATAACCATACCTTTCTATATCATCTATCCTAACTCTTACTTTGAAATAAACATTCACATCCGTAATCTGTATATCGGACAAATTCAAACCAAAATTTAGTCTTGATTGTCAAAAGATGCCTCTTTTGTTCCCTTAAACACAAATAATTTGCTGATGAAATAATTAATAATAATAACCAAAACCTGTGTTAAAAGTTTCGCCACAAACAACAGTGTATTGGAATCAGGAAACAGTATAACTGCAAGCTGCACACCGCCAAGTTCAATAATCAAAGTGGACACACGTCCGCCAACGAACTTAATGAATTCAACCATGAGTTCTTTCATCCCTGTCGTCTTGGATGCAAATACAAACTTTTTATTTGTCACGTAAGCAAACAAAATAGCAGACACAATTCCAATTAAATTCCCAAGGAAAGTGCCCAGTGCAAATTTCCCGGCATACCACTGTTCCCACTTCAAACCATACCATAACCCATATGTGATTACCAGATTAACAAGCGTTGTACATCCTCCAAAAAACAAATACAAAAGCTTGTCTTTATTTTTCTTATAAAAAGGCCACATAAATCGAAGCAGTTTCCAATTCATAATACGGTCAAAAATATCTGTAATTTCCGGTTCCATCTTTTTTCTCCATTCCTTTATTTTACTGTAATCGAAAGGGATTCCTGAATATGTGTTTTTATCTGGTTTTTTCGTTTTGCCATAAAACTCTTCATATCCCTTACCCGGCTGTCCACATCACCGTTGCCAAAGCGCTTTTTATACTGCGCCATCAACGGACGGTAGACTGCCGCCATGGCATCTAATTTCTTCGCAGCATCAGCTGACTTAAAGTTTTTATCTGCCAAGTCCATCAAAGTATCGGCAAGTGACTGTTTAAAGGAGTCATTTTTACAGAGTGCGTCAAATAAGGCATCCTTATTTCTTGCTTCCTGCAAGCGATTTGTATTTCCGTTATTGTCCTGTCCCCACAAATTCATCGAATATTCGGTGTCGTAGAGCATATAGCGCCACTTTGTATCTCCATAAGCACTGCCGTCATCCTCTCTGGTCCGCCATAACTGTACATTGTTGTCCGGCCAGTCCTTGTTTCCAATATAAATCTCGGTCGCATAATAGTCAAGATAACTCTGTATATCCACCATTTCCTTAAATTTCTCATAATTATCGGTCAAAGACATGTCAAGGTCTGCCATTGCCTGCAGTTGTTCATAAAGAGCAAAATCTTCTTCTTTTCCTTCATCAAGTTCATTATTTTTAATGACAACCACATTATCTTTATCAACGCCAAACTCTTCCTCCAGATAATTATCGGAATAGCGCTCCATCAAATTATAAAGTCCCCAGTACTCACCATTTAAGAATAAAACACATGGGCGTGAACTCTGCGTCGTAAATGCGCGGTCACTCACAAGACTCTGAATAAAGACATCCTGCATTTTACTGTAAGCATATTCGTTGCCACCGTTTCTCAAAATAAAACGTTTATACTTCTTCGTCGGCTTTCCGTCCGCATTGACTGCTCCCGGAATCAGCTGATAACCTTTGAGATTTTTCAGACCTAATTCTTCACGGAAATAAAAACGCAGGCTCTTCTGCCCCCAGCGGCGTGTATAATTGCCATGAATCCGCATCCCCATCGTCGTCTCAAACGGTATCGTGCCATCTTCTTCAAAATACGTCACCGCTGCCGGTCTCTCCCATTCTTCACCACTGTTTTCCCAGTTGCCGTAACGATAGATTCCTTTTTCTTCACTCAAAAGATTATCCGGGTCCGTAACAACGGAAATCACAGAAGCATTCTTATAAACCTCTGCCAAATTCTTATCTACAAAATAAGTTTTTGTCACTATCTTACTCGAATTGCCCTTTTCATCCACTGCCATTGCACGAATCACGGTTGCTTTCGGGACCGCACCATCCGCAGGATAAAACGGCCCGTTATAATAATCCGTTGGGTCATACATATATGGAATATTAACTTTCGAGCAAAGTCTGTTTTCATCGTTATCCCGATTTTTCACGGTAATTGCCTGCTTATACTCATTGGTCGGAAGTTTTGCCGGTACGGTATCTTTTACACTGCCGCCTACACTACTGACATCCGGCTCACTGCCATCTGTCGTATAATAAATTTTGCTTCCCTTTGGCGCATACAAAGAAAGTTCAAAAGACTCATCATAACTTCCGCTTTCTTTTGAAAATACCGGTTCCGGTTTCGAGGTATCAATTGGTGTCGGCGTCGGCACAGCCGTTGGCGTCACTACCGGCTCTATCGCAGGGGAAGCAGTCGCCCCGTTTGATGGCTTATTGGTGACCTTTGGTGTCTGTGTCACCTGTGGTACCGGCTTCTTTTTCTTTGCCTTTACGGTCAGATTACAGACAAGTTTCTTTCCTTTTACTTTTGCCGTAATCTTTGTCTTACCGGCACGCTTTCCTTTAACGACTCCTTTTTTGGAAACTGTCGCAATCTTTTTCTTCTTTGAAGACCACTTCACCTTTTTCTTCGTCCCATTCCCTTTAAGACGAAGTTTCCCGCCAACATAAATCACGGCCTTTTTCTTATTTAAAGCAATTTTTTTCTTAGCCTCTGCTTCTCCACCGGCACTTCCCATCATGCCAATAACAAGAGAAAAAATCAAAACTCCCAATAACCCCTTTTGTCTTTTCAGCCCCATAAGAGCACCTCCTTTTTTATATGAATCCTATTTTACCATAAAAAAGAAAAAAAACCTAGCATTTTGTTTAGCGTTTTACGCCCGAACTTGCCACACAAAAAAAATCGTGCTATAATACGATTTCGTGGTTTTTGCATGAATGAATGGAGGTTTCTATGAAAACAACAAGAGACGATATCAGAAACATCGCCATCATCGCACACGTCGATCATGGCAAGACAACATTAGTGGATGAATTATTGAAACAAAGCGGCGTATTCCGCGCCAATCAGGAAGTTGCCGAACGTGTCATGGACTCAAATGATATTGAGCGTGAACGAGGCATTACTATTTTATCAAAAAATACAGCCATTACCTATGAAGGTGTGAAAATTAATATCATTGACACACCGGGACACGCCGATTTCGGTGGTGAAGTAGAACGTGTTCTTAAAATGGTAAATGGTGTCATCTTAGTCGTTGATGCCTTTGAGGGCGCAATGCCTCAGACAAAATTCGTGTTAAAGAAAGCACTGGAATTGTCTTTGCCGGTTGTTGTCTGCGTCAACAAAATTGATCGTCCTGAAGCTCGCCCGGAGGAAGTTGTCGATGAAATTTTAGAGCTGTTTATCGATTTGGATGCCGATGAATCCCAGTTAGACTGCCCATTTATCTTTGCCTCGGCAAAAGAAGGTGTGGCATCCTGTGATGTCAACGAAAAAGGCACCGATATGAAACCGCTCTTTGATGCAATTTTAAATTATATTCCGGCACCGGAAGGTGACCCGGACGCCGATACACAGGTCTTAATCAGTACCATTGATTACAACGAATATGTCGGACGAATCGGTATCGGAAAAGTTGATAACGGAACCATCCGTGTGAATCAGGATGCCGTTATTGTCAACCATCATGACCCGGATAAAAATGAAAAAGTTAAAATTTCTAAGTTGTATGAATTTGAAGGACTCAATCGTGTGGAAGTCGAAGAAGCAACGATTGGCTCGATTGTAGCCATTTCAGGTATTGCTGACATCCATATTGGAGATACTCTGTGTAGTCCGGAAAATCCGCAGGCAATTCCGTTCCAGAAAATTTCGGAGCCAACGATTGCCATGCATTTTATGGTAAATGACAGTCCGCTTGCCGGTCAGGAAGGAAAATACGTGACAAGCCGCCACTTGCGCGACCGTTTATACCGCATGTTAAATACCGACGTATCACTCCGTGTGGAAGATACCGACACAACCGAAGCTTATAAAGTGTCCGGACGCGGAGAACTGCATTTATCCGTTCTAATTGAAAATATGCGCCGTGAAGGATATGAATTTGCGGTTAGTAAGGCTGAAGTTCTTTATAAAGAAGATGAAAACGGCAAAAAATTAGAGCCGATGGAGCGTGCTTATGTCGATGTACCGGATGAATTTACCGGAAATGTCATTGACCGCCTCAGCCAGCGCAAAGGGGAATTACAGGCAATGACCCCATTAAATGCAGGCACGACACGTCTGGAATTTATCATTCCATCCCGTGGACTGATTGGATACCGCGGCGAATTTATGACAGACACCAAAGGAAACGGTGTTATCAATACAGAATTTGAAGGCTATGGTCCATTTAAGGGAGAAATTCCTTATCGAAAACAGGGCTCTCTCATTGCTTTTGAGTCCGGTGAAACAATTACTTACGGTCTTTATAATGCGCAGGAGCGAGGCACTTTGTTTGTCGGTCCCGGCGAAAAAGTTTACGGCGGCATGATTGTCGGTGAACACGCAAAAAGCGATGACATCGAAGTCAATGTATGTAAAAAGAAAAACCTGACGAATACCCGTTCTTCCGGTGCGGATGAAGCACTCCGCCTCACACCGCCAAAAGAATTAAGTTTAGAGCAGGCACTTGATTACATTGACACTGACGAATTACTCGAAGTCACACCGGAAAATCTTCGTATCCGCAAAAAAATTCTTGATGGAACGGAGCGTTACCGTGCCAAACGAAATGCTACCAATGCAGCCAAAAGTTAATTAAAAAAGCGAGGTTACACATGCTTGACCTAAAGCCAATCACTCCTTTTGTCCAAGAGGAGTTTGCCAAATATGAAAGTCTTCGCCCGCTTTATATCAGCGAAGGCCACTATCTGAACCAGTTTTTGTGGGAACATTATTACGACACAAAATTTGCGACCGATGAACTGGCTCTGTATTTAACGATTCAAAAACCTTCCAGAGGGGCATTTGCTCCTCTGTGCAAGGAATCTGATTTACCGGAAGTTTTCTCCCGTATGGAAAAACAATTTCACAACGAATGGAATATGCCGGCTGTTTTTTACAACATTGATGCGAAAATGGTAGGAATTCTGAAAGAGACAAATCAGTTAAAAAACTATACCATTGAGCCGGACAGAGATAGTTTTGACTACCTCTATGATGCCGAAAAATTACGCACATTAAGTGGAAAAGCCATGCACAAAAAGAAAAACCTTCTCAATGGTTTTCTGCGTGAATATGAAGGACATTTCCAGTATGAAACACTGACCGCCAAAAACATTATGGAAATCGAGGCATTTCATCAAAAATGGATGGACGAGCGGCGTATTTACGATAAATATAATTGTATTGATGACGAGGAAGACGGCATTTACCGATTGTTTGGCAACAGCCACTCCATCACCTGCAAAATGGGCGGTGTCCGAATTGATGGTGAGTTAAAGGCCTACACCATCGGCTCCTATGTGCCGGATATCAATCTCGCCATCATTCACATCGAAAAAGCAGATGTCAATTATCACGGATTGTATAACTATATCAACCAGCAGTTTATCATCCATGAATTTCCGGATGCTATGTATGTCAACCGCGAAGATGACTTGGGGCAGGATAATTTAAGGCAGGCAAAATTGTCTTACCGCCCTCTCCGATTGGAAGAAAAATACACGTTACAGGAGATAAATGCTTGATTCTGGAAAGATATGGGATTATACTTACAGTATTATTTCGATTTCAGAAATACAGGGGGAAATGTTTTGGGTAATTATAAAGAAAGTATTGCCATCATCATTCCGGCACTTGACCCGGATGAGCGTATGGTATCACTCGTTGAACAATTACATGACGATGGTTTTGCCAATATTATTTTGGTCGATGATGGAAGTCTCATTGCCAATCGAAAGTATTTTAAAACCTGCAAAGAGACCTACCACTGCAAACTAATCCGTCACGTCGTAAATTTCGGCAAAGGAATTGCACTTAAGTCCGCATTTAACTATATTTTAGAGCAGCGTCCGGACATCAAAGGAGCCGTGACCGTGGACTGTGACGGCCAACATGTGCTGCCGGATATTAACACCTGCGCTAAACTGACCTATGAGCATCCGGATTCTCTGATTCTTGGCTGCCGGCAGTTTAACGACAAAGAGATTCCTCTGCGAAGCCGTTTTGGAAACAAGCTGACCCGTCAGTTAATCCGTCTTTTATGCGGCATTCATGTTTCCGATACGCAGACCGGGCTCAGAGGACTCCCAACCCCTCTCATAAGAGAGCATTTTGCAAATGTAAAGGGTGAACGGTTTGAGTATGAAATGAACATGCTGATTGCCGCGAAGGAATACCAGATTCCGATTGAAGAATTTCCGATTCAGACAATATATCTGGCAAATAATGAAAGCTCGCATTTTAATCCGTTTATTGATTCGATTCGGATTTACAAAGTATTTTTAAAGTTTATGCTAAGCTCCTTATCCAGTTTTATCATTGATATTGCTTTGTACTGGCTGCTTGGTTACTTACTCCGTCCGGTCATCTCCGACAAATGGATGCTTCCGTTTTTCGATTTGTCCGTGCTCATACTGATGCGGACCGTAATTTCACGGCTTGCCAGTTCATTATTTAACTTTTTTATGAACAAAAATCAGGTATTTAAGAATGATTCGAGTTCGCCGTTTGTTTTCGTAAGATATTATATTCTGGCGATTGTTCAGCTTTTGTTGTCCGCTTTTTTAGTCAACCATCTGCTGACCTTTATCACCTACTCGACACTTCGTAAATGCATTATAGATACTTTGCTTTTTGCAATCAGTTTCCAGATTCAACGTGAGTGGGTGTTTAAAAAGTAGAAAAGACAGCTGCAATAAAGATAAAAGAGAAGGATTAATAAATCGACTCGAAACAAAAGATTCGCTTCGCGAATAAGGTTTCTCGCTGATTTATTAATCCTTCTTTTTTTATTATGCTAGTTTTTTTCTTTTATCATCTTGATTTTTTCCTGCACATACGAAATACCAAGCATAGCAGCTACAATATAGTACGGAACAAACATAAACAAATATCTGGCACGCATTTCAAATATCATAAGGAATAAATTAATCCCTGTCAATGTCATTGCTATAAAAAGTTCTCTTTTCTTTTTGTAATTAAATAATATTGCAAAAAGACAAATCAAAATCTGTAAAGAAACCCATATACTTTGCAAAACATTACAAATCATCTTGTTATCCTGTGCATAATAAAAAGATTGTAATTTTTGCGCAAATTCATTATGCAGCCCACGGTATTCACCAAAAAAATTTCCTTCCCATCCCCAGGAAAAAGTTCCATCTTCATTCGTAATCACCAGTTTCTGCGCATAAAACTTTATTGTACCCCAAATGCCTTTTCTCCTTACGCGTTGTCTCCACACCTCAACTTCCATTTCTTTTCTCTTTTCCAAATCGGATATCTCCCATGAACGTTCTCTGTCCGCGCCCAAATAAGAACCATATGTTTCCTCATTTGATCCCATCATTAAATAATAATGCCATGTCATTTGCGCATCTGAAATTCGCTCGGCATAAAATGCATGATTCAAAGAGTTTATCAAACTAAAAATGATTATAATTCCTCCAGCCATAATTACGCATTTTACAATAAATTCCTTGATCTGACATTTACGAAAGAAAAGAATTTCTAATAGAATAATTGCAAATAACGCAATCACTACCGTTGGTTTGATTTTTATG
>ERZ808240.2886-NODE-2886-length-17828-cov-40.832049_pt1 | contig 17828 bp, 18 predicted proteins | sample MGYA00521084_ERZ808240 | MGnify/ENA primary metagenome ERZ808240 (study PRJEB31516, sample SAMN03275571) | gut metagenome | biome: mammalia-associated habitat; material: feces | host: Papio cynocephalus | place: Kenya | collected 2012-08-06 ... | reverse complement strand
CGGCTTTACGGAAGGGATCTTAATGTCGTCTGCATCCCGAACGGCGCGCCTGCCGCGCGTCCCCGTACGCCAAGCGAACCGAAGTTCCCGGCAGATGGATTCGCTTTTATTTGCGTCGGACGGTTTGATTTTCAGAAAGGGCAGGACGTTCTCCTGAGTGCGATTGCGAAAAGCGCAGAAAAACTGCGATCCCTTGGCAGACGCACGCTTCTTATCGGCGGGGGCAAAACACGGCTCGCAATGGAAGCCTTCGCCAGCAGTCATGGCATTCTAGATCTGGTGGAATTTGCGGGCGAATTGCCGAACGCGGCGGATTATCTGGCATGTGGACGGATTCTAGTTGCGCCCAGTCGTTGGGAAGGGTTGCCGTTCCTGCTTATGGAGGCGGGATTGCAGAAAAAGATGGTTATTGCTTCGGATTGCCCGGGGAATCGCGACATCATTCAAGATGGCGTTTCCGGACATCTTTTCCCTGCTGGAGATATTGAGGCGCTGTCCGGTCTTTTGACGCAGGAATGGAATCCGGACACCCTGCAATCCTTCGGTGACGCCCTGTATCAACACGTACAAGCCAACTATTTCCGTGAGCAGATGTGCGCCCGAACCCTAGTTCTGTGGCGTTCTCTGAAATTTCAACAACCCTAGGCGTCTACTGTGATTTCCAGGACAAACAAACACTTGTTTTTCATATTCTCCCGATTTCAACGGTCCATTGCCTTGCGTGCGGCAGGGACTGTCGTCCGCACTCTTACGTCAGGACGGGGCTCTTCCCGGGACATCCCGTCCCTTGGCGGGGTTGCCCCGTCTCGCCGGAACGCTGATGCCGTCTCGTTTTGTTTCGTCATCCCATATCAGTGTGCAGCCTCCACCGGGCGTTTCGATTTTCTGTACGCCCGGGTCCGATTTGCTCCCTGGTATTTTCCGGCGTTTGTTCTATCCTTCTGGTTTTTGCGCTGTAAAGTATAGCGTGAACGGCTCCGTTTTCACCCACTTGGCGAAAACGGCAAATCCACTTTCCCCTTGGAAACATATGACTCCGACCCGATTCCAGCCTTTCAACTGGGATTCTTAGGTTTCATGCTTTTCGCCGCAAAGAGAATGCAAATCTGCAGTTGTGCTTTAACCGCAGAAATTGTATAATATAAAGGATGTTTTTGTTCAGGAAAAAGAAATCGAAATTTCCTGTCGTGTACACGCGGCGGGAACATTGCATATCGCGCAAGAATATAGATTCCGACGCGTTGCGGGTGCTTTATCATTTGTCGGGGCTGGGATACACGGCCTATCTGGTCGGCGGGGGCGTGCGCGATTTGCTGATGGGGCGCACGCCGAAGGATTTCGACGTGGGCACGTCGGCGAAGCCCAACGAGGTCAAACGCGCGTTCCGGAACTGCTTTCTGATCGGCCGGCGTTTTCGCCTGGCGCACGTGCGGTACGGCGACAAGGTGATCGAGACGGCGACGTTCCGCCGCGAATCGCAGACTGTCGGCGAGATTCTGGAGCATGCCGCGGAAGGCCCTCTGGAGGACAACACCTTCGGCACGCCCGAGACGGACGCCCACCGCCGCGATTTCACGGTCAACGGGCTGTTCTACAACATCCGCGACTTCAGCGTCATCGACTGGGTGGGCGGGATGGACGATCTCAAAAAGAAGATCATCCGCGCGATAGGCGACCCGGACATCCGCTTTCAGGAAGACCCGGTGCGCATGATGCGGGCGATCAAGTTCTCGTCGCGCCTCGGGTTCAAGATCGAGAAGAAGACCTGGGCGGCCGTCAAGCGGCGCCATGCCTGCATTCTGACGGCCGCCGTGCCGCGCGTCTGCGAGGAAGTGTTCCGCCTTTTCACCTACGGGCATTCGGAGGAAGCGTTCCGTCTCATGTGGGAAAGCGGCATGCTGGGCGACATCCTGCCGACGATCGCGCAGTACGTGGCGCGGACGGGCGGCGCGAAAAGCCCGCTGTGGGCGCATCTGGCGGCGCTGGACAAGTACGAAACCATGATGCGCGCGCGGCAATTGGAAGCCTCCAACGCCCTGCGCATCGCCATCCTCTGCACGGGGCTGTGCCGGGAGAGCGCCAAGGAAGGCGCCGCGCGCACGGTCGTGAAAGGCGTTCTGGACGCCATAAAGATCCCGAAGACGGTGTATTTCGCCGCGGTCGGGATCCTGGAAAGCGCAAAACGCCTTTCCGTGCCGCCTGCGCGCGGGAAGAGCCGGTTCGTCCACAACCGCGATTTCCTGGACGCGCTCGACTACAATCGCATATTGGCGCGTGCCGAGGGGCGCAGCGAAACGGTTTTGAACCAGTGGTCCGATCTCTACGATCGCACAATAGAAAAGGAAGAAAACGAATGAAGAAGTCCATCCCTGTTGAATTCATCCCCCTGATCGACTGGTGGGAGAAAGAGGGCAAGTCGACCGTTCTTTGGGCGGCGGTCCTGCTCGTGCTCGCGGGCGGGTATTTCGCGTATGCGCACCTGCGCACGTCGCGCAAAGCGGCGGCCTCCGAGGCGTTGCTGTCGGCGGCCACGGCGGAAGAGCTGCAGGAGGCGGTCGACGCCTACGGCGGTTCCGCCGCGGGTCCGGCTCTGCGGATGCGCCTGGCGTCCGCGCTCTACAACAAGGGCGAATTCGCGCAGGCTCTCGCCGCGTACGAGGAGCTCGCGGGCAATCCGCCGGAGGGCTTCGCGGACGTGCCCGCCGTCGGTCGAGCACAGTGCCTGGAGGCGCTCGGCCGGACGGACGAGGCCTGTGCGGCCTACAAGGCGTTCGCGGAAGCGAAACCGAAGAGTTTCCTCGCGTTGACGGCGCGGCTGGGCGTCGCGCGCTGTCTGGCGGCGAAGGGAGACAAGGCGCAGGCGTTGGCGCTTCTGGATGCGCTGGACAAGGAATTCGTCGCGGATGCGGCGGCGCAGGCGCAGATCGCGGATGCGCGCGACCTCGTCATTGCCTACCGTCGCCGCCTCGCCCGCATGCGCAAGGCGCAGATCGCGGATGCGCGCGACCTCGTCAAGCGGCCGGTCCGGGCGTTCGGTGCGCAGAAAGACGCCGCCGTGTCGGAAGCGCTGAAGGATCTGGCCCCCGCGAAGAAGTGAGCGTGCATCTATGACGGTTGTCCGCGAGCCGCTGTGGGACGAATCGCCCTGTACCTTCGGGCGCGGCCTCGTTCGGAAACTTCTGGAAATCCCAGCGCGACTTGGCTGGGCTTTCCGCATTTTATGCGGTGCGTTCGCGAGTTTCCCGAGCGTTGTCTGCCGTGCGCGGGGACGGGCCGATCTCGTGCGCCAGCTTTACGTAACGGGCATTCAGGTTTTGCCGGTGATCAGCGTCGTCGCCCTTTTCACGGGCATGATCCTCGCGCTTCAGATCGGGCTCGAACTGCGGCGGTTCAACCAGGAGATCTATTTGGGGGCGGCCGTCATGCTTTCGCTCATCCGCGAGATGGCGCCCTTCAGCTGCGGCATGTGTCTTGCGGCGTGCGTCGGGTCGGCGATCGCCGCGGAACTCGGCACGATGAAAACGAACGACGAAATCGCCGCGCTGGAAATCATGTCCATTCCGCCTGTGCGGTTTCTGGCCGCGCCGCGGCTGCTGGCGCTTGTCGTGATGGCGCCCTTGCTGGCGTTCTACTGCTGCGCCCTGGGCACGATGGGCGGCGGGCTCGTCGGCGTCACGCAATTGGGCGTGGACTTCCGGCAATACATGGCGAGCGCGCTCTCGATTGCGGAAGTTAAGGATTTGTTTGTGGGGCTTATGAAGGCGCTCGTGTTCGGCGTCGTCATCGGCGGCATTTCATGCGTGGAGGGCTTTTCGGCCGCATGCGGCGCGACGGGGGTCGGACGCTCGACGCAACGCAGCGTGATCTGGTCGTTTCTGCTCATTCTCATGTTCGGCTACATGATAACACGCGTCTTCTATCGCTGAAAGAGGATTCCATGCCGTTAGTCGCCTTTGAGAACGTCGTAAAGAAATTCAATGGCACGGCCGTTTTGGACGGATTGTCCTTTTCCGTCTCGGCAGGCGAAATTTTTTGCATCGTGGGTCCGTCGGGCACGGGAAAGTCCGTCACCCTGAAGCATATCGTGCGGCTTCTGACGCCGACTTCCGGGCGCATTCTGCTCGATGGCGTGGATGTCGCGGCAAGCTCGGGCGCGGAACTTATGCGCATTCGCGGCCGGATCGGGTATCTTTTCCAGAGCGGCGCGCTTTTGGCGTGGATGACAGTCCAGGACAATGTGGCGTTGCCCCTGCGGGAGACGACGCATCTTTCGGAAGAAGAGATTTCGCGCCGTACGCAAGAGGCTCTTGCGGCGGTCGGTCTTGCGGATGCCGCGACGAAATATCCGTCCGAAATCTCCGGGGGCATGCAGAAGCGGGCGGGGCTGGCGCGGGCGATCGTGCGCAAGGCGGATATCGTTCTTTACGATGAACCGACGAGCGGTCTCGACCCCGTAACGGCGGCGACGATCAATGAACTCATCGTCAAGCTCAATAAAACGCGGTCGATCACATCCATTGTCGTGACGCATGACCTGGCGGCGGCGTTGGCGCTCGCGGACCATATCATGCTATTGGACAAGGGACACGCCGTCGTTTGCGCGAAGCCGGAGGAATTCGCGCGGTCAAAGGTTCCGGAAGTGCAGGCGTTTCTGGCCGCGGCGAAAGGAAAATGGTCATGAATTCATACAGAAAAGATACATTTGCCGAGATTATCGTCGGCTTCTTCATGCTGGCCGTCTTGGCGGTTCTGGTCTATTTCACCATCGTCATTTCGGGTGTCGACGTTTTGCGTGGGCGCAGCAGGACGACGGCACGGATCGTCTTCACGGATGTCGGCGGCCTCAAAGAGAGCGATTCCGTGATGTACCGCGGCACAAAAGTGGGCGCGGTGGAGGAAATCGCGCTCACGCCCAGCAATCTGGTGGTTACGGTCGAAATCGACCAAAGCGTGGTTTTGCGCGAAGGGTACGGGGCTTCCATCCACAATCTCTCCATGCTCGGCGGCAACTACTTGCTGCTGGAGGAGGGCAAAGGGCGTCCGCTGCCCTTGTCGACAACGCGCTTCGAGGGCACGAAGCCCAGCGATTGGATGAAAGACGTCTCGGAGATCGCGCGCAATCTGAACGCCGCGGTCGCTGGAGATGAATTGCGCACGATCATCACGAATTTGGCCGAGGCGTCGGTTTCGGTGCGTGCGATCGCCGGCCGCCTTGAGCGGGGGGAGGGCGCGCTCGGCAAATTGATGTCGTCCGACACGACCGTCTACGACAACCTGAAGGAAACGCTGGACAACGCGAAGGTCACGCTCGCCAATGCGCGCGAAGTGTCCGAGCGGCTAAAGGAAGGGAAGGGCGTCCTGGGGCGGCTTCTCGCGGAGGACGATCCGCTCGCGGAAGAGCTGGACGCTTCCATCGCCGCGTTCCGCAAGGCGTGCGAGTCGTTCGACGCGAAAGAGACGTTCGCCAAGGCGAACAAGTTGATGGATACGCTGAATACGGTCGCGGAGAGATTGAAAACCGGCGAGGGCACGCTCGGAAGGCTCATGTCCGATTCGGAGTTGTACGATGAAGTCAACGGTCTGGTCAAAGATATCCGCCAGGTTATAGACAATTACCGCGACACGACACCCATCTCGACCTTTGGGTCTTTGGTGACGGGCGCTCTTTAACCGGAGCGGCGAAGGGAAGATTCAACAATGACTTACCAATATTACTATCAGACCAGCAAGAACGAGAATCGCGCGGGGACGATAAAGGCCCGCAGCCGCGCGGACGCCTACGCGCTTTTGCGCAAACAGGGCATACGCCCCTATCGTGTGGCGGGGGACGACCCCGTCCGGTGGCAGCCGTGGGCCGCCGGAGCCGCCATATTGATTCTGGTCTGTGCCACCATCGGGGCGCTTGTCTATGCCGGGACGCGTCCGCGCGTGACATCCGTCCCGCAGGGCATGCGGACGCAACTTGCAGGGGATACGGCCTTCATCGCCCAAGGCGTTGCGGAAGGCTGGGCAGGCGTGTTTTCAAACCGTCTGGACAATGCTCTCGCCCTATACGCCCAGCCGGGCTGGAACGTCATCCCTCCCGACGTCTCCGGGTTGGCGGCGACGGAGGAAGATCTGCGCGAGCCCATCGAGTTTGCGGTTGCGCCGCGGGCGGAACTGGAGCAATTGCGCGGCATTGTCAAGGCCATGCGGGCGGATTTGGCGGAGTACATCCGCGAGGGCGGAACGATTGCGGACTACTTTCGCGTTTTGGACGAGCGCCAGGACCGCGAACGGTCGTTGGGCGAGAAGGCGCGCGAAACTTATCTGCGCACCCCGGAGGCGCAACGTGCGCGGATGCGGCGCGATCTCAATGTGCGTCTGAAAGGCATGGGGCTTGCCCCTCTCCCGCAGGAGTTGCCGTGAATCCGTATGCCGCGAGAAGAGGCGCAGACAGCGTAAAATGCAGATTCGCGCCCAATGGTGCAAAACAGTCCTGATTTTGCTATAATATAATATCAAGCAGCTCGAGTTCAGTTCAAGAATTTTGCAGAAAGTCAAGGAGCCATATATGAAAATTGCCATAGCATCCGATCATGGTGGTGTAGAATTGAAAAGCAAGCTTGCAGCCGGGCTTGCGTCCGTAGCGACGGTCGTAGACAGGGGACCGTCGGACAAGACCAGTTGCGACTATCCCGATTATGCGGATGTCGTCGCGCTCGATGTGGCGGGCGGAGAGGTCGATTTCGGCATTCTTGTCTGTCGCTCGGGCATAGGCATGAGCATGGCGGCCAATCGCTTCCAGAACGTGCGCGCGGCGGTCTGTTCGACGGTGGAGGCGGCAATCACGACGCGCCAGCACAATGGCGCGAACGTCCTGTGCCTGGGGGCGGATACGGTTTCTGACGGCTACGCGCTCGAAATGGCGAAAGCGTTCATTTCCACGCCCGTGGATATGAGCGAGCGCCATGTGCGCCGCCGTGCGAAGCTTGAACGCGCAATGCGCCTTTCGGATGCCTCGGGACTGTTGCACGACGATCCGGAGGTGTTCGCCGCCATTCGTGCCCAGACAGAGCAGGAAGATACGGAGATCAACCTTATCGCGTCCGAGAACACGTCTTCGCGCGCCTGTCGCGAGGCGGCCGGATCGGTTCTGATGAACAAGTATGCGGAGGGGTATCCGGGCAAGCGGTGGTATTCGGGCTGTCTGCCCGTCGACCGCGCCGAGGAACTCGCCCGCAAACGGGCGTGTGAACTTTTCGGCGCCGAGCATGCCAATGTGCAACCGCACTGCGGCAGTGCGGCCAATATGGCGGTTTATTTTGCGACCATCAAGCCGGGCGACACGATCATGTCGCTTTCGCTGGACCAGGGCGGGCATCTTTCGCATGGTTCGCCCGTCAATTTCTCCGGCAAGATCTACACGATCGTTCCCTATTCGGTCGACCGCAAGACCGAGCGTCTGGACTATGACGCCCTGGAGAAACAGGCCCTGGAAGTGCGCCCGAAGATTCTGCTTTCGGGAGCCTCGGCCTATCCGCGCGCAATCGACTTCAAGCGTATTCGCGAGATTTGCGACAAGGCGGGGTGCATTATGATGGTGGACATGGCACACATTGCGGGGCTGGTCGCCGGCGGGGCGCACGAGAGCCCGGTGCCGTATGCGGACTTCGTGACCAGTACGACACACAAAACGCTGGGCGGTCCGCGCGGGGGGCTTGTTTTGTGCAAAGAAAAGTGGGCGAAAGCGCTCGATTCGGCCGTTTTCCCGGGCATGCAAGGCGGGCCACTGGAGAATGTTATCGCGGCGAAGGCGGTATGTTTCCGCGAATGGATGATGCCGGCGAAAAAGGGCTATGCCCGGCAAGTCGTCAAAAATTGCCAAGTGTTGTGCAAAACAGTCCAGGATCGCGGCTATCGCATTGTCTCTGGAGGCACCGACAACCATCTTTTCCTCGTGGACGTCAAAACGTCAAAGGGCATTACGGGCAAGGAGGCCGCCGCGGCGCTGGACGCCGCGGGCATCGTGGTCAACAAGAACGCCATCCCTTATGATACCGAATCCCCCTTCCGCACGTCCGGCGTGCGTGTCGGTACGGCTTCCGTCACGACGCGCGGCATGAAAGAAGCGGAAATGATCAAAATCGGCACGTGGATTGCGGATGTGCTCGACAATATCGCCGATACGGACGTTCAGGCCCGTGTAAAGCGCGAGGCCAAGGCGCTGGCGCTCCGGTTCCCGGTTCCCTGATTATGGAAGATCTGGCTCGATCCACGCCCGTGGGGACGCCGCGAGTTGCCGTAGTCGGCATCGTCGGACGGACAAACGCCGGGAAGTCCACGCTGGTCAACCGGCTGGTCGGCGAGAAAATATCCATTGTCTCGCCGGTGGAGCAAACGACCCGCAACACCGTGCGCGGCATTGTGGCGGATCCGCGCGGTCAGCTTGTTTTGCTGGACACCCCCGGCCTGCACAAGGCCGAGGGTCGGCTTGGTACCTTGCTGAATCGCATGGCGCGCCGCAGCGCCGCGGGTGTAGATGTTCTCTGCGTCGTATTCGATGCCTCGCAAGAACCCCAAATGGAAGACGTGGGCTGGATGAAGCGCGTCGCCAAAGAAAGACCGCCGAAAGTCGTTTTCGCGCTGAACAAGGCGGACAAAAAGCCGTTCTTTGAGACGATGTATCGCGAAGCGTGGGAGGAAGTCTTGCGCGAGACGCCCGCGGAAAATGCGGACGGTCCGGCGACGATCCCCCTCGAACCTTGCTGGACGAAGGCAATAGCAACGACGGAAGGTGGCGAAAAAGCGGTACTGGAAGCTCTTTTTGCATATGCGGAACCGGGCGAACCTCTGTTCCCGGAAGATATCGTCACGGATTATCCACGGCGTTTGACGATAGCGGACGTCATCCGCGAAAAGTTTCTTGCGCGGCTGCATCAAGAGATACCGCATGAATTGGGCGTGTGCGTGAAAACGATCCACGAGCAGGAAGACCGTTGGGATGTCAAGGTGGACGTGCTTGTCAATCGTGCATCGCAAAAACCGATTGTCATAGGACGTGGCGCGGAGATTCTCAAAAACGTGCGGAAATCGGCCGAACGAGAACTTCGTGAAATATTTGGCCTGAAAGTCGCCCTTGAGATGTGGGTGCGCGTCGAGCCGAAATGGATGGAGAATTCGCGGCTTTTGGCTGAAATGGGCTATTTGGGAGGAGAAATCTAAGACGTGCGCGCTCTTCTTTTGACAGGCATGGTGCTGTTCGCGGGGATATGTTTCGCGGATGGCGACTTCATTTCCCGGGAGGCGCTTCGCGATGGGCTTTGGGGGATTGCCCGTTTGCACGCATCCGAATTGCCGGAGGAAGAAGGGCGGCTGGTCACGCTGGAGAGTTATGCGCGCGAGGCGAAATGGAAAGAAATCCTTTCTTCCTTGGATTCTTGGGGTGCGATGGAGAATCCCGCTTTCGCCGGTTATCGCGCTTATGCCCTTGCGCAACTCGGCAATGTGGCGGAAGCTGTCCGTCTGTTGGGCGCGACGTCCACGACGAATGCAGCCGAAGCGCGTCGTTTGTGCGCGTTGCAAGCCGTGCTTTTGCTTGAGCAGGGGCAGGCGGCCCGCGCTTTGCAGCTTGTCGACAAGTCCCTGCTCGAACAAGGCGATCCCGAGGAGCGCCTTGTCGCCGCGGACGTGGCCCGTGCGAACGGCGAAACCAATCGTGCGGGCGCCATTTGGCGGGAGGTTGCGCGAATGCCCGCGGCAGACGAGAAATTGCGGGCGAATGCGGCGTTGCTGTCGGACGATTTTGCGTTGATGACCAATCTTTTGCCCCAAATCAGAAACGAGACGGACCATGGTCGCCTGGCTTTGCGCATTGCTTTGCATAATTTGTCCGACACAAACCAGTGGACAGATTCCGTGCTCATAATACGCGACGCGGCGCATCGCCAGCCCGATCGCCCCGATGTGCAACCCGCCTATCTGGCCTATGCGCGCACGGCGCTTCTGGCGGGCCGCGACGACGAGGCTGCGGGGGCCTATCGCGATGCACTGGAAATATGGCCCGCGCTTGCACGCGACACGACGGTCCAGGAGGAGCGCGGCTGGGCCTGCCGGCGCCTGGGCCGCATAGACGAGGCGCTTGATGCGTTTCGTGCGGCGGAGGATGCGACCACAAACGATCTGCAACGCGCCAAAATCGCCTTGATACAAGGCGACACCCTGGCGGAGGCGGGACGTGTGGATGAAGCGATGGCATGCTACCGGGTCGTCATGTCCAAGTATCCCGATACGCCGGCCGGCAAGAAGCTGGCGCGGCTCGTCAAATGCAAGGAGATGGAAGTGAAAGGCCGCGAACTTTATCGTACATTCCAATTCGACGAGGCGCGCCGCGTGTTCGCGGAACTCGCGAAAGAGGACCCTGCGCGTGCGGACAAGATGGCCTATCTGGACGTCCTGTGCCTTTACGGCCTCAATCGGGATGCCGAGGCCGTCGCCAAGGCGCAAACCCTGTCCGCGCGCGCAGCCGACCCCGTCGCGCGCATGAAAGCACTGCACTGGCTCGCGAAATATGCCTACGGCCAATCCCGCTGGAAGGAGGCTTCCGCACGCTTCGAGGCGTATGCGGACGGCGCCCCCGGGGACGTTGACGCGCCCGCGGCGCTCGTTTGGGCGGCGCGCGCCGCCTATGCGGACGGAGCGTTCGAGCGGGCCGTGGAACTGAGCACGCGGCGCTTGAGAGAATGGCCAAAAGCCCCCGGCCGTGCTGGAGCCTATTTGGTGCAAGGCGAGGCGTTGATAGCCTTGTCGCGCTTCGCGGAAGCCGTTCTTGTCCTGGAACGCGCCTCGGAGGCCGCGGCGGATTCGCCGGCTGACCGTTTGACGGCGCGCATGCTCAAGGCAGACGCCTTGTTCGCGATGGGGGCGGACAATCCGGTGCGTTATGAGGAAGCGCTTCTGGCCTATCATATGGTTGGGCACGGCGAGGTGCTTACTCCTTCCCGCCGGCTCGTCATCGCCTACAAGGTGGCGCGCACGCTCGAGAAACTGGGCCGGCTGGAAGGCGCCCTGGACGAGTACTACGCGAACGTGGTGCTGGCCTACCGGACAGGCCGGCTCGCAGGCGTGATTTTCGACGATGATGCGCGCGCCGTGTTCGTGAAGGCGGCTTTTCGCCTTGCGAACGAGTACGAGCGCCGCGGTCTCAAAATGCAAGCCGAGCGCATTCTGGAACTTGTCGCGGCCAGCGACGTGCCGGCGGCTGCAGAGGCCGAGCGTCGCATCGACCGTCTGCAGACAGGAGGGTTCTTCCCATGATGACTTTCGACAACCCCGTCTATTGGGTCTTGATCGCGCTCGCGGCCGTCGCGGTCGTGGTGTTCTTCGAGCGTTTCTTTGAATTGCGCCGCGCCCAGATAGATTGGCAGGATTTCACGAAGGGCGTCTTTAACGTGCTCGACGGCGGCAATGAAAACGAAGCCTTGAGCATTTGCGAGGATACGCCCGTCCCCGTCGCCTCGATCATGGCTTGCGCCATCCGTCGCCGCACGGCGCCCGTGCATATTCTGCGCGAAGCGGTCGACGCGCAGGGCCGCGCCATCGTGAACCGTCTCTACCGCCGCCTGACGACGCTCGCGCTCATCGGGCGCATCGCGCCGCTGGTCGGTTTGCTGGGGACCATTCTGGGCTTTGTGCGGGCGTTGACGCTGCTGAACGGCGCCGAGCTGGTCGCGCGCGTGGACGTGCTGCATGCGGCCGTGCCGGCGTTCTTCTCGGCGGCCCTGGGCCTCGCCGTCATGATTCCCGTGATAATCATGCACGCCTGCCTTAAATTGCGCGTGGACCGCATTGTGTTCAATCTCGAGGCGGCCGCGACGTCCATTGTCGGCTATTTCGCCGCGAAAGCCGCGCATGCGAAAGGTTCCGCGGAATGAGCTGGGACCACTGGCGGACGGCGCGCGCATACGCGCGCACGGGCGGCAAACCGGGCGCTTGGGAACCTTTTGCCGAAGCGGCGCCCTATCTCGCGACAGGGCTTCTCTTCCTGCTCCTGTATCTGCTGTCGGACGCAACGACGTCCGCCAAGGGCGTCCTCTTCGATTTGCCTTCGGCGGAGGCGGTGGACAGCGCGCGCATTTCGCTCGCCGCGCTCGTGCTCCCGACCGCGCGCGAGACGCTGGTCTTTTTCGACGATGCGCGCTATGTGATGGAGGATGAGTCTTCCATGGATGCGCTGGCGGCCCAGCTTTCGGACCGCGCGGCGGCGGCCGAAACGCCCGCTTTGCTCGTGTTGGCGGACAAACGCGTGAAAAGCGGCGATCTGATGCGCCTCGCCGAGCTGGCGCGGCGGAGCGGAGTGAAGAAGATCTTCTTCTCGACGAAGAACGACGCGCTTGACCGGGAGATGGAATGAGCCGGCCCGTCTGCAGACCCGCGCGCAGCCTGCGCAGCGAGATTCTGGCCTTGCTGCTGGCGTCGGCCGTCCCGGGCGCCGTGTTCCTGCTCGTGTATCTCTCGATCCGTTCCCTGCCGCGGAGCTTGAATCCCTGGCCCGCGGAGCGGGAGCCGTTCGGCTCGCTCATCTGCTTGAAGCCCGAACAGGAGCGTGCGGCGCTGCGCGCGATCCGTTCGGCATGGCGGCCCAGTCTGGCGGAGGTGCGCGCCCACGCGGTCGATCTCTCCGTCCTGGATCTGCCCGAAAGCCGGCCGGAAAGCGTTCTGGCCTTGCGCGACTGCGTGCAGAACGCGCCGCAGCCGCCCGCTTGCCGCCTGCCGCGTCCCCTGCCGCTCTCGCTGGCCGCGCCCCCTCCGCGCAGGATTGGACCGCAGCCACAGGCCGACGAGTTGCGCGCGGGGCCGTTTGCGCGCGCGGAATTGCTTAAAACTGATGATTGAAAGGACTCGTGAAATGATGACAGAAGCCGATGTGTTGGAGGCGTTCAAATCGACTGGAGCCTTGCTGGAAGGCCACTTTGAACTGCGCTCGAAACTCCATTCAAACCGCTACTTCCAATGCGCGAACGTCTTGCGCTATCCGCGAATCGCGGCAAAACTTTGCGACGCGGTGGTGGAAAAGATGCGCGCCGGCTGCGATTTGGGCCGTGCCGACGGCGTGATATCCCCCGCGGTCGGCGGCATTCTCGTCGGGCACGAGGTGGCGCGCGCGCTCGACACGAAGTGCGTGTTCGCCGAGAAGGTGCCGGGCGAGGGCGTGGACGCCACGGGCAAGCCGAACACCGTCCTCGCGATGCGCCGCTTTGCCCTCAAGCCGGGCGAGCGCTATGTCGTCGCTGAAGACGTCGTGACGAAGGGCGGCCGCGTGCAGGAGACGATCGACCTTGTCAGAAAAGCGGGATGCGAAGTCGCCGCGGTCGTCCTGCTCGTCGACCGGTCGGGCGGGAAGGCCGCGTTCGGACAGATCCCCATGTTCTCGTTGATGCGCATGACGCCTGAGACGTGGACGGCGCAGGAATGTCCGCTTTGCAAGGCGGGGAGCCGCCCCGTCCACCCCGGCTCGTGAAAAGGAGACAGCATGTTCAATACAGTGGAAGAGTGCCTGGAAGCTTTGCGGCGCGGCGAAATCGTGCTCGTGACGGACGCCGAAAACCGCGAAAACGAAGGCGACTGCATTTGCGCGGCCGAGTTCGCCACGACGGCGAACGTGAACTTCATGGCGACCTGCGCCAAGGGGTTGATCTGCATGCCCATGTCGGGCGCGCTCTGCGATGCGCTGGACCTGCCGCAGATGGTGAGCGAGAACACGGACAACCACCATACCGCTTTTACGGTTTCGATCGATGCCGTGTCGACGACGACGGGCATCTCCGCGGCGGAACGCTCGATGACGGCGCTTGCCGTCGTGGCGCCGGGCGCGAAGCCGGGCGATTTCCGCCGGCCGGGGCACATGTTCCCGCTGCGCGCGCGCGAAGGCGGCGTCCTGAAGCGCGCGGGCCATACCGAAGCGACAGTCGATCTCATGCGCCTGGCGGGCCTGAAGGAGGCCGGACTGTGCTGCGAGATCATGCGCGACGACGGTACGATGGCGCGCCTGCCGGACAACGTCGAATTCGCGCGCAAGCACGGGCTCAAGATGTTGCGCATCGCCGACTTGATCGCCTATCGCCGGCGCTGCGACAAGCTGGTCGAGGCCGTCGAGGAAGTGGACCTGCCCACCTGCTACGGACACTTCCGGCTCAAGATGTACCGCAGCCGCCTAACGGGGCTCGAACATTTGGCGGTCGTCAAGGGCGACCTCTCGGGCGACGCGCCCGTTCTGGCGCGCGTGCACTCCGAATGCTTCACGGGCGACGTGCTGGGCTCGGAGCGCTGCGATTGCGGGCCCCAGCTCCACACGGCCCTGCGCATGATAGAGAAGGAAGGCCGCGGCGTCGTCGTCTACATGCGCCAGGAAGGCCGCGGCATCGGGCTCGCCAACAAGCTCCACGCCTACCGCAAGCAGGAGGAAGGCCTGGACACCGTCGAGGCCAACGTCGCCCTGGGCTTCGCCCCCGACTTGCGCGACTACGGCGAGGGGGCGCAGATTCTCTCCGACCTGGGCGTGAAGAAGCTGCGCCTGATGACGAACAATCCGCGCAAGGTCGTCGGGCTCGACGGCTACGGGCTCGAAATCGTCGAACGCGTGCCGATTGTGATCGCGCCGACGGAGTACGACAAGCGCTATCTGGACACGAAGCGCGAAAAGATGGGACATATCCTATGAAGATTGCGGTTATCGGCGACGGCGGCTGGGGAACGGCCAATGCGCTTCTCCTGGCGGGCTACGGCCACGCGGTTTCGCTTTGGGGCGCCTTCCCCGAATACATCGAAGAGATGCGCCGCACGCGGCGGAACGACAAGTTTCTGAAAGGCGTCGCACTGCCGGAGTCGCTTGTCCTGACGAGCGACCGCGCCGCGGCGGTTTCCGGCGCCGACGTCGTCGTGCTCGCGCCGCCTTCCAAGTATTTCGCCCCGGTCATGGAAGGGTTCAAAGGCCTCGTGACAAACGGCCAGCTCGTGGTTTCGCTGACAAAGGGACTTTGCGAAAAGACCAACAAGCGCATGACCGAGCTCGCCCAAGAGATTCTGGGGCTCTCGAATGTCGTGGCGCTCGCCGGGCCCACCCACGCCGAGGAAGTCGCGCGCGGCATACCTACCGCGATCGTCGCGGCGTGCGCGGACGAGGCGGCCGCCAAACGCGTGCAGAAAATCTGGTCCGGCCCCACGTTCCGCGTCTACACCTCCCGCGACCCCGTCGGCGTGGAAATCGGCGGCGCGGTGAAGAACGTGCTGGCTATCGCCGTCGGCTGTTCGGACGGCATGGGCTTCGGCGACAACACGCGCGCCGCGCTGATTACGCGGGGCCTGGCGGAAATGAAACGCTTCGTGTTCGCCTATGGCGGCGCGCCCGAGACGGTGGGCGGCCTGGCCGGCGTGGGCGACCTGATCGTGACATGCACCTCTGTGCATTCCCGCAACCATTTCGTCGGCGAGCGCCTGGGGCGCGGCGAAAAAATAGACGACATCGTCGGCTCCATGCAGATGGTGGCGGAAGGCGTCTGGAACGCCAAGGTCGTCCACGACCTCGCGGCGAAACTGGGCGTCGAGATGCCGATCTGCAATCTCGTCTACGCGCTCTGCTACGAGAACTACAACGCCGCGGACGCCGTGTCCGCGATGATGAACCGCGACCTCAAGAGCGAGTAGACCATGACGATGCTGCCGTTCGGCTGGACGCTCGCCTTCGTGTTCGCCTTCGGGGCGGTCGTTGCGAGCTTCCTCAACGTCGTGGTTTGGCGCGTGCCGCGGGGCGAGTCGATCGTCTCTCCGCCCTCGCACTGCCCCAAATGCGGCGCCGCCATCCCGTGGTACCTCAACGTCCCCATCCTGTCGTGGCTCGTCCTGCGCGGGAAATGCGCCGCGTGCGGAAATCCCATTTCGCCCCGCTATCCGCTCGTGGAGCTCCTGGGGGGGCTTCTTTTCGCCGCGGCCTGGCTGCGCTTCGGCGTTTTTGCGCCGCTCGCCTGGGTGTGGATCGCCCTGATGATCGTCGGCAGCTTCATCGACTTCGACCACAAGCTCCTGCCGGATTTCGTGACGGTCGGCGGCATGGTCTACGGCGTCGCCCTGAGCGGCGTCTGGGCTGTTCTGCGGCATGCGGGGTGCACGCCGCCCGACCTGCCTTTCGTCCAGCCTCCGCTGGCTTCGCTCGGCGGGCTGGCCTTCGGGTTTGGCCTTCTCGCGCTCGTCCGCTGGCTCGGCGGCAAAGCCTTCAAGCGCGAGGCCATGGGCATGGGCGACGTCTTTCTCATGGGCGCCGTGGGCGCGCTCTTCGGCCCGCTCGCCGTCCTTGCCGTCCTGATGCTCTCGTCCATCCTCGGCGCCCTCGTCGGCGTCGGGCTCATCCTCGCGGCGAAGGCCCGCCCCGGAAGATTCGTGGAGATCCCCTACGGCCCCTACATCTGCCTCGCGTGCCTTGCGTGGCTATTCTGGGGACCCGAGCTCCTGCGGGCCTACCTGCGCCTGTTGGGCCTTTGATGCTTTCGCGGGCAAAAGCCGGTTGAACGCCTCGTTCAGCCGGAAGGGCAGAATGGACAAGAACCATGTCGCCAGCCGCATCGGCCACGGGAACGCGATAAGCCCCACGTCTTTGTCCGCCCGCCGCAGGATGATGCGCGCGGCCTTGTCCGCCTCCATGAAAAACGGCATGGGGCACGTGTTCCGGTCCGTGATGCGCGAACGCACGAACCCCGGACAGATCGCGGAAATGCGGATGCCTTCCCGCCGGCAATGTCCGCGCAGGGCGAGCGCCCACGTCTTGACCGCGCTTTTCGACGCCGAATAGCTCGGGCATGCCGCGAGCGGACCGTATCCGGCGATGGAGGCCGTCAGCAGAATCTGCCGTCCGCCCGTGCGCCGCTTGCGGAAGATTTCCAGCGCGGGCAAAACCGTATTGAGCATGCCGCCGATATTCGTTTCGAACGTGGTGCGCACGTTCGAGGCGGTTTCTTCTCCGGTTGAAACGCCCGCGTTCGCGAAGACGCGCTCCAGGGGTGCTTTCGCTTCGCAGCCGTGAAGCCAAGCCGAAACCCCCGGCCCGTCCGTGACGTCGAGAACCGTCCCTTCCGCCTCGGCCCCTAGCGCGCGGCACTTTTGCGCCACCGCCTCCAGACGGACACGGTCGCGTCCGCAAAGGAAAAGCCGATCGCCGCGTCTGGCGCAGGCCTGCGCCAGCGCCTCGCCGATGCCGGAACTCGCTCCTGTAATCACTGTCGTCATAGAGCCTACGAGTATAGCAAATCCCGGACGGCGACGCAACCGGCAACGTTGCCGGACGAATCCGCGCAAGGGGTATGATGCCCCACGGCCAATATCCCCTGGACTGAAAATCACAAGAATCCAGAATGGACGTCAAACCTCTTTTCCATTTCTTTTGACGTGGTCGCAGACCGCTGAACACCCGGAAACCGCCTGCGATGGACGCGGAAGGCACGGGAAAGGGATCCTTCTTTTCCGTGTCATCTGTGTGCCGCGCACCGGTTTTCTGTGTATTCAGTTGAAAACTCCGCGCGGCTAGCCGACGGTGGCGCCGACGCCCGATCCGAAGATTGAGCAGCCGGAGAACAGACCGCCCGCGGCGCCCGCCACGAACGGCCAGACGGCCTTCAGCGCGGCTTTCAGCATGCCGCGCCAATCAAGTGTCCATTTCATTTCGTTTCCTTTCCTTTCGTTGTCGTTTGTTGTTTAGGCGGGCCGCAGGGGACTGCGGCCCCTACCGTGAGGGAGGGTGGGAATGCCCCGCGCCGGGACACGCCCAGCCGATGCCCCAACCCAATGGTAGGGGCCGCAGTCCC
>ERZ808240.2885-NODE-2885-length-17829-cov-11.343367_pt1 | contig 17829 bp, 18 predicted proteins | sample MGYA00521084_ERZ808240 | MGnify/ENA primary metagenome ERZ808240 (study PRJEB31516, sample SAMN03275571) | gut metagenome | biome: mammalia-associated habitat; material: feces | host: Papio cynocephalus | place: Kenya | collected 2012-08-06 ... | reverse complement strand
CAAAAGCAAATTTTCAACAGAAAAAGCCCCTGGCTGTGAAAGCCAGGAGCTCCGATGAGGAATCAGAATCAGTCGCCGAAAACCTCCTTAAAGGCGCGGTCGAGATCTGCGATGATGTCTTCTACGTTCTCAATGCCGATGGAGAGGCGGATGGTGTTCCGCTTGATGCCCTGATCGGCAAGCTCCGCATCATTGCACTCTGCGTGAGTGGTCGTTGCTGGGTGTACCACGAGAGACTTCACGTCGGCAACATTGGCAAGAAGGGAGAAGAGCTCGAGATGATCGATGAGGTCCTTCGCCTTCTGCTCGTCGCCATCGACATCGAAGGTAAAGATGGAACCGCCGCCATTTGGATAGTACTTCTTGTACAGTGCCTGCTGCTCTGGATCCTTCGATGCAGCCGGATGCGAAACATAGGCCACATGCGGGTTCTTTGAAAGATAATCTACGACCTTCAGCGCATTCTCGGTATGGCGCTCCACACGGAGGGACAGTGTCTCGGTGCCCTGCAGGAGAATCCATGCGTTGAATGGGGAAAGGGTGGCACCTTCGTCACGGAGAATGATGGCGCGAAGGTAGGTGGCAATGGTGGCTGGTGCACAGTCGGTAGCGAAGGTCAGGCCGTGATAGGACTCATTCTTCGTTGCGAGCCATGGCCACTTGTCCGGCTGATTCCAGTTAAACTTTCCACCATCAACGATCACACCGCCGATCGTGGTGCCATGACCACCGATGAACTTCGTTGCGGAGTGAACGACGATATCGGCGCCGTGCTCGATTGGGCGAAGCAGAACCGGGGTTGCGAAGGTGTTATCAATGATAAGTGGAAGATCATGCTTATGGGCGATCTCTACCCACTTGTCGAGATCCAGTACCTCCCCATTTGGGTTTCCAAGGGTCTCAGCATAGAGTGCCTTCGTATTTGGCTTAATGGCAGCCTCGATCTCCTCGTAGTTGTACGGATCCACAAAGGTAGTGGTGACGCCATAATCCGTAAAGGTATGAGCGAGATAGTTATAGGTTCCGCCATAGATGTTCTTTGCCGATACAATGTGGTCACCGGCATGGGCTACTGCCTTGAAGGCATAGGTGACAGCAGCGGCACCAGACGCCACAGCCAGGGCAGCAACACCACCCTCGAGGGCCGCGATTCTCTGTTCAAAAACATCCTCCGTCGGGTTCGTGAGACGTGCGTAAATGTTGCCGGCATCCTTCAGTGCGAAACGTGCTGCTGCATGATCAGCATCATTGAACACGAAGGCGCTGGTCTGGTAAATCGGAACGGCTCTTGCGCCAGTTGCTGGATCCGGGTTCTCCTGTCCTACATGGATGGCCTTGGTATCAAATCCGTAATTTCTGTCTACATATGGCTTCTTAGGCATGATGCTCTCCTTCTGCAGCTTCGGCTGCGCTCTTCTTATTTCCGCTCATCTCTCGAATTCTCCTCATTGATTCTCGAGGTGCTCTGGAAGGTCCGACTCGGAAATTTGATTTCCGAGGATTGTTTCATCGCTTTTTCATTTGCTTTGTATCTTTCAGCTGATGGACAAATCATAGCACCCGCATCGGATATTGTATAATACTTGCTATTTGGAGTTAGATATAAATATGATTTATATCAATGAAGGCGGCCGGGATGTAAGCGCTCTGCCGCTGTACAGACCGCCCATCTCTCACGGGTGCGTACTCAGCTCACTAGATGTTGAAGTCGGCGTGCAGGGAAGCGCCCATCTCTCACAGGTGCGTACTCAGCACCTGCTGCTCGACAACATGTGTTCCATCTGATCATATTATTTTTTCATAAACTGGTAGTTACGATATCATCAGTCGACAACTATAATGCACAGCATACAGGCTAACGCCTGAACACACATTTGAGGAGGCACCTTATGAAAAATTCCAAGACGTATCGGCTCGCGCTCGCCGCACTTTTTGCAGCGCTTTCTTATGTAGTATTTACCTTCCTGCAGATTAAGATTCCAGTGGGTGCGGATATGACGTCCATTCATCTCGGCAATGCGGTCGTCGTCCTCGGCGCCTTCATCATTGGCGGTCCGCTCGGTGGTCTCGCGGGTGCGATCGGCATGAGCATCGGAGATCTGCTGGATCCGGTCTATGCACCGCTCGTTCCGAAGACGCTCTTCTGCAAGCTGCTCATCGGTCTCATCACGGGCTTCGTTGCGCATAAGCTTGGCGGCATCACAAAGACGGATGATCCAAAACATGTCCTGACCTGGACGATCCTTGCAGCCGCCTGTGGACTCATTTTTAATATTTTTGCAGATCCGATCATCGGTTACTGGTATAAGATTCTGGTACTCGGAAAGGCCGCTGCCGATCTTTCCCTGAAGATCAATTTCGTCGCAACGACGATCAATGCCGTGGTATCTCTCGTGGTATCCGTCGTGGTGTATGCGGCACTTCGCCCGGCACTGAAGAAGGCGGGATTCTTCCTGAAGCTGGAATTCTAAAATCACAGCAGTGATTGATACAAATGCCATCTGAAGTACTGGCTCATGCCGGTGCCTCTGATGGCATTTGCTATTTCTTCTCACCGACTGTTTTTCCTGTTCCTTCGAATTCTGAGACAATCGAATTGCATACCGTCTATTGTATGCGATTTTGAACGTGTTCTGTCATGAACGCGGGATGACATTCTTCTTCAAGCTATAGTAAAATCAATGTGAAATCACATGCAACGGATGAACTGAGCGAGAGAAGCTTCAATGAAGGCGCGGAGGGTATATGTGCCTCCTGCCATCGACTACTGGGCATATCGAATGAAGGGGAGCAGCAATGGGCGTACAGGAAAAAGAAGGTGTACAGGGAAAGAGCACAGTCACAGGGGGAGCGCCGGTGGAAGCCGCACGAAGCGAGGCCGTATCGTCCGGGCGTTTTCGTTTTCCACGGGTCACGGATCGGGTCTGGCGGAGTGCCCTGGTGGTGCTGGTGACGGCACTCCTTTATGAGTATCTGTTTCAGAATCGGAATCCCTGCTTCGCACTGATCGGTGCGGTCTATGGGGTGGGAAGTCAGTTTGAGGAAGGCTTCCACAATGGCTTCAATCGCTTTCTTGGTACCTTCGTCGGCGGTCTTATGGTCATCCCGTTCTATACGCTGTATACGCATCCCCTGTTTGGGCTTCCGGACTGGTTCTTCATGGTGCTTGGCCTCTGCCTCGTGCTTCTATGCAATCTGGCGCTGGGTGCGGATTCCGCGATTCAGCCGGGTACCGTCGTCTACTTCGTCGTGATGTTCACGGTCGGACAAGAGCGCGTCGTGCCGTATACCATCGCCCGTATCATTGATACCGGCGTGGGCGTTCTGATTGCTCTTCTCGTCACAACGGTGCTGCCGACGAAGCGCGACCGGGAAAATGGCCTGTCCTTCCGCAGTGTCGGTCGGCATACGGGGCTGGCCTTCCGATCGTATCTTCATAAAAATAAAAAGTTCCGGGAACAGGAACATGAAAATTTTGGGAAAAAGAAATGAGGTAAAAGAAATGACGGAGACTGAATTTCAGACGATTTCGAACGAAGCCGGGCAGGTCCTGCATGAGCTTCTGGAGCAGATGGAGCTTCCAGAGCATGCGCTCCTCGTGGTGGGCTGTTCCTCCAGCGAGGTGCTGGGCGGTCACATCGGAAAAAGCGGCAGCATGGAGGCGGCCAATGCCATCTATCAGGGGCTTCTGCCAGAGCTGAAGGCACGGAAGCTCGACCTTGCGGCCCAGTGCTGTGAGCATCTGAACCGCGCACTGATCGTGGAACGTGCCTGTGCGCTTCGACATGGGTACGAGATCGTGTCGGTCTGCCCATGGCCGCATGCCGGTGGCAGCTGGGCGACGAGCTGCTGGCAGCATTTTGAGGATCCCGTAGCCGTCGAGGAGGTACGCGCAGATGTCGGCATTGACATCGGTGATACGCTGATTGGAATGCATCTCCGGCGGGTCGCGGTGCCGGTTCGCCTGTCAATTTCAAGTATTGGTGAGGCGCATGTGGTATGTGCGAAAACCCGACCGCGGCTCTGGGGAGGCGAGCGAGCGCACTATACACCGTATGAAGGGGATAAGGCGTAAAGGGCAATGCATAAGAAGAGGAGGATAAGCTGGTCAATGCTTATCCTCCTTTTTCAGTTCCATGTTTACTTCTGTACGACTTTAACTTCCGGTGAAGCTCCTGTCGTTCGCTGCCATGAGATATTTTGCGTGCTGTTCATGCTGGAGAACGTCGCGTCTGCGCTGCCGGACGAATGATTAAAGCGCTTGCTCTGCCGCCAGCCTCCGAAGCCGTGCCTTCTCCTCTTCACTTCCGAAAATGGCATCAATCGCATTCTGAAGAAGCTGCTGCTCTTCTGCCTCCGTGAGATGGATGGCCTGCTCCAGCTTCTCCGCCTCCTTCGGCTCCGTGGTTGCAGAGACGGTCATGTTATCGGTATTGACCGTGGCCTTCACACCGGCCTCCAGCAGGGCGCGGATCGGATAATGCGCCATGTCTGGAAACATTTTTGTATTGAGATTCGAGGTCGGGCAGCACTCAAGTGGAATGCCCTTCTCAGCAAGCTCCTTCACAAGTGCCGGATCCTCGAGAGCCCGAACGCCATGGCCGATGCGGCGTGCGCCGAAGGACAGTGCTGCTCGAATGGACTCTGGACCATCCGCTTCGCCTGCATGGATCGTGAATGGAATCGAAAGCGCACGTGCACGTGCAAAGATATCGGCAAAGTCTCGCGTTGGGAACAGCGCTTCAGCTCCCGCGAGGTCAAGCGCGACAACGCCCTGGCCGAGGTACTTCGCGGCCATCTCCACCGTTTCCATATTGGCGTTCTGATTGTCCGCTCCCCGCATCGCGCAGAGAATGAGCCCGGCGTGAAGCTCCGGCGTCGCTTCTGCACAGGTGCAGGAAAACTGATCCTTCTCAAAGCGATGAAGCCCGGCGAGGGCGGCCTGCACCACCTCTTCCTGCGTGAGTCCCTTCTGACAGTGGAACTGCGGTGCAAAACGAATTTCCGTATAGATGAGTCCCTCGGCGCGCTGCTCCGTCAGAAGATCATAGACGATGGTTTCTATGTTTTCTGCGCTCTGCATAAGCTGCAGCGGAAAATCAAATTTTTCGAGATATTCATTGAGATCCCGGCAGTCCTCCGGCACAGAAAGAAGCGGCCGAAGCTCCGCATCCGTCTTCGCTGGCATCCCCTCCTTCTTCATCAGCTTATGGACGGTTTCATATGGAAGCGAACCATCCAGATGGATGTGTAAATCAATGTAGTGTTTCATCATGTTATCCTTTACCTTCAATTATCTTTCAAACTTAGCCCGACTATATACAATCATACAATTTTCAAAATCATATATATACTTTTTGATTCAAAAACGGCTTCTATCCGCAAAAAATATATACGCGATGGCATTTATAGAAATCGTATATATAAAATTGCCTTCTCTGAGCTTAAAAGCAAAGGATGAGTATATACGATTTCCAAAAGCAGCCTTCCGTATACATCCAATGCGGCTCTTAAGGGTCAAACACTTCAAAATTGATATATACGATTTTCCAAAAAGGCTCATCGTATATATCGTTACAGTTTTAACAAGTCTGAACAAAAGAAATTCTATATACAGAACACTGCTTTTCAAAATCGTATATAATTTCTTCAGCTTATCCTAAGGTACCGTAACGAAAAATATGTCACCATTACTGTCGCTTTTCTTTAAACTATATCATGAAATGATGACAAACTTTATATCATTTATTAAAAATAGAGCCTGTCCCAAAATTGTATTACTTATTCATTGGGCATTTCTAAGTGTCCGAAAGTTTGAACGCAGCCAGAACCTATATACGATTTTCTTCCACCATCCACTCTACAATTTCTTTTAAATGACTTGTGTCCAGGTGATGTGGTCCTTCCTCGATGTCCTGCTGCACATTTTCTGCTTTTCCCATCACCCCATAGTTCGCACGGACCATGTCGACCTGCTCCTGCACGTTCTGAAGCCCACGTTCTCCGGCGAGACGGTCCGCGCGGCAGGACTGAATCATCAGTCTGCGCGGTGCGATCAGGCTGGCAAGGTCCCCCATGTCGAAGTGCTCCATGAGATGCGGCACATAGTTACATGAGCAGTTCCGGTTCATCCTGAGAAGGGAATCTCGAAAGCCATACATATATCCGGACAGAAAGCTTGCATGAATGCGTTCATCCAGTGCACTGAGGTAGAGGCTCTGCATCGCACCGCCGGAAAATCCGAAGGCAAGGATTCGATTTGGATTCCATTGTTCCTTCCACTCCTTCGCCCCCACATACTCCTGCAGAAAATCCACGCAGCGCATGAGGTCCCAGCTGAGCATCCCGAGCACAGGGATACCGATGGGTTCGCCCATGTGGGCGAGCCAGTAGCAATCTCCCTTCATGGCGAGGGGAAGTGTCTCCGTGTCCTCCAGAAGCTCGCGCCGTTCCCCAAAGCCACGTACATCTGGGCAGAACGTCACGTACCCGAGACAGGCCAGCTGCCAGCCGAAGTCATAATTGTATTTTTTAATGCTTTCTTCGATCGCTCGGTACCCACGCACACCGGCTACCGTAAACTTTCCGTCACCATTATGCCCTGGTGGGCACAGAATGACCGGCGTGTCTGCATTTGCAGGCGCCGGTACCAGTAAGTAGGCCGACAGTGTTATATCTGGCTCTGTGTGGATAAGGATATGATAGCGTAAGATGGTCGAATCGGGGCCTTTCTTCTCAGCCTTTCCCCGTGCCGTTTTCATTTCACGCCCGCCCTCCTGCGTTGAAAGACGCACCACTTCATCGATTTCCGGCTCCAGTGCACACGTATCCATCTTATCGAGACCAAGCAGCTTCCATAGGGTCGCACGGCTCTTTTTTCTCCAGGCTTCAAATTCTGCTTGGGTGCTGCCTCGAAACGCATCCTGCCGTCCATAGCGCTCATACTTTCGAAGGATCGACGGGAGGGTCGGGTAGATTCTGGTGATTTCTGGTAATTCGTTTTGCTCGTTCGACATCATGTTGTCCTTTCTCTTGCAGCGCACAAAGCACCGAACAGAACGTGCATACATAGAAGACGTGGAAAGGGCTCGTCTTTTCCATCCCACCAGCCGTTCGTGCCTTCTGCTTCCTTTAAATTTCTACTATAAAACCCCTGTGGCTTCATCGTCACAGGGGTTTCTCCACAGCTACATAGAGTGGTGAGATTCCCATGTACACGCGTTTCACAGGGGTTTCATCATATTATAAGGCTTTAGTCGTCCTGGACATCTTCTGTATTTACGGAAGATACCGTGGCACCTGCCTTCTTTGCCTTCTTTTTCTTCAGTGCATCCGAAATGTACGGCCATGCCACAGAGAATACCGCAAGAAGAAGGAACAGCAGCGACAGCGGTCTCGTCACGAATGGCAGATAGCTTCCATGTGCGAAGCTGACGCCCTTCCGGAAATAGCCCTCGAGGTCATCCGAAAGAATGAACGCGAGTACCAGTGGGCTTAAGGAAATGCCTGCCATATTCAGGAAGATGGCAAGGAAGCACCAGAGCAGCATGATGAGAATGTTAAACTCGGTGTTCGATACGCCGAAGGCGCCAATGTAGCAGATCGTCAGAATCACACTGTACAGGAAATGATACGGAATCCGAAGGATCATCGGAAGCCATCTCTTGAAAATGACTTCAAGCAGGAAGGTGACAATCGCACTAATCAGTACGCAGGCAAACATCAGGTAGCAGAGATCTGGCTGCTGCGTCATGAACAGAGGGCCTGCCTGCAGTCCATGAATGGTAAGTCCTGCAATCAGCATCGCCGTGATGCCATCGCCTGGGATACCAAGTGCCATCATCGGAATCATCGCACCACCGAGCGAAGCATTGTTCGACACCTCGGAAGCCCAGATACCTTCATCACAGCCCTTTCCGAATTCTTCTGGATGCTTGCTGGCCTGCTGCGCCTGTCCATAGGCCACCATGTTCGAGATACCAGAGCCCATACCTGGCAGGAAGCCGATCCAAAGGCCGATCAGGAAGGAACGAATGATGGTTGGAAGATGAGTGACAACATCCTTCAGTTTGATGCCGAAGCCGTGAAGATCCGACTTCTTCACCTCAGGAAGCTTGCCCTGTCCCTTCGCATAGTCAAGGATGATACGGCAGAGCGCGAACATTCCGAGCATCTGGCATACCGTAGAAAGTCCAGAATCCAGGAAATGATTTCCGAAGGTATAGCGTGCCACACCGGTGATCGGATCGAGACCGACGCAGCCAAGGAAGAGACCAATGCCAGCGGCCATGATGCCCTTCCAGATATTGCCCTTCGACAGTGCGGCTACGAGTGTAATCGCGCAGAAGCAGAGCGAGAAATACTCCCACGGTCCCAGCATCAGAGCGAGATCTGCAATCAGCGGGGCTACGACGGTGGCAATCAGCACAGACACCACCGTACCGATGAAGGAGGCCGTCATACCGATGGCCAGGGCACGGGACGCCTTGCCCTTCAGGGTCATCGGATAGCCATCAAAGCAGGTCGCAATCGATGAGCTCGAGCCCGGAATACCGATGAGAACGGCCGAGATAAAGGTTCCAGACACACCGCCGATCCACATCGCGAGAAGCACGATGAAGGAGGTCGTGGTCGAAAGGCCGAAGGTAATCGGAAGGATAAGAGAGATGCCCAGTGTGGCACTGAGTCCCGGAATGGCACCAAAGATGATGCCGACGATCACCACGCCCGCAATGAGGAGCAGGTTCAGAGGCTGCAAGCAGGTTGCAAGCCCAGCAAGATAATATGACATAATGAACTTCCTCCTTACTTAAGCAAAATGCCTGATGGAAGCTTGATCTGGAAACCGATCACAAACATTCCATACAGAAGGGCCGTAACAGCGATACTGATGAGTGCCGCCTGCCACCAGGTCACCTTCTCGTCTTCCTTCAGCATGTTGACGAAGGCAAACATGGCAAACGGTGTCGTGAGGAGAAATCCGAACAGCGTCAGCAGGATGCCATAAATGCAGAGAAGTGCAAAGGCAAAAACCAGCTTCTTAACACCGCCCTCTGGAAAGTACGGTTTCTCTTCTTTTTTATCGCGAAGACCATCGATGAGCAGCATGATGGAGCTCAGCAGAATCAAGCATAATCCTACGGTCGGCATCAGCTTCGGTCCCGGTTCGATCAGGTTCGGCACCTGACGCATCGACTGCATGAGGATAAAGCAGAGGATGACCGCAATGATACCCACCACTCCGGTAATCGTATTTCTCTTTAATTTCATGATAACCTCTCTATAAATCACTTGATCAATCCATGATTGCGTTCAGCGAAAGCGCACATCATGTTTCTTATTTCTACTTTATACAGCCCGATGGATTTCCCACCGAGCTGTACGAAAGAGCTTTTAGAACAATTAGTCGTTGACCTTCTTTCCAAGGAACTCTCCGACCTCTACCTCTGCTGCATACTCTGCATCACGGATCTTGAGGGAATCCTCTACGTTATGCCACTCAGGGATATGGCCAACGGACTTGAGACCCTCGTTGCATGCCTGGTTGCTCTCCAGTACGGACATCGCAGCATTGATCTCCTTGACCTTTGCCTCGTCCATACCTGCCGGACCGTATACATAGTGCTTTACATTCCAGTAAAGATCATCATGGCCCTGCTCCTGTAAGGTCTTATACTGATCACCCAGCGTCGCATCGTAGTCTGCAATCGTGAGACCATCGCCAGCCATCGTGCCGAGCACCTTCAGCTTGCCTGCCTTCTCGTACTCCTGTGCGTTTCCGATGCCGACGAAGCCGAGGTCAATGAAACCGCCCGCAAGGTTGGTGAGACGGTCGGACTCTGAGGAAGCCTCTACGGCATTGAGCTGAATGCCTTCGGACTGCTGCAGCTTACCAAACTGGAAGGTGTTGTTTCCAGAGGATGGCATACCTGCATTCAGCTTTCCTGGATTCTGCTTTGCATACTCGATCATCTCGTCGAAGGTATCGTATGGTGCATTGACCGGTGCACAGAGTGCGGAGAAGCCGTTGTCATCGAGGGCGGCGATCAGGGTAAGATCCGTCTTCGGATTCACCTCTGCATTACCCGTGATCCACTGAATGTTAAGGGCTCCTGTCGCCAGCATGATGGTCGAACCATCCGGCTGTGCATTGGCCACGGCCTGATGACCTACCGAGTTCGAATCATAGTTTGTAACCGTATTTGTGATGCCGAGCTCCTTCGTCATCGCCTCGGAAAGGTAACGGGTAGCAAGATCGGATCCGCCGCCTGCCTTGCCCGGAACCACCCAGGTAATGGTGCCCTTCGGGAAGCCATAATTGTCAGCAGCTGCCGCATCAATGTCCGCCTGTGCCGCGGTCTCCAGCTCACCAGAAGCAGCTGGTGCCTCGGACTTTTCTGCTGCGCTGGTTTCTGCTGCGCTGCCCTCGGCCGTAGCTGCGGTCGTTTCTGCTGCCTTGCTGGTCTCTGGCGCTGCCGTTGTGCTTCCCGTGCTGCTTGCGCCACAGCCGGTTGCGATGGCCATCGTCGCTGCAAGTGCGATTGCAAATAATCTCTTTTTCATATTTTCCTCCTTATTTACAGGACCTCTGTCCTTCCAAACTTTTTGAAACGCGCATCCCATGGGTGAAGATTCTACAGGCTGTGTCGTGATGCGCTTAAATGCAGGTGCCGTAATGCGGCGTTTCATGCTTTCTATACTTTTTGATACGCATGCCTTCTCAGGCCTTCGGCGGCAGATAGATGGTTCTCGACTCGAGGGCATCCATCGCTTCAATCTTTTCGAGATTCATGCGAACCGGAATGCCTGGGATATCGGTGCGTACGAAGCACTTACCATCGCGAATTTCCGGAACGTTCAGCATGAGCTCGTGTACCGGCTCTGAAATTGGTGCGTGGAACTCGATGCGCTCATGCTCCCCATAGAGGCAGCCGAAGGAGGCATTGTACGCAGTACGTCCACCGGACTGGAATTCCTTGCCTGCGGCTCTCGCCATGTCACGGATCTTCAGAAGATCATCGATGCGGGTCATACGGCCGAGGGATGGCTGCACGATGTCGACGCCCTTCTCGAGGTACATCTCATACATATAGGAAATGCGCATCGACTCTCCGGCGGAGATCTTCTGCTTGACGCCCATCTCCTTCATCCTCTGGATGCCGTTGAAATCCGCGGAGTGGATCGGCTCCTCAAACCAGGCGATGTTGTACGGCTCTGCCATCTTCGCAAACTTGACGGCTTCCTCGACCGTCCAGCGCTGGTTGGCATCGACGGCGACGTCGATCTGATCGCCGACTGCGGCACGCACCTTCTCAATACGGCGAAGGTCCCGCTCCATGTTCTGACCCTTGTCGCTGCCGATCTTAAACTTCACGGTCGTGAAGCCTTCCGATACGTAGCGGCACATATCCTCGACAAGCTCCTCATCGGAAAGAAGAAGGGATCCGCCACCCTTATAGGCTGCGGCCCAGTCCTTCTCGGCACCGAGGAAGCGGTGGATCGGCTTGCCTGCGCGCTGTGCCAGGATGTCGAGCATCAGAAGATCCACGGTGCCGACATTGACCGCTGCTGCAGACTGGAAGCCGGCGTTTCTGGATTTCCAGTAGAGGGTCTCGCGCCACTCGTTGTAGCTCTTCGTCTCCCCGTTCAGAATCTGTGGAAGCATGTCCTTAATGAAGGCACGGGTCACGGTGTAGTGCGCCGTCATGCCGGTATCATCCGAGAGCTCGAGATAGCCCTGCTCCGGGATAAACTGACCGAATCCGCCGGTGCCATCCTGAAATGGCTTTGGAAGCGGAATTTTGCGGAAATTGTAAAAGACCGCCTTCGTAAACTTGATCTTGTCTTCGAAATTGAAAGAGTTCATGTTTCTCCTCTCTGTTGTTGCTTTTCATATCTGATGGAACCAATATAATGGAAATGCGGGATCATTTCGTTCGTAATTTGCACAAATTTTTACGTATTTATGTGCAGTTTGCACAAGCATTTCATTTCGTTATTTTTATATCGTTTTTTCATTTCAATGGTATTGCATTTTGAAATGTCTGCATTACACTAAATACAGTAGTCTTTTTCTCACGTTCTGAACTTTTCAGGAGAAAAGTTCGACTCTGAGTAGATTCGAAAGGAATGAAAAATGAACTTTAAGCCGAGTGATATCGTGCTTCTCCATGGCGACCCTGCCGTCGCGACCTTTGAGATGCTCGAGCACCTTTTTGTGGATCTGAAGCCGGAGCTCGAGAAGGCGAAGCTTTATGCGCGCTCCTCGAGTCCCGTACTGATTGAGGCCTCCGCAGGCCCAGAGCTAGAAATGATCGGGCAGGCCATCCATAACGGCAGCGATCGAAAGGGAAAGTCCTATGCGGTCATCTCCCTTTCCGGACTTACAAATGAGGATCAGAATCGTATTCTCTTCGGGGATCCTCGCATGGGGCGCGAGGGTGCCATCATGGACTGTAATCATGGCACGCTGATGATCCAGGGCATTGACAAGCTGACGCTTCCGATGCAGTCCCAGCTTGCGCGGGTCATCCGCACGAAGCGTGTCGCGAGCCAGACCAACTTTTCGCAGTATCGTTACGTGGATATCCGGATCATTGGCACGACCTCGAAAAATCTGACCGAGCTTCGCAATCAGTTTCTCTTCCGCTCGGATCTCCTCTTCACCTTCCGAGCCCTGCGTCTCCGCATACCGAAGCTGAAGAACCGCCCGCATGATGTCGAAAACATGCTGGATTTTTATTTCAATGATTATAACCGCGAGTATGGGATGCACCATACCCTGACGGCGCACGCGCGAGAAACCATCATCCACTATTCCTGGGACAGCAACATCATGCAGCTCAATGCCTTCTGCGAGCGTCTGGTGCTGACCGCGCCGGATGTCCAGATCCATACGGGCTATGTGCAGGCACTCCTCGCCGAGCTCTATGAACAGGATTCGGCCATCTACGCTGCCGAAACGAAGGATCTTCCAGTAGAGGATTCTTTCGAGCACCGTCGGGCAATTTCGCAAAAGCAAATGGCATGGAGGTCGGCAGAGGATTCGCCCGAGCGCCGTCGGGCTCTCCACTTCTCGACGCTTTCCGAAGTGGACAGCCTGTCCTCCGGCACCGACCCGCTGGATCCGTCCACCCTGCTGCCGCATACCCCGGAGAGCAACGACATCTACCGGGATCTTCTCGTCGCCTGCCTTCGAAAAAATGGCGGAAATCGAAAAAAGACCGCCCAGGAGCTTGGCATCAGTACGACCACGCTCTGGCGGAAAATTCGGTATTATCATTTGGAGTAATGCAGCGCATCATTCCTTTCGGTATGCCATTATGCTTTCTGTATTCCTATGGTCTGTAATTGTAACAAATCTTTTAATTTTGTCCAACGTTTCAATGATTATTGTGGAATAAATGCAGCAATATGTATAAAATTCAAGTAAGGAGGTGATATCAATGCGTCATTAATTCTTTTTAAATTGGAATACACAAAACGATTATTACGAAGATAGAAGGAGCCAAACATGAAAAAATATAAAAAATTTCTTTCACTGCTACTGATTATAGCTATAAGCCTTATGTCCTCGTTTCCTATCTATGCAGAAGAATCTCATTCTGATTATAAGAAAGTCCAGTCTCAAATTAAAAGAATAACTTACACCATCAATGCTTCTACCATACATGAATATGCCTTATTCGAATTCCATGGGAAAGAAATTGAATGGAATCGAATCATAGAACCTAGCGGCCATTTTTCTGCTGTAATTCAATCATCATCTGAACGCAGTACCACTCAAGGATCTTGCAATTATGAAGAAGTCAAAAACATAGCCGAAGCTTACATGAATGTTTACAAAGACGTCGCTCCTCTCCGAGGAACAGAAGTGTCTGGAAGTAATCTTAAACACATGAAGCTTGGAACCACAACAAGCACACTTACACATTCCGATATAGAAAGACTTGGTGGACTCGTTCAAGGTTCCGTCGCCCTTGTAACTTACCTTGCAAGTGCAGGCTTTAGTGCTACAGTAGCAGGAATTCTAGCCAATATTGCTTGGACAAACCTTACTTCAGATTTTCCAGATAAAGTAGTCTATCAATCAACCGCTTATGAAGTGCGTTTTATCAGTGACAACAACTATTATATTCATTGTTACCATATGACAGCTAAAGCCTATGAAAGCGGGAGTATAAAGCAAACCGTAAATGATTATACACAGGCGATTGGAGGCTAATGAATCATGAAAGAAGAGAAGTGGATACCCGTCCTCTGGTATGTGACCATCTGTGGCATGATTTTTACTCGAAGCCTTCTTTTTCTCTATCTTACACTGGATATATATTTGGTCATCAGCTTACTTAAGATTTTTCATCAGAGAATAAACAGAGATCGGAAGTTCATGATCCAGTTTGCTGTCATGGTTGTCATTGGTATTTATTGTAATTACAGGTGGCTGACATCCGTTCTGAATCATGACAGCTATGTGCTCTACCGTTGAGCCACACCGTTCATCTGCTTCTGAGAGCATTCAAAAAAGCACTATAGGCATGTCGGAGCCTGAAATGAGCTCTGATGCCTATAGTGCTTTCTAATTTTACGCTCTTGCGTCGTCCTTATGTGCCTGCATGTACTGGTCCATCTCTTCGGCGATCATCTTCGAAACATGAACAGCATCCACGACGGTCTTCGCGCCGGTCACGACGTCACCGGAAGCGAAAACGCCTGGTACGGTGGTTTCGCCTTCGTCGTCGGTGGCGAGATTTCCGTGGTCGTTCAGCTTGAGGCCTTCGTTATGCTCGACGAGGCGGTGTCTCGGTACCTGTGATACGGCAATGATGACCGAATCGCATGGAACGAAATACTCGGTCTCCGGCTTCTCATGCACCCTTCCGTTCTCATCGACCTCGGTCTCAACGACCATCACGCCGTCATCCTTGATGGCGGTCGCCGTCCGATGGAACTCGAACTGCACACCATCAAGCTTTGCGAACTCATACTCATCTGGGGATGCGGTCACGGCATCACGACGGACATAGACGGTGACGTTCTTCACACCCTGACGGATCGCGGTACGTGCTACATCCATTGCAGAGTTTCCGGAGCCGAAGATGGCCACGGACTGACCGAGATCCACGGAATCCGGGTTGTTCAGATAATTGATGGCGTAGTGCACATTGCCGAAGGTCTCGCCTGGAATGAGCATACGGCGTGGACGCCATGCACCGGTTCCGATGAAGATGGAGCGATAGCCATCCTTGAAGAGATCTGCAAGTGTCACATTGCCGCCGATCGTAAAGTTCGGACGGAAGAGGATGCCAAGCTCACGCATCTTCTTGTAGTAACGATCCAGAATGCTGTGCGGCAGACGGAACTCCGGGATACCGTAGCGCATGATGCCGCCGATCTTATCACGGCTCTCGAAAACCGTGATCTTATAGCCCTTCATGGCGAGCAGGATGGCGATTGTAATACCGGCTGGACCTGCGCCGATCACGGCAGCCTTCATGCCGTTCGGCTCCGCCATCTTGAGCTTCAGCCGCTCGAAGCAGGAATCTGAAATATAGTTTTCAATGGAGGAAATGTGCACCGGTGCACCCTTGATGCCACGTACACAATGTCCCTCGCACTGCTTCGCATGGTTGCATACCAGCGAGCAGACCACCGACAGCGGGTTGTTTGCGAACAGCATCTCGGCTGCGGTCTCGAGCTCATTGTCCTTAAAAAGACGAATCATCTCCGGAATATTGGTATTAATCGGGCAGCCCTTCCGGCACTGTGGGTTCTTACACTGCAGGCAACGATTGGCTTCCTCTAAAACATGAATTGGCATCTTGTATCCTCCCCTGAATGGACATTCTTCTCATTTTCTCATCACACAAGCTTCATGACTCTCTGGCTCATCATGCATCGTGCTGATACCTAATGTTCTCATCACACAGGCTCCATCCTAATACAGGACGAAACGAATGTCATGCGTTAAATACATAACTTATATGTCAAAAAATAAGCGTTAAAAATATAACTTTTCCTCAAATCGAATGCAGCGCAGAGCGTCCCATGAAATCGACGCTCTGCGCTGTTTTTCTTTCTGCACGCGTGGGCAATGCTTCCTTCGTCAGTGGCCCATCCTCCTGCCGGCCTCCATAAAGCGGAACATACGGATGGCGCCCTTATAGTAGAGCTCCTCCGCGTTGTCGAGGGCCTCCTTCAGTGGCATCGGGCCATCGACGGTGGTCATAATGGAAGAGATACCATGGGCATAGATCTTCTCATAATCGCGGCCGAGGCTGCCACAGAGCGCCGCCACCGGCACCTGATGCTTCGCGCTCCGATCACCGACGCCCTGCATGACCTTGCCGAAGCAGGACTGCCAGTCGGTCCGGCCCTCTCCCGTCACAACGAGATCGACACCCTCAAGACGCGCATCGAAATCAATGAGATCAAGGACAGTTTCAATGCCCGACTTCATCTCCGCATGCAGGAAGACCTTGAGCGCCGCGCCGAGTCCACCGGCTGCGCCGGTGCCCTGAATTTCGTCCGGGTTCACGCCGAACTCGCGGATGATGACATCACGGTAGTTCTGCATGCCCTTCTCGAGATGATCAAGGATCTCCGGTGTGCCGCCCTTCTGCTTTCCGAAGGTATAGGTTGCCCCATCCGGTCCACACAGTGGATTCGTCACATCACACATCACCGTGAAATGAGCCTTTTTGACCGCTGGATCTAATCCGCTCACATCGATGTGCGCCACCCTTTCGAGGTCCTCGCCGCGACCGCTCAGCACATGTCCCTCTGCATCGAGGAAGCGAATGCCGAGGGCGGAGGCAAAGCCCATGCCGCCATCATTGGTCGCCGATCCGCCGATCGCGATGGCAATGTCGGTATACCCCGCATCAAGCGCTGCCTTCAGAAGCTCACCGGTCCCATAGGTCGTCGTGTGAAGCGGATTTCGCTTCTCCTCCGGCACCATTGGAAGACCGGATGCGGCCGCCATCTCGAGAATCGCCTCGGTATCGGAAAGTCGTCCATAGAAGCCCTGCTCCTTCTCCATCAGCGGTCCATGCACCGGCACTGAAATGATCTGGCCATTTCTCGCCTTGACGACCGCCTCCGTGGTCCCCTCGCCGCCATCCGCGACCGGTACACCGCTGGTTTCACAATCGCCGAAGACCTCCTTCGCCGCCTTCGTGAGAAGCGCAATCGTCTGGTCACTGGATAGGGTTCCTTTAAAGGAATCCGACGCAAATAGTAATTTCATGTTATACCTCCTCGATTTGTAATCGGGTCATTATTGTGAAATAGCACGCATCTTCATGTCATGCAACGGACGGATGCAGCCCACCGGTTTTCACTTTTTCATTTTATGCATCAAAAGAAAACAGATTGAGCCCTGTATTTGTGATGTCATCCTTCTTCCGTCCGACATGCCCATCGAGAAGCGTGAGAAAAATCTCTGCTGTTCCACCGATGCGCACGGACTTCAGATGTCCGCCGTAGGCATGCCCTGCGGCATCTGCCACGTTAATGTGCACATGAAGGTACGGATGTCCGTTCATTTCTGTCACACTGCCGATCAGCGACGTGATCTCGAGCGGCTGCTCCAGCACTGTTTCCTCAAATTTCTGCTTCTCTACGTCATAAAGTCCCATCACAAGATGGTCAGCTGCACCCAGACCTGCAATCGTCGCAAGCCGAATCTGCTCCTTCTCGCAGACCGCCATAAGGCTCTCCATGACTTCCTCGCCACGGTCCACGCGCAGCACCAGCTGATTGCCAAATCTCCGATAATCCATGCTTCTCCTCCAATTCTTCTCCCCGTGCCTCTCAACTGCACGGTTC
>ERZ808240.2884-NODE-2884-length-17836-cov-6.330015_pt1 | contig 17836 bp, 18 predicted proteins | sample MGYA00521084_ERZ808240 | MGnify/ENA primary metagenome ERZ808240 (study PRJEB31516, sample SAMN03275571) | gut metagenome | biome: mammalia-associated habitat; material: feces | host: Papio cynocephalus | place: Kenya | collected 2012-08-06 ... | reverse complement strand
TTTGAAGGTATATGGAAGAGAAGAAGCAATCAACGATATGTTGGTTGTTTTTTTGCTATTATTGTTGATTGCTTCTTTAGATATCAAAGTATGCAAGAAAAATTGCCGGGGGCAGGTTCTGTATATATAACAGATTTAGTTACAGCAAGGTTTACGATCGAATTCAGGATTGAATGCGTAGAAGTTCTTACTGTCTAGTTTATCCTGAACGATTCTTAAGCTTTCACCGAAGCGCTGATAATGGACAATTTCGCGTTCCCGGAGGAAACGGATCGGATCACAGACTTCAGGATCTTTTACCAGACGCAGAATATTATCATACGTAGTGCGGGCTTTTTGTTCCGCAGCCATATCTTCATGCAGATCCGTAATCGGATCACCTTTAGACTGGAAGGTTGTAGCACTCCAAGGAGTTCCACTGGCAGCCTGTGGCCAGAGAGCAAGCGTATGATCTACATAATATTTGTCAAAACCAGATTTTTCAATTTGTTCCGGAGTCAGATTGCGGGTGAGCTGATGAACGATGGCACAGATAATCTCCATATGTCCGAATTCCTCTGTTGCGATATCGGTCAGAGTACCGATTACTTCATTATAAGGCATGGTATATCTTTGAGAAAAATATCTTAAAGATGCTCCCAGCTCGCCGTCCGGTCCACCAAATTGCGTGAGGATAATCTGAGCAATCTTCGGATTGGTCTGTGTAATCTTAACCGGATATTGCAGTCTCTTTTCATAATTCCACATAAATTAACATCCTCCTTCCTGCCATGGCCACGGGTCATTGATCCATTTCCAGTAATCCATCGGTGTGCTTGAGGTATCCAGCGTAAGCGGCCCGTAATATTTGGCATATTCTTTTAATGCCTGCACGCGCTGCTTTTTGAATTCATCGAAGAATTCAAGTGCTTCAGGACAATTTGGATGTGTGTCGAGAAATAATTTTACATCATCGACAGCAAAACTTACGATATTGATCCATTCCAGAAGTTCTTTTTTACAAGGTTTGTTTTCATTCATCGCGAGCCACCACCTTTCCAGCAGAATGGAAGATTCAGTTCGGCAAAAATTGTTCCACACCGGAATCCTTTTTCAACTTCATAAAGAGAACGCCATTCCTGCCATGGAACATAGGCCATTGCAATTGGAAGTCCGCTTAATTTGTCATGATCCTGGATATTGCAACAAGGGCGGGATGGATTCGAAGGTGATACGGATGCAGGTATTGTTCTGCTACCGCCGACATGACATCCGTTAGAATGATTCTGACGCATATAATCCGGTGTATTATAACGATAATTTGGCATTTAAAGTACTCCTTTCGGTAATGTTATGCAATAATATTGTATGAAATTAAGTGAAAGTTGTGAATCAGACGGTTGTTTTTAAGAACGTATCTGAGTATAATAGATACGATTGGAGAGTAGAAATATGACAAATTATCAAACAGTAAATACACAGGCAAAGAAAAAAATACGAAAAAAAGGAAAAAGCATTGCATATTTTGATTATAGTCTGTTAGCAATCTTAATCTGTCTTGTATGTTTTGGACTGGTTATGTTATATAGTACAAGTTCTTATAGTGCAATGATGAAGCAAAATGGAGACAGTCTGTATTATTTTAAAAGACAGCTGTTGTTCTGCATTGTCGGATTTATCGGTATGTGGTTTATAAGTAAAATTGATTATCGATGGTATATTAAAAGATCAAAATTCTTTTATTTTTGCTCTATATTTTTGATGTTTCTGGTAAAAACACCATTGGGAAAAGAAGTAAATGGAGCAAAAAGATGGATCAAACTTCCATTTGGTCAGCAATTGCAGCCGGCAGAGATTGCAAAGATTGCAATTATATTATTTATTCCGGCATTGATCTGTACTATGGGAAAAGAGATCAAAACATTAGAAGGAATTGCAAAAGTGCTTGCATGGGGCGGATTTGCGGCAGCTGTTGTATTTGTAATTACAGATAATCTGAGTACAGCGATTATTGTTATGGGGATTACTTGTATTACGATTTTTGTAGTGCATCCAAAAACAAGAATATTTATTGTCCTGACGGTCGGCCTGATCTTGATTGGAATTGTCGGTGCAAGGCTTCTTGGTATGGCAATGGAAACCAGTGGGAATTTCCGTCTCAGACGTATTCTTGTATGGTTAGATCCTGAAAAATATGCTTCAGAAGGCGGATATCAGATCATGCAGGCCTTATATGCAATCGGGTCAGGCGGTTTCTTCGGAAAAGGTCTGGGAAATAGTGCACAGAAGATGATCATTCCGGAAGTGCAGAATGATATGATTCTTTCTATTATATGTGAAGAACTGGGAGTGTTTGGCGCAATCATGGTATTAGTTCTCTTCGGAATGTTATTATACAGACTGCTTTTTATCGCGCAGAACGCGCCGGATTTGTATGGCTCGCTGGTAGTGACAGGAATATTTGCACATATTGCACTGCAGGTTATTTTGAACGTGATGGTAGTTATCAACTGCATACCAACAACAGGAATCACGCTTCCGTTTATCAGTTACGGAGGTACATCGGTTTTATTCCTGATGGCGGAGATGGGACTGGCTCTTGGAGTTTCATCTAAGATTAAAATTGCTGAATAAAAAGCTTTCATTTCCGAAACAAATATGCTATGATGAATAATGTAGTATTAAAAACTACTTCTAATAGAAACAAGTGGCTCGAAAAGAGTTTTTATATCAATTATATGAAGTAATTGTACAAAGCTGCATTAGGAGGAAGAATATGAGTTACAAAGTTATCATAGATAGTTGCGGAGAATTAACAGACGATATGAAGAAGTCGGGGAATTTTGAGACGGCATCTTTACAGATTGATGTGGCAGGATATCATATTATAGATGACGAGACATTTGATCAGGCTGATTTTTTAAGAAGGATCAGAGAGTCAAACGAGTGTCCGAAGTCATCATGCCCGTCCCCGGAACGTTATATGGAAGAATATCATTGTGGTGCAGAACGTGTATATGCAGTAACATTATCATCCGAACTAAGTGGATCTTATAACAGTGCGGTTCTGGGAAAGAATCTGTATGAAGAAGAATATGGGAAAAAAGATATCTATGTCTTTAATTCCAGATCAGCCTCTGTAGGAGAGACATTAATTGGACTTAAGATTGCAGAATGTGAAGAAAAAGGATTAAGCTTTCAGGAAGTGATTGATACGGTAGAGGCATATATTGAAGAACAGCATACGTATTTCTTACTGGAGACATTGGATATTTTGAAAAAGAACGGACGATTAAAGGGATTAAAAGCAGTAGTAGCAACAGCACTGAACATCAAACCGGTGATGGGATCTACACCAGAGGGGAGTATCCAACAGCTTGCGAATGCCCGTGGTATGAAAAAGGGGCTTGCAAAGATGGTAGAAGAAGTAGCTGCGAATTTAAAAAATCCAGAAGAAAAGATTCTTGCAATTTCGCATTGCAATTGTGAAGAACGGGCAAAAGCAGTAAAAGAGATGCTTCTTGCAAAAGCGTCTTTTAAAGATGTTATTATATTAGACACAGCGGGGATCAGCAGTATGTACGCAGCTGATGGAGGTGTGATTGTGGTTGTATAATTCGACGGAATATGGTAGAATATATGCAATGGACAAAAAAGGAGCAGATAACTATGAGTCAGGCAAAAGTAGATAAGTATAAAGAAGCAAAGAAAAATCGCAAAAAGTTGATGAAAAAAGAGAAAATCCAAAAATATTTACAAATAGGAGCAGCATGCATAGTTGCGGTAGCTCTGATTGTAATGGCAGGTTTTTCTGTATATAATATATATGAATCGAAACAGCCGAAGCAAAAAGTAACAGTTGATTATTCTGCAATAGCAAGTCTTAGCCAGTCATTATCAGAGAGTGGAACAAGTGCGGAATAGAAAAAAGATGAATAAAGATTGTGAGTGAACAGGAAAATCCTGTTCACTATTTTTTTGCCTTAAAATTGTCTTAATTTCCCAAAAAGTCTTGAAAACAGTAAAAAAGTAGTTTACAATGAGTTCAAGTGGTAGAAAGTGGTGAAAAGTGGAACAAAGTGGTAAGAAAGTGGAATGAAGCGGTTAAAAAGGTTAATAATCAATATTACCGGTAGTATTTCATTATATTCCACAGGGAAAAGGAGAGTTCTATGCTGAAAGGAGAGTACAGTCATAATATTGATGCCAAAGGGCGTCTGATCATTCCGGCTAAGTTTCGTGACGATTTAGGGGAGCATTTCGTCATTACAAAAGGAATGGAGAATTGCCTGTACGTATATCCGGAAGAAGAATGGAACGCTTTTGAAGAGAAACTTAACGCATTACCAACCACCACTGATAAAAAAGCACGTGCGTTTGCATATTTCTTTCAGGGAAGTGCAGCGGACGGTGACCTTGACAAACAAGGCAGAACTCTAATCCCTTCTGTACTTCGTACATTTGCCCACCTGGATAAAGAAGTTGTATTTATTGGCATGGGGAAGCGTGCCGAGATCTGGGATAAGGCAAGATGGGATGAAAAGAATGCTGAAGTGGAACTTAACATTGAAGATATTGCATCTGATATGGAAGAAAGCGGATTCAGTATCTAGAGGGAGAAGATATGGGATTCGAACACAAATCAGTATTACTGAATGAGACAATTGAAGGATTAAACATCAAGCCGGACGGTATCTATGTAGATGGGACGCTTGGTGGAGGTGGACATGCATATGAAGTGTGTAGACATCTCGGTGAAAAAGGGAGTATTATAGGAATAGACCAGGATGAGGCGGCAATTGAGGCTGCGGGCATCCGATTAAAAGACTTCGGGGAGAAGGTTACAATAATCCGAAGCAATTATTGTGATATGAAGTCAAAGCTTCACGAATTGGGAATTGACAAAGTCGATGGGATAGTTCTTGATCTGGGCGTATCATCTTATCAGTTAGATACGGCAGAACGGGGATTCTCTTATCGTGAAGATGCGCCTCTGGATATGAGAATGGACAGACGTCAGAAGATGACAGCCAGAGACATCGTCAATGACTACTCAGAGATGGATTTATACCGCGTGATCAGAGACTACGGGGAGGATAAGTTTGCAAAGAATATTGCAAAACATATTGTAGCGGCACGTGGTAAAAGTCCGATCGAGACTACAGGACAATTAACAGAGATTATTAGAGCCTCGATACCAATGAAATATCAGAAGAAGTCTGGACATCCCGCAAAAAGGACGTTCCAGGCTATTCGAATTGAATTAAACAGAGAATTAGATGTGTTGAAGAATTCTCTGGATGATATGATCGAAATATTGAACCCGGGTGGAAGACTGTGTATCATTACATTCCATTCGCTGGAAGACCGGATTGTAAAGAGTGCATTTAAGAAGAATGAGAATCCATGCACATGCCCTCCGGATTTTCCTGTGTGTGTATGTGGTAATGTCTCCAAAGGGTGTGTTGTTACCAGAAAGCCGATTCTTCCAAGTGAGGAAGAATTAGAATATAATAGCCGTTCAAAAAGTGCAAAGCTCAGAATATTTGAGCGTCATTAATCATGAGCGGAATTAGGGCAGACAGAAAGGAGTGGCGTAGATGGCAGCAAGAAGAAGTTATGCAAGCGATAGACGCCAGTCCGGCGGGTATCGTTCTGACAGATCAAGAACGGGACAGGCTTATATGTATGGCAATGTAGTTACAAAACCAGAATATGATCCGGAGAGAAAAAAAATATCTGCAAAACCTAAAAAAAAGGTGAGCAGACAGGTACAAAAAAACAGAAACCGTGCACTTCATATGAATGCTGCATATGTACTTTTTCTTACAATTGCAGCAACAATTGTATTGCTTTTGTGCGTTAATTATGTACGCTTGCAGTCTGAAGTGACTAAAAATTCTAAAAATGTCACAGCGTTGCAGGAAGAACTGGCAGATTTAAAAGAAGAAAATACGACAAAATATAATGCAGTTGTAGATTCTGTAAATCTGGATGAAATCAGAGACAAAGCAATTAATCAGCTTGGTATGAAATATGCTACATCAGACCAGATTGTAGAATATGATAATCCGGCATCTGATTATGTGAAACAATATGATAATATTCCGGAAAATGGTGTGCTTGCTCAGTCAGACAAGAATAAGAAATAGGTGAAAATATGGCAAGGAAGAAAAAAGATTTCTCAAAGAAAAAAATTTCAGGCCTTATGCAGAGAAAGCTAGTAATGCTCTTTGGAGCAATCATACTAGCTTTTGTTTTCTTGATAGGGTGGATTACTTATATTAATGCATCAAAAGGAGAAAAATATACGAAAGTTGTACTCGACCAGCAACAGTACAATAATCGGACGATTCCATTTAAAAGAGGAGATATTGTAGACCGGAATGGAACGAAACTTGCAACAAGTGAGAGAGTATATAATGTAGTTGTTGATGCAAAGACTGTTACCAGCAATAAAAAATATATGAATCCAACGGTGAATGCATTGGCAAAATGCTTTGATCTGAAAAAGAAAGCAGTAAAAAAACAGGTGAAAAAAAATCCGAACAGCAGATATCTCGTATTGAAAAAAGGAGTAAGCTATGCCGATGCGCAGAAGTTCGAGAAGATTACTGCTGATACAAAGAAGAATTCCAATGTACAGGGTGTATGGCTGGAGGAAGATTATGTCAGGAAATATCCTTACAATACACTGGCAAGTGATGTGATTGGATTTACAACGAATGGAAATGTAGGAAGTAATGGTATAGAAGCATCTTATAATTCTGTTTTGAATGGTACAGATGGAAGGGAATACGGATATCTGGATGAAGATTCGGGTTATGAAAGAACAGTAAAGGAACCGGATAATGGAAGCAATGTTGTATCTACAATTGATCTTCAGGTACAGAGCATTGTAGAAAAGCATATTCTTGCATTTAATGAAGAACATAAGAATGAAGCAACAGAAGGCGAAGGCAGCAAGAACACCGGAGTAATTGTTATGAATCCACAGAATGCAGAGATCCTGGCAGAAGCTTCTTATCCGAATTATGACCTGAATAATCCCAGAGATCTGACAAAATACTATAGTAAGAAACAATTGAAAACTATGACAGATCAGGAAAAACTGGATGCTTTGAATGATCTGTGGAATAATTATTGCGTAAGCAATACTTATGAGCCGGGGTCGACATTTAAGCCATTTACCATATCAGCCGGATTGGAGCTGGGAGATCTTACAGGAAATGAGAATTACGTCTGTGGAGGTGTATTACATGTAGGGGATCATGATATTCACTGCAGTAACAGATCAGGACACGGACAGGAGACTTTGAAGCAGGCATTGGAGAATTCCTGCAATGTGGCATTGATGCAGATTGGTGCAAGCATTGGAGCCGATGAATTCTGCAGATATCAGAGATTGTTTGGATTTGGAGAATATACTGGAATTGACCTGCCGGGAGAGGGAGAGACCAGCGGACTTTTGTATACACCGGCAACGATGGATCCTGCCAGTCTTGCAACGAATGCATTCGGTCAGAACTTTAATGTTACTATGACCCAGCTTGCCTCCAGCTTCTGCTCTTTGATCAATGGTGGTAATTATTATAAACCACATGTGGTAAAGCAGATTCAGGACGATAATGGAAATGTGACAGAAAATAAAGACCCGGTGTTGATCAAGAAGACCATTTCAAAAGAGACCAGTGATATTATCAAAGATTATATGCTGGGAGTAGTCGAGGAAGGAACCGGGGCGAGCGCAGCAGTAGAAGGATACGCAGTTGGCGGTAAGACCGGTACGGCAGAAAAACTTCCACGTGGTAATGGAAAATATCTGGTTTCTTTCATTGGATATGCACCGCAGGAAAATCCACAAGTTGTGGTATATGTTGTTATAGATGAGCCTAATTCGGCGGTACAGGCGAACAGCGGCTATGCAACGAAATTAGCTTCAGACATTATGAAGGATATTTTCCCATATCTTGGAATAGAAAAGAAGGCTGACACAACTACCGATACAGCTGCAAATGCAGATACAGATGCCCAGACGACACAACAGTAATTTAAGCATAACCCCACAGAGGCTTTCATAAATTATAAGAAAAGCTTCTGTGGGGGTTTTTGTATGAAGAATAAAACATTCCATAAAAAGAAAATATTGGTTGTCTTTACAGGGGCGTTCTTTCTGATTCTATATCTGATTGGCAGACTGGTGTATCTGATGGTGTTTGATGCGGAATATTATCAGAAAAAGGCGGAGGATCTGCATGAAAGAGAGCGCGATATCAAAGCAGCGAGAGGGGAGATTGTCGACAGGAATGGAAAGGTATTGGCAACTAATCGGACGGTGTGTACGATTTCTGTGATTCACAGCCAGATAAATGATCCTGAAAAAGTAATCCGGGAATTATCGGAAAGATTGGAAATAGATGAAGAACAGGTCAGAAAGCGAGTCGAAAAGGTATCTTCTATAGAAAGAATCAAGGCAAATGTGGATAAGAAGACAGGAGACAAAATCAGAGATCTTAGACTGGAAGGAGTAAAAGTTGATGAGGATTTCAAACGTTATTATCCATATGGAGACCTGGCATCAAAAGTACTGGGATTTACCGGTGGGGACAATCAGGGAATCATAGGTCTGGAAGTAAGGTATGAAAAGTACCTGAAGGGAATAGATGGGAAAATTCTTACAACGACAGACGCAAGAGGAATTGAATTGGAAGATGTAGCGGAAAACCGGAAAGAACCGGTTGCGGGGAATACGTTAAAGACAAGTCTGGATTATAATATGCAAAGATATGCAATGCAGATGGCTGAAAAAGTCAGGCTGGAAAAACAGGCAGATAAAGTAGCAATTCTGCTTATGAACCCACAGAATGGAGAAATATATGCAATGGTAAATGTTCCGGAATTCGATCTTAACAGTCCATTTGAGTTGAATGATAACAGAGAAGACAGTAAAATGACTGATGAAGAAAAGCAGGATGCGTTGAATCAGATGTGGCGTAATGGGTGTATCAATGATACATATGAGCCAGGAAGTACATTTAAGATCATTACTGCTTCAGCAGGTCTGGAAGAAGGAGTTGTACATCTGAATGATCAGTTCAGCTGTCCGGGATATAAAGTAGTAGAGGATCGCAGAATCCGGTGTCATAAAGTGGGAGGGCACGGAGCCGAAAATTTCGTACAGGGAATACAGAATTCCTGTAATCCGGTATTTATCGAAGTGGGACTGCGTATAGGTGTTGACCGGTTCTGCGACTATTTTCATCAGTTTGGACTGATGGAACTGACAGGAGTAGATATCCCGGGAGAGGCAGGGACGATTATGCATAAGAAAGAAAATATTGGTCAGGTAGAGCTTGCAACTATGAGTTTCGGACAGTCTTTTCAGATTACACCAATCCAGCTTGCAACGACCGTCAGTGCTTTGATCAATGGAGGAAAAAGAGTGACGCCGCATTTTGGTGTAGAAGTGTGGAAAGAAGGGAAAAAGCCGGTGAAGGTATTTCGTTATAGTGAAAAAAAGAATATTGTGTCAGGAAAAACTTCAGAAACCATGAGAATGCTTCTGGAAAGTGTGGTCGCTGAAGGGTCGGGAAAGAATGCTTATGTAGAAGGGTACCGTATAGGAGGAAAGACTGCAACTTCGCAGACGTTACCGAGAAGTGCGAATAAATATATATCATCTTTTGTAGGATTTGCACCGGCAGATGATCCGCAGATACTCGGAATGTGTGTAATCTATAATCCACAGGGAGTGTATTATGGCGGTACGATCGCAGCTCCGGTGATCGGTAATATATTCGAAAATATATTGCCGTATCTTGGCATTGAAAAACAACAGGAAATGCAGTATACTAGGTAAAGTTAGAGATTAACTGAATAACAAAAGAATTAAAGAGGTGGATTATGGATTATAAGGTGTTTATTCCAGTATTGATTTCATTTGCATTAAGTGTGATTCTCGGTCCTCTTGTGATACCGGTCCTCAGAAGACTTAAGATGGATCAGACAGAGAGAGAAGATGGTGTGAAGTCCCATCTGAAAAAGGCAGGGACTCCTACGATGGGAGGTGTAATGATCCTGTTGTCCGTTGTGATTACTTCGGTAATTTATATTGGACGTTATCCAAAGATCATTCCAATCCTGTTTCTGACACTTGGCTTTGGACTGATTGGATTTTTAGATGATTATCTGAAGGTTGTAATGAAGCGCTCAGATGGATTATATCCAAAACAGAAGATGGCACTTCAGATAGTAGTAACTGCAATTTTTGCTTTTTATATGGTGAAATTTGCAGGTGTTCCGCTTACAATGCTGATTCCGTTCAGTGGTGGTAAGTATCTGGATATTGGATGGGTTGCAATCCCACTGATGTTCTTTGTTGTGATCGGAACGGTAAATGGTGTGAATTTCACAGATGGTCTGGATGGTCTGGCATCGAGTGTTACAGTACTGGTTGCAACGTTCTTTACTGTTGTGGCAATCGGAACAAAGAGCGGTATCGAGCCAATCACATGTGCAGTAGTGGGAGCACTCCTTGGATTTTTATTATTTAATGTATATCCGGCGAGTGTATTTATGGGAGATACCGGTTCGCTTGCACTGGGAGGTTTTGTAGCGTCTACAGCTTATATGCTTCAGATGCCGATCTTCATTATCATCGTTGGATTCATTTATCTGGTAGAAGTATTGTCAGTTATGATCCAGGTAACATATTTTAAAAAGACCGGCGGTAAGAGAATCTTTAAGATGGCGCCGATACATCATCATTTCGAGCTGTGCGGATGGTCAGAGACAAGAGTTGTTGCAGTATTTTCAATTATTACGGCAATTTTATGTCTGATCGCTCTGATGGCTATGTAGGAGGATATCATGGAAGTAAAAGATAAAAAGGTACTTGTGTTTGGCCTGGGGATCAGCGGAATCGGAGCTGGTCAGATCCTTGAAAGACACGGGGCAGAGGTTGTACTGTACGATGGAAATCAGAAACTTACAGAAGAAAAAATCAGAAAACAGCTGGGAGAAGAAAGCAGTGCCAGGATTATAATCGGAGAGTTCCCGGAAGAGATTCTAAATGGTCTTGATATGACTGTGTTAAGTCCCGGCGTTCCGACGGATCTTCCGGTCATTGAAAAGATGCGTAAGAATGGTGTTACAGTGATTGGAGAAGTAGAACTTGCATACCAGTATGGCAAAGGGGATGTCCTTGCAATTACAGGAACCAATGGTAAGACAACAACAACAACGCTTCTTGGTGAGATCATGAAAAATTATCAGGATGATGTCTTTGTGGTAGGAAATATCGGAACACCGTATACAACTGCCGTAGAGCATATGACAGAGCATACGGTCACAGTTGCAGAGATGAGCAGTTTCCAGCTGGAAAGTATCGTTGATTTCCGTCCGAAGGTCAGTGCAATCCTGAATTTTACACCGGATCATCTGAATCGTCATCACACGATGGAAGCTTATGTGAATGCAAAGAAGAATATTGCCAGAAACCAGACGGAAGAAGATTATTGCATTTTAAATTATGAGGACAAGCTGACCAGGGAATTTGGTAAAGAAGTGAAAGCAAAGGTTCTATATTTCAGCAGCCAGCGTAAACTAGAAGAAGGAATCTATCTGGAAGACGGCAACATCATTTACAATTACAATGGAGTAAATGAGACAATCTGCCATGTAGATGAACTTCAGATCCTTGGAACCCACAATCATGAGAATGTCATGGCGGCTTGTGCAATGGCAGCAGTCTATGGAGTACCTGTGGAAGTGATCCGCGAAAGCGTCAAAGCATTCAAAGGGGTAGAACACCGTATTGAATATGTGACAGAAAAGAATGGAGTTGCATATTATAATGATTCCAAGGGAACTAATCCGGATGCTGCGATCAAGGGAATCCAGGCAATGAAGCGTCCGACAGTCCTGATTGGTGGAGGATATGATAAAGGTTCCGAATATACAGAGTGGATCAATAGTTTTGATGGAAAAGTAAAGAAGCTTATCCTTCTTGGTGACACAAAAGAAAAGATTGCAGCAGATGCAGAAAAATGCGGATTCAAAAATTATATGTTTGTAGATACATTTGAAGAGGCGGTCCTTACTGCTGCAAAACTTGCAGAAGCAGGAGATGCAGTGCTGCTTTCACCTGCATGTGCAAGCTGGGATATGTTCCCAAGCTATGAAGTACGCGGAGAGAAGTTCAAAGAGATTGTAAATTCCTTATAAGGAGTGAACTGCTTGAAACAATCAGAACAATTGAAACGTAGAACATGTGATCGTGTTCTGGTTATTGTACTGGGAATTATAATTGTAACAGGGCTTGTGATCCTTTACAGCACAAGTGCTTACAATGGAAGAATAAAATTCCAGGATTCGTTATATTATCTGAAAAAACAGATGTTTGCAACGCTTCTTGGAATTGCAGGTATGTGGGCAATGTCAAATATTGATTATCATATCTGGAAAAAACTGGCAGTACCGGCATATATGTTGTCTGTATTATTAGGCATTGCGGTTCTGCTGTTTGGTGATGAATACAACGGGTCCAAAAGATGGTTATCTTTGGGCCCGTTATCTTTTCAACCTTCAGAATTCGCAAAAGTTGCGGTTATCATATTTTTGACTTATATGATTCTTAGGAATACTCTGAAGATAGAAAGATTTATAACGGTCTGTAAAATTATTATCAGTGTATTGCCGGTTGTTGGCCTGGTAGGTGCAAGCAATCTTAGTACAGCAATCATTATTCTTGGAATTGCAGTAATACTGGTATTTGTGGCAAGCCCCAAATATGGACAGTTTGCATGGATGGTTTTTCTGGGATGTGCTTTTATGGGCATTTTTCTGGCAATGGAAAGCTATCGTCTGGAACGTCTGCAGATCTGGAGACATCCGGAAAATTATGAAAAGGGATATCAGACTCTTCAGGGATTGTATGCAATCGGCTCGGGAGGTCTTTTTGGAAAAGGGCTTGGCAGCAGTATACAGAAGCTTGGTTTTGTGCCGGAAGCCCAGAATGATATGATATTTTCAATTATTTGTGAAGAAATGGGGCTTGTAGGAGCATCTTTTGTGCTATTATTATTTCTGATCTTAATCTGGCGCTTATTTGTGACTGCATCACATGCTCCAGATCTGGAAGGGGCATTGATCGCATCGGGGGCAATGGCACATATGATGATACAGGTAATCCTGAATATCGCAGTGGTTACCAATACAATTCCAAATACTGGGATTACACTTCCCTTTATTAGTTATGGAGGAACTTCTGTTATGTTCCTGCTTTTTGAAATGGGGCTTGTGCTGAATGTGTCATCTTTGGTAAAATAATATACATGCGGATTAAACGCTGGGATGAAAGGAAGTATGAAAGATATATGGGAGACCAGAATCCAAAGAGAAGACATACGAAAAAGAAGAGTAACAGAAAGAAAAAACATCGTGTATATGCGGCGGTTGTTTTGATACTGGCAGCAGTCATTCTGATCATGGGGAGCGTCTTGTTGTTCTACGTTCAGAATGTAGAAGTGCAGGGGAATGAATATTGCGACAGCCAGGAGATCATAAGCTGTGTTCAAAATGATAAATTATCAAAGAATGCGTTGTATGTACTGGCCAAATATTCACTTGGAAAAGGGAAAAAACCGGAATGCCTGGATACAATGAAGGTAAGCCTGAAGAACCCGTGGACGTTGAAGATCGCGGTAAAAGAGAAGACAATCATCGGTTGTGTGAAATCAGGAAAATTATATAGTTACTTTGATCAAAGCGGACTTGTGGTAAATGAGTCAGATGTAAAAGAAAGTAAGATACCGGTTGTTGAAGGACTGAAGATAAAAAGACTGGAATTATATAAAAAAATCAAGACATCGAATCAGACAAAGTTCTCCGAAATACTGGATGCGTGCGATGCAAGTCAGAAGTATGGGATATATCCGGAAAAGATATATGTAAAACAGCAGCAGATTTATATGTATTTTGGAAAAATAAGTGCATGTCTGGGAAATCAGGTGTCTGCAGAACAGGTCGCACAGATCAAACCAATATTAAAGAAGCTCGGAGACAAGTCAGGGACACTTCATTTGGAGACCTATTCGGAGAATAATACAACGATCACTTTTGAAATGGAAGAAATTTCACAAGAAAATTAGAAAAATTAGAGAAATTCTATTGATATTTTATACGAAAGTCTATATTATATACTATATATAGCAAACTGAGTTCATCTCACTTGCTCTATCAATGGGATGTATAATATATAATAAGGATAACAAAGGAGGAGAAACCCTTGCTAGAAATTAAAACAAATGAATCAGAAGCAGCGGCAAAAATAATTGTTGTTGGAGTCGGTGGAGGCGGTAATAACGCAGTAAACCGAATGATTGATGAGCAGATTGCCGGTGTTGAATTTATAGCGGTCAATACAGATAAACAGGCACTTCAACTGTGTAAAGCTCCGACACTGATGCAGATTGGTGATAAGATCACAAAAGGTCTGGGAGCTGGAGCAAGACCAGAGATTGGTGAGAAAGCTGCAGAAGAAAGTGCAGAAGAAATATCAGCAGCATTGAAAGGTGCCGACATGGTATTCGTAACATGTGGTATGGGTGGTGGTACCGGAACAGGTGCTACACCGGTGATTGCCCGTATTGCAAAAGAACAGGGAGCATTAACTGTAGGTGTTGTAACAAAACCATTCCGTTTTGAGTCTAAGACACGTATGAACAATGCACTTGCTGGAATTGAAAAATTAAAAGAAAGCGTTGATACACTGATTGTAATTCCAAATGATAAACTGTTGGAAATTGTTGACAGACGCACAACAATGCCGGAAGCTTTGAAGAAGGCTGACGAAGTATTACAGCAGGGTATTCAGGGAATCACAGACCTGATCAATGTACCTTCACTGATCAACCTTGACTTTGCAGATGTACAGACTGTTATGACTGATAAGGGTATTGCTCATATCGGTATTGGTCAGGGACGCGGTGACGATAAGGCTCTGGAAGCTGTAAAACAGGCAGTTGCCAGTCCTCTTCTGGAGACAACGATTGCGGGAGCATCACATGTTATCATCAACGTATCCGGAGATATCACACTTATGGATGCAGCGGATGCGGCTGAATATGTACAGGAGCTTGCAGGAGAAGATGCAAATATTATCTTCGGTGCAATGTACGATGATTCCAGAGCAGATGAAGCAACAATTACTGTAATTGCTACAGGACTTCATAATGTTGGAGGAAGTGCTTCAAAATTAAAATCCAGACTGGAGAATCAGGGAAGAACATCTGCTATGCCTCATGGTCAGCAGGGACATGCATCTGCATATGAAAGACCGGTTCGTCAGAGCAGTGCAATGTATGGTCAGCAGCAGGCACCACGTACACAGCAGACAGAGCGCCCAATTTCACCAAGACTTGATTTTGGTACAACATCACACTCGCAGAGAGAAACAACAGGATCAACAACAGCAAGACGTACGATGGGTGGAACAACTCCTACACTGGATACACCTAGAACACCAACAAGTAAGGTGAAAGAACAGTCTATCAAGATTCCTGACTTCTTTAAAAAATAATCACATAAAGAAATCTATTACTTAATGTATCAAAAGACCGTACATGAATCAGCAAAAGCTGATTTGTGTACGGTCTTTTTTGTCGATAAGGTGAAATGTTTGTAATGTGATGAATTCATACTTTTGTTCTTTTATTTTTTCTTTATTTTTCTTGTTTTTACTGATATGTTCGCCGGATTACGAGAGGTGTCGAACGAAAACCGGCATATCATACAGTATCTGACAAAATCCTTTCGAAAGAATTTATATAATATTACTTGTTTGAAACAATAAATTTATTTCTGTGCACGGAAAGAGAAAGAAGGCCTGATGTGTACTATGAATTATATTTAGACGTGTTCTTTATGACAAACTTCACGATGGATACAATGTTGTTGATCTTGTTGAAAAAAGCAATGGCATCTCCCGCCGGATATGGACGCATAATGGCGGGAGCAGTGACAGGAGCAGTGATGACTTGCATTGCCGTGATATTGCCGTGCAAAATATCTGTGGTGAAATTCATAGTATTTCATGGAGTCATTAATGTATTGATGATAAAAGCCGGTCTTGGATTAAAATGGGGCCGGGAATTGTTCAGAGGATGGGTAATTCTATATATTGAATCTTTTCTTCTGGGAGGCGTGACCCAGTTCTTGTATCAATATCTGAGACGGGGCAGTCTTTTCTTCGTATTAGCTGTGATCAGTTATTATCTGGTGGCTGGAATATGGAAGATCATTTTATTTTTTACAGAGAAAGGAAATTGTTACTGTGAAACAGAGGTGTTTCTTGGAAAAAGGCGGGAAAGGTTCAGAGCTCTTATAGATACGGGAAATACATTGAAAGATCCGGTAAGCAAAGATCCGGTCAGTGTCATGGATAAGGCAGTCGTAAAGAGATTGACAGAAGGAAAACTGCCGGAACAATTAAGATACATCCCATATCATTCAATTGGAAAGAAAGAGGGCATTATGCCTGCATTCCGGCTGGACAGGATACAGATCATAAGAGATGGTAACAAGATAAATGTGGAACATCCATTAGTGGCGATAAGTGAAGAAAAATTAGGTTCAGAAAATTATCAGATGATTATCAATCCAGATATATTGGCAGGAGGAAAGAAAGATGGTAATAAAAGTAGCAGTTCCGCATCAGTTTAAATTAAAGGTAATTCCGGATATCAGATCACTTTTTTTTGCAGACAGAAGGGATATCCATTACATAGGCGGCTCGGATATACTTCCGGCTCCACTTGAAGGAGAAGAGGAGAGAAAGACCATACAGGAACTGGGAACCGAAGAAGATGAGCATGCAAGAAAAACACTGATTGAGCATAACTTAAGGCTGGTAGTATATATTGCAAAAAAATTCGATAATACAGGAGTGGGAGTTGAGGATTTAATTTCTATAGGTACGATTGGATTGATAAAAGCAATTAATACGTTTAATCCGGATAAGAATATTAAGCTTGCAACTTATGCCTCCCGGTGTATTGAAAATGAGATTCTGATGTATCTGAGAAGAAATAATAAGACAAAGATGGAGGTGTCGATCGATGAGCCTTTAAATGTTGACTGGGATGGTAATGAATTACTATTATCAGATATTCTCGGGACAGAAGAAGATGCAATTTATAAAGATCTGGAGAATGAAGCTGAAAAGAAAGTGCTTATAAGAGCGATCGGACATCTGTCAGGAAGAGAGCAGATGATTATAAGGATGCGATTCGGTCTTGGCACCGCAGATGGGGAAGAAAAGACGCAGAAAGAGGTGGCAGATATACTTGGAATCTCTCAGTCTTATATCTCCAGACTGGAGAAAAAGATTATGCAAAGATTGCGCAGGGAAATGGTGAAGTATTCTTAGAAATATGGTACAATAAAAAGAAAAAGGGGTTGGTCATATGAGACTTAGCTTTTTTGGAGCAGCCCATGAAGTGACTGGAAGCTGCCATCTTCTTGAAGCATGTGGAAAGAATATACTGATTGACTGTGGAATGGAACAGGGACCGGATCTTTATGAGAATCAGGAGCTTACGGTCACACCGGGAGAAATAGACTATATTCTTCTGACACATGCGCATATTGATCATTCCGGAAATATTCCCCTTCTGGTAAAAAGAGGATTCTCCGGCGAGATTATCACGACATTTGCAACAGCAGATCTTTGTGATATTATGTTGCGCGACAGTGCACACATTCAGGAATTTGAAGCCGAATGGAGAAACAGAAAGGCAAGACGAAGCGGGGAGCCGGAGTATGAACCGATATATACGGTTGCAGATGCGGATGCAGC